>OGJI01000560.1_pt1 | contig 48220 bp, 28 predicted proteins | sample 1572031 | NCBI WGS metagenome assembly OGJI01 (sample SAMEA2582119, study PRJEB24529) | metagenome | biome: Human gut stool | place: China | collected 2011
CCAACGACCCCGAGATTACAAATCACGTGCTCTGGCCAGCTGAGCTAAAGAGGCATTTCCTAAAAGGGTAAGCTTACTATGTCGCACCGCTCAACCATCTACCCTTGCTGCCTTCCGACCCTGGGGGAGTTCGACAGGAGCTGGTCGCATAGGACTTACCCGGGCACAAAAGTACAAAAATCTTCTCAGTTACCAAATGTTTTCGTAGATTTTTATAGACTAAATTTAGGGTGTATATTTAATATATTGGATTATAGAAAGTTGTTTGTAGATGAATTTTAATCTTGTTATATAAAAATGTAGAATCATGTAACCTGAAGTGTGAAATTCGTGTATAAATACTAGAAAAAGAAACAAATATTGAGGACTAAACGATCCCAACAAGCATATGCAGACAGAAAATAACATAACAGGAGCAGAGTTTTTATCTGATTTAAACGTTTTATTATCCACGAGCGTGGGTTTGAATAGAAACGTGAAGTTGGCATTAAAGAAACTGGGCGAACATGAGCGGGCCGATCAGGTTTATATCGTGAGTATTAATCACGATATGACATTTACCATATCGGAAGAATGGACCCGTACCGGGGAGTCTGTTTTCCCGGAGTCAGGGGAGAAACGCAGTTTCTATTATGATCGGAAGTTGGAACAGGATTTAGAGAGGGACAATTATATATATATTCGGGATATAAATGACGTGACGAACGAGAGTCTGAAGAATATCATGCGGGCGATGGGGGTCAATTGTGCTATATTTTTACCCTTGTATATATCTAGTCATCTTTTTTCCTTTTTGTGCTTAAGCCGTTGTCACCACGAGGAACCGTGGTCGGGGGAAGAGATTGCTTTCTTGGTACAGGTTGCCTCCGTACTATCTGGTGCGCTCGAGAAAGAGTTGATTTTAAGAAAATTGGTGAAACATCATGCCTTGTATCAGGACTTTATCGAAAACCGGGTGGGTTACATTCTTCGTCTGAACCGGCATTTACATATCAGTTTCTCGAACAAGACGTTTTATTCCTTATTTGGGGATAGTCCGGATGAGATTATCGGAACTCGGATCGGGGAGCTAATGACTGAAATGGATATTTCACCAAAGAAATTGGAGGAAGTGGTGAAGTCCCCTGAGGATTTGTTGATGTTTAATGCCAAGGTAATGCGTGATGATGAGGTGGTATTTATCGAGTGGTATGCTTATCCGGTCAGGTTAGATCGGGATCACACCGAAATTCACTTGATCGGGCATGACGTGACTCGTTTCAAGGAGATGGAACGTGAATTAACATTGCTGAAAACTGAATTGCAAACTTTCTCCGAAACCATGTACCCGATGTGGAAATCAATCAAAGATAATTTATCGGGAGAAAACGAAATTGGTAATAATGAATCATTTGATAATTTAAGTCAAAAAGCTATGGCATTTAATAGGCTCTACGAGGAACTTTTATCAAAAATTGGTTATAAATTTGTAGCGAATGCATATAGATCATAGCGAATATACAATCCTTTTGGCTGACGATTCTATTTCGAATTTGGAAAAGATGAAAAGCCTGCTGGCTGGAGAGAATTTTAAATTATTACCTACTCTGGAAGCGGACGAGGTATTTTTACTTGCGAAATTGAGGCTACCGGATATGATTATTATTCGCCTGGCGCTAGAAGAGGGGAAGGGGGTTACGGTTGTCCGCCAGTTGAAACAGAGCGCCCTGACCAAGCAGATTCCGATACTCTACATGACGATCCCCAACCGTTATGAAGATTTTCGGAAGGTGGCTGATTACGAGGGGGTGGAGTTCGTTTCCCGGCCGTTGAGTAAAAGGGAGCTGATTCTTCGCATAAATAATCAATTGCTTTTACTGGAATCACAGCGTATCATAGAGAGGCAGAATGAACGTATCCAAAGCGTATCCCGTTCTAAAGACAAGCTATATTCCGTTATCGCTCATGATTTGCGTGCCCCGATTGGTACGCTTAAAATGATTCTTGAAGCGCTTGATCACCAGAAAGAGAAAATTCCGGATGATAATATAAAGAATCTTATCAAGATGTTGCAGGAGACTACGGATGAGGCTTTCTTGTTGCTGGAAAACCTGTTGCTATGGAGCAATAGCCGGAATGGATTATTACAGCCGTACAGGCAGGCATTTTCTTTCACGGAGGCGGCGAAAGAAGTGATCGTGTTACAGGAGAATATAGCAGAGGCGAAGGGAATAAAGATTTACAATCATATTGATCGACCTTTTACCGGGTATGCGGACGTAAATATGATGAAGACCGTGTTGCGTAATTTATTATCCAATGCGATTAAATTCAGCTACACGGGGGGAAGGATTGATGTGGATTGTAGGGAAGAAAACGGGTCCCTGACGGTAATTGTGAAGGATAGAGGGCAGGGGATCGGTGAGGAGCATCAGCAGGGGGTGCTGGATGACGGATTACATTTTATTTCTTACGGAACACAGAAAGAGAAGGGGAGTGGGTTGGGGTTACAGCTCTGCAAGGATTTTGTGAAAATGAATCACGGAAAATTATGGTTTGAATCGAAAGAGGGGAAAGGTACCACGTTTTATTTTTCCGTGCCCGTAGAAGAGAGTTTATAAAGTATTACTTTACAAACTCTAGGACACTTGTTGTAGCTGGCTGTTGCCGGATTTTAACGCCTTGTACATTTTTAGCGCCCCCCATGCGTCGGTTGCTGCGTAATGTAATTGTGCAGGGGTCAATCGTGGGGCTTCCCAGTTTGACGTCCGTTGCCGTTTGGATATTTTCACCTTGAAAATAATGGACATTAATTTAGAGAATGACATCTCTTCTATGCCAAATGCCTTGGCAAATATTTGTAAATCCAGAAAGCTTGCCGGGATGAAATTGGCTAGTTTCCTAAGTCCCCGGATGTCATCGCGTATCCCGACACCGATTTTCATTATATTTTCATTGGCCAAAAGATCCTGTAATGATTCGGACAGGCCGCATTTGTTCAAACGGAATAAGTATACCCGTTTATCGGTGGCCAGTTGTAACAGGCCTACCTGATGTGTTACCCCTTTCTTGAATGCCGGTTTGGTTTCCGTGTCGAACCCGATATGCGAGTAGGACGATAAATCGTTCACGGCTGCATCAATTTTATCCTCATGATCAATCACGATGATCTCCCCGTCAAACGTGAAGTTTGGTAATTCTTCTATTTCTTCTTCGCTGATCTTCGTCTTGTATTCCATGTCAATCTCTCCTACATGGAGTCGTCCGTGTCTACTACTTTATATATTGCCAAATGTATTGCTCTTAATACGCTAGCACACGCCTTTCCCCAATATAATTCAAAACTGTTATTTAACTGCCATAATGCTTCCTCTATAACATCAATCATGCCACTGCGATATGCGGAAATGAAATTTTTCAGATCTTGGTAAATATCACAGAGTTTTTCGGAAATCGAATTTACGACCGGAGTTTCGCTGTATTGCATATTCTCGTCGAAAACTTCCAGATATTCGTCATTCTCGCCTAGTGTCCGGCTTAATGTAGCGAGCAAGGCATTGTAATCTTCCTCTGTCACAATTTCTTCCATCATGCCGAGGTTATCGCTTTCGCACGAGGGTAGTAGGCTGCCTTTCAAGTAAATTAGCGGGATGAACTTTTGTAATTTTGAAAGCAACTCGCTGGCGTCTTCTTCGTGAGAGCCTTCCAGATAACCGCAAAACTCTTTAGCAACGGCAACGAATTCAATGACCTCCCGGCTATATCCGATATGTTGTAAATCATCCATAATCTTTTTTATTTTTCACCACAAAATTACCAAATATCTTAGACTATCCGTAATATGCGGGAAAGTTTTTCATAATTGTTTGAATGTATGGGATAAAAAAGTGCGGCTACGTTCATCACGAAGTAACCGCACCGAGACTAGCAACAATCTACATTCACTATATTCCCCGGCTATGACTCCGGGAATTCTCACTCTCTACCTATGCTAGCAATCTTTTTATTTCCCTTTTGATGTTATCATCTGTCTGGTGAAATTGTACTATTGATACGCCTTACGGGAAAAATCGTTGTAGAAATCCCGTTAAAAATCGATAAGAATTAGGCTTGGAATCCTTTTATATGCAAAAAGAGAGTCGGATTTCACTTTCCAACTCTCTATTTTTATGATTTTCGGCGGAAAGAGGGGGATTCGAACCCCCGAACCCCTTTAGAGGATTACACGCTTTCCAGGCGTGCCAGTTCAGCCACTCCTGCATCTTTCCAAATGCGGGACAAAGATAGAAATTATTTTTAATGAACGTGTATATTCGAGAGGATTTTTAATAGCAAATCGTTGTGGGTTGAAAATTAGGGGGGCGATGGATGAAATCAGATAAAGAACAGAAAAAAAATTACGGTGTTACTCCATTGATTTTCGGTTAACTTCCCGTTAACTTACTAGCGAGACACCTAAGAGTGTATATTGTAATATGGGCGAGTGTAATGATTAGACGCAAAAAGCGGCCCCACTCGGAGACCGCTATGTCAAGGAATCAAACTAAGATCACTTTTTTGGTGCGTGCTTCAGTGATCGATTGATTAAAAACATTAAATAATCGTAGTGTGCTTTTCGTATCAAGATTACTCACTCCTTGACCAAACAAATATAGTAATTTTTTATTATTCAACAATGCTAATCTCGTTTAGTAAATTTGAAGCCCTTGCGTATTTGTCTAGAATCCATAGGACAAAACGAATGTCGACACATACACATTTATTATATTTAGGGTTATAATAGAGGTCTCCAGCCATGGATTCCCAGTTGCCGTCATAGGCCAAACCGATTAATTCTCCCTTGGCATTGATCACCGGGCTACCGGAATTCCCTCCCGTGATGTCGAGATTTGTGGCGAATCCGGTATAAAGTTTGCCGTCTTTGTCGGCATAACGTCCCCAATCTCCTTTTTGGATGGCAGCCCAACAGTCCGGGTTCAAGTCAAATTCAGGGTCATTTTCCACGTATTTTTCTTTGTAGCCGTCGATAGAAGAACGGTAGTCGTAAATAACACCATCTTTGGGGGAGTAACCGCCAACTGTTCCGTAAGTGATTCGCATCGTTGAATTTGCGTCCGGAGGAAGCACGGTTCCCTTGTTCATCTCGACAAGAGCTTCCATGTAAAGTGTGCGTAAAGTTCCTATTTTTTGACTATTATCTTTTAAATAATCACGTAACTCGTAGTTTTTCGTTTGTGCGGACTTCGTGATCAGATATGCCGGATCCTTGTCGATTGTTTTTTTATCAACGCCCTTGTCTAGCCAAGTAAACAAGCGGTCTTTTGTCGTTAGTATGGAATTTTTGTAAACGTAATCGGTCAATTTTTGGTAATCACCTTTGAATTTTTTTACTAGGTTACCGATCTCTTCCGGGAAGAATTTCGGGTCGATATTCTTCACGTACAACTCGATCATGGCAGTAAAGATTTTACGGTCAACCTGTTCGTCGTAATCCTTAAAATATTGTTCGCAGAAGTGTCTTAGGTTTTTGCATTGAGCACAATCTTTGTGTAGGACACAACATCCTTGTTTTTCCATGGTGCTTTCAAATCCTTTAAAGCGCATCGCCAAGCGGGTCAAGTCAGCCCCGTTTACGATAGCTTCCCGGTGATAGATGCCCGTGGCCATATAGGGGGCGGCGAATGCGTAACAAGCTCGAAGTTCCTCGATTAGGTTACCATATTTAGCTTTGCGTGTCGGATCAGCGTTGATCCATGCAGTTAGTTTTGCCTCCTCTGCTGTTTTGATACCAACAACATCATATTTCTTTGTGTACTCGCATTCGCCAATGGCATATTTCCAGTAGTTACTGTTCATGAAGTATTTGGAAGCGTATTGAATGTTGATTTTTTCATCTGCATTCATGGCTTCCCGTAGGATAGCTAATTTCGTGTCTCGAACTTTAATCATGGCGGGATTCGTGATGTTAATTTTCTCGCTTATCCCGAAAGATGGCGTGTAGCGGGCGGTTGATCCAGGGTAACCTAAAACCATAGCATAATCACCTTCCTTAATCCCGGCTGTTGACACGGGTAGCACGTATTTCGGAGTGATCGGTTGATTATTTGGTGAGTATTTTGCAGGATTTCCATCCTTGTCGCCATACACTCGGTACATGGCAAAATCTCCTTTGTGCTGTGGCCATGACCAGTTGTCCGTGTCTTTCCCGAATGCCCCGAAACAAGTGGGGGGAGCCGCTACAAGACGCACGTCCTCGTACACTTTATAGTAGAATAAATAATATTTATTGCCGCGCAACATGGCTGCGCATGAGGCTTCGAATCCTTTCTTTGCGTACTTTTTTTCGATCACGGAATTGGCTCTTCTGGATGTGTATGGGATGCTTCCGTCATCTTTCTCGAAATTCTTCAGTACTTCTCGGTATTCGTCCGTGACGTCGATCACCCGATCTAGAAACATGACTGTTTTACCCGGTATACGAATTTCTTCGCTTTGATTTTTTGACCAAAAACCATTTTTTAGGTAATCGTGTTCAAGACTACTCAACTTCTGGATGTCGTCGTAAGCACAATGGTGATTCGTGATCATCAAACCGTTTTTGGAGATCATGCTTCCCGTGCAGCTTCCGAAATCCAGGGCCACGATGGCATCCTTTAAGGAAGGAGTGGTTTCACTATATATTTCTTCTGCCGAGAGTTCAACTCCTTTGGCTTTCATTGCCTCGTAATTGGTTTGAGCCATAAGATGGATCAACCACATTCCTTCGTCTGCCTTTGCTGTAAACGTGCTACTTGCAATTAAGAGAGTAGCAATAATGCTTTTGATAAATGTTATTTTCTTCATCCCGTTATTTTTTTGGTAGTAATACGAATTCCATTTTATTTTTCTGTCCAAACACGGTTTTGGCGAACTTACGAATATCTGATGGAGTTAGGTTGCTCATCTTGTTTTCGTAATTCGTGAAATTGTCAATTCCGTGTAGGTAATAGTCTGATAAAGTTTCCTGCCAATAGGCATTGGTGGAAATGTTGGTCTTGTAAAGCTTGTTAAAATAGCGTTGAGCATTTTCCAGTTCGGAAGATGAAGGACCGTTTTTAACAAGATCGTCGATTTCTTTTTGGACAATTTCCAGCATCTCATCGGCCATGAAAGGAGCCGTATCGAAATTCACTTCTATTGCGATCTGGTTGGTCGGAACAGCCTCTTCCGTGGCGTTCACACTTACGCTGTATGCTCCCCCTTTCTCTTCGCGGATGGATTTCATGTACCTGTCCCGAAGGATATAGCAGAAAGCGGCCGAGAGGATTTTGTTGTCGGCGGAGTAAGGGAGTTTTGCCGTGTAAAGCACGCTGATTGAAGCTTTGTCGGTTGTCAACTCTTTCTCTATATGACGGATGATTGTTCCTTTGGCGTAACGCACGTGGTTATCTTTGTATTCCTGCTTTATTCCTGTTGTCGGTAGAGAGGCAATGTACGTCTCCACGAGCGGTTTTAATTTTTCCAGTTCAATGTCTCCCGTGAAAATGAACGTGAAGTCTCCGGCATTGGCAAAACGTTCTTGATATATTTGTTTTGTCTTTTCGAAGGTGATCGTGTTCGCTTTTTCAAGGGTCATACTTGTTTTCCTTGGATGCTGGTTGTATTTCACGCCTCGAATCTCTTGGCTATATTCGGCTTTAGGGAGGCCCTTGCGATTATTTAGCGTGCTTTTTATTTTTTCGATCTGACGGTTAAACTCTTGTTGATCAAAGTTCGGTTCCGTGACGTAAAGGTAGATCATTTGCATCAAGGTTTCCAGGTCACGTTTGGCTGCGTACCCGCTTAATGTTTCGTGATATTCCCCGATTTCCGGTGTAATGGAGATTACTTTGCCGACATTGATTTGTTTTAAATCACTTCGTGAGAAATTCTTCACTCCCATGAGTTGGCAGAAATTGTTGGCCATGAATCCATTGGAAAGTTCTTCTTCCGGTAGAGTAGAGGTTCCTCCTTGGCTGAATCCTTTGATGTCAACAATATCTTTTTTCGTCGGGTACGATTTTATGATGACCTTTGCACCGTTTGAAAGAGTCCATTCAATGGTACCCATCGTGTCGTTTTTCTTTTCTTCGCGGATGTTACCGGCTTGTGGTGTCTTCGTGATTAGCCGAGTGTCTTTCAGTGTTCGATGGATGTAAGGTGTGAGGTCTTGGTCCTTGGCGTTCCGAACGGTGGCGATTAACTCTTGCTCGTTGGGATAACTGATGTTTTCTCGCCGGGGCCCGAGTACCGTGATAAGTATGTTGTCATCAGAGAACATCTCTAGGGCAGTACGGTTCAGTTCCTCCAAAGTTAGATTTTGTAACGTGGAGACGGACATCTTTTCAAGAAAATCATTTGATGGGATTGGAGCACCCGTGGTGAAATGGGCTAGGCAAGCTTTCACCATATCCACGCTTTTAAGGTTTTTTCTCTGGTCCATCTGGAGTTTAACGGATTTAAGCATATTGGCTTGCAGTTCATTGAACTCTTCCGGCGTGAATCCATGTTTTTTTATTCTTTCCACTTCGATAGCCAGTTCATTCAGGGCTTCATTGACTTTATTATTTTTCACGGCACCCATGATGAACACCATCTTTTTATCGGGTGTTAAATCCGTGTAATTGACTGATCCTTGACGAATATAAGGATTCCCTTGTGCGGCTTTGTTGATGATTCTCTTCTTGAATAATTCGGAAATAAAACTTCTTTTCAAGTCGGTTTTGTAGGCCTTCACGGTTTGTCTTTCGCTGGGAGAAGGAAGGTCTAGCTTGTACATGAGTCTGACCACCATAGCACCTGCATCCGGATCAGTCGAGATACCGACAAGAGGCTCTTGGTTGTCGGGGACCGAATACACTTCTTTTTGTACCGGATGCAGTGCTTTAGGTAGTGGTGATAGAATTGTTTTGATTTTGCTCTCCATCATGTTCACGTCAAAATCACCGATCACGATCACGGCCTGCAAGTCGGGTCTGTACCATTTGTGATAAAAATCCAACAAAGTCTGACGTTTGAAGTTCATGATGATATTTATGTCCCCGATCACGTTGCGTTTTGCGTACTTCGAGTGGTTGTACATCACGGGATTCAGTTGTTCCGATAGTCGCGTACGGGGAATGTCCCGGGTTCTCCATTCTTCCCGGATGACCCCTCTTTCAGCCTCGATTTCAGCCGAATCACAGGTGATATAACTGGACCAGTCGTGAAGCATCAGCAACACGGTATCGATGATCGTTCCCCGAACTAAGGGAACTTCTGAGATATTGTATGCCGTTACGTTTCTGGACGTGAAGGCGTTCACGTTGGTTCCGAATCGTACGCCGATACTGGCAAGGTATTCCAACATGGTTTTCTTTGGGAAATGTTTTGTCCCGTTGAAAGCCATGTGTTCCAGGAAATGGGCTAAGCCGTTCTGGTTGTCCTCTTCTTGCATGGCCCCCACGTTGTGGACAATGTAGAACTCCCCCCTGTTTTTAGGATTCTCGGAATGACGGATGTAATAGGTCAGTCCGTTATCCAACTTCCCGATCCGTATATCGGGATCCATTGGGATTGTTTGGTCTGCACCGATGTCCTGAGCCACCAAGGGACTGATGGTCAAGGTGAATAATATGGTGTAGATAATGTATTTTATCATGGTGATTTACAAATTGTATGGATATAAGTCTTGCGGGGTAATCCATTTGGATTACTCTGGCAAGATGAAAGCATGGTAAAATTGTTTTGAGTTTCCCGTGAAGGAAGTGTCAAAATGGATTTTGACACTCCTTCTTGGAAACAAGTGTTTATTCGACGGTTTTACCCGGTGTTTTGAAGGTTAGAGTAGCATCAATTTCTTTGGTCGTCCCGTTCGTGTAATGGATTTCCCATTTCGGTGTTTGAAGGATTTTCCAGATTTTATCATCGTCCAGTACCTCTTTCACGTACGTGATCCGGATAACCGGTGTATCGCCGTTCAGTGCCGTGGCGAATTCCATCACTCCATCTTGGGTGGAAAGGAAACTTCCCAAATAGGGAACTTGACGCTGAACTAACGGTTTGTCCAATCCCGGGTAAGGCATTTCGTAAACGGCCGTGGCGGCATCTTCCCCGTATTTCTTCAAGGCGATTTGGAAACGTGATTTGGTTGCCGGGAACATCATTTCGAGGAATTCCTGACGACCGATCGTATCTACTTGATTCGAGATGTTTACCAGCTCGTAGTCACATTCGATTTTCTTGACCCCGCCGCCATGTACCGGCATTTCGAATTCACGGGTTTCGATAATACTTCTTAATTCTTTTTTGTCGATCGGTTTATTGATATCCATGAATAATTTCACTTTTACCGGGCAGTCATATTCGGTTTGGATTCCATAGAAGCCTTCTTTTTCACGAATAATATTTCCCAAGAAGGTTACGTCCATCTGGTCAAATAGTTTTTCAACGCCCAAAGTGATTATTTTTAATTGTTCCACTCCGGCAGGAGGTGTATTCAGTTTCCGTTTCACCGGGGTAAACATGGCGTTTTCTACTTTTTCTTTACTCGTTTCACTCGGGTCATAGTAAACCACGACAGCGAATCTATTCACGTAGGTCGTTACTCCGTAGACACCTGGAACGTTTTTCATACGGGCTGCAAATGCCTTGGAGCTACCGAAACATTTTACGGTTCTCATTCCTTCACGTTCAAATGATTCGAGGTGTTCTAATTTTGCCGGATCTCCCCAACGTTCGTCAATAGTCGGCAATTCCCAATGGGTACCCATCCACAGCCCGACGAAGAAGAGAACAACGACTAGAATTGCGGGTAACCATCGGAATGCCGGTTTACGGTTTATCTGTAAAGCATTTTTATTACATGCTCCCATACATTCACCACATAAAGTACAATCAATGTCTTTCACGACTTTCAAGTTTGCCACGTCAATTTGTTGCGGGCATTTTTTGCTACATAAACCGCAATGGGTACATTTTTCGTCATCTCGGGTAATGCGGAGTAATGGGAATACTTTACTCTCGTGGTAAACGATCTCAAAGATATAACCGATTACACAGCTTGCACCTAGTAACCAGTACCATTGCATCGGTAGTCCGAAATAACCTAGGATTAACGAGAGTATCAGTAGCCCCAGGAAGGTAAGTGTGAATTTGAACACGTTGCTTAATGCCCCGAGCGGACAGATATATTTACACCAGAACATATTGATAAACAAGTTACCCAGGAATAAGCAGGCGATAGAAATCACCGCCATCCATGCGGTAAGTTCGCCTTTGAATCCGGTTGCAATAGCGTAGTACGGGTCAAAGTTTTTACAAAATAGTTCACTGCTGGAAATTGTCATGTAGAATATCCAGAATAACAGGATGTACTTGATTGCTCTTAGGATTTTGTCAACAACTGAACCCGTGGTGATGTTGATGTTTATTTTCATCTTTTTGCGTAACACGGCCATCCATTCCGTTACCGTACCCAGGGGGCAGAGGTAGCCACAGAATAGTTTACTGAAAAGAATAACACCGATTGCCAAGGTTACTCCCATCATAATCTGCACGATCGACATGCTACATGCCAGCGTGTTTGAATTCAAGTAAGTTACGAGGGATTGTAGGCCCCCGAACGGACAATAGGCTTCAACGTTGGCAGGTTCTCCTCCGAAAAATACTTTCAGAATGAATCCGGCAATGACTGCAATTACACCCAGTTGCAGTACGTGTCTCCATAAATTTTTCTTAATCTTGCTCATTTCTTTTTGCTATATTTGTTATTTGTGATTCCCTAGAATGATAGTCCTATCGTGGCTTGTAAGGTTGTCCAGTCCTTACCGTCATACAGGCCGCTGGTGGACTTTTTATAATTGACATTACCGATAGCGTACAAGTTCATCCCTTTTTCCTTGTTGAGGAAATAGGTGTAGCGAACGTTTACTCCTCCGGCAATTTTATCCGACGTGATGTACTCGAATTCCTGTTCCAGTAAGTCTTTCCGTTGTGGGTATTCGTCAATATTCGGCAAGACCGTTTCGGCTTCCAGTTTCATTTTTAGCATTGTGCCTCCCCCGATCGTGTAAGCACCATTTATGCCGCAATCCAGCATTCCTTTTTTGAACAGGAAGTTTTTTTCGAGTGAAAGGTAACCTTCTGTGTTTCTCAATATTTGTTGGAATTTGGCAGGGTAGAGACGGTACACTCTTTCCGCGTAAAAGCCTTTAGCCCCAATTTGTGCGTTCCAGCAACTGTTGTATGCGGTGCGATTACGGAACAGGTTGTAATTTGCGTCGTAAACGATGGATTCGATGGAAGATTTATTCTTTTTCCCGAATTGTGTCCAAGTGCTGTTTTGGTTTATGACTTCTTTTTGTTGGATGTTCTCGTAGCCTAGCATGTTCGAAAAATCGGCTTGCAGGTTAATATAGTGACTGTATTTTTCTCCGCTGACATTGAAAGCCCCGGTGTAATTATACGCACGTTGTTTCATTTCTCCCCCGCGCTCTTTATTGTAGTTGGCCTTGAAAACTTCCTGTTTCTTTTCTAACATGGAGAATTGGTTAAAGAAGCGGATTCGGCGGGAATAGAATTCCACTTGTGCGGCACCGCCCAAGGATTCATCCCGAATGTCCCGGATAATACTGGTAGTTGAATTTACTTGTTCCGACGTGTAGAACCACAACCCTTCAACGGAAAGGAGCTCCGGTGTCCGTCCTGTTCCAATTGTCCTGATGTCAATGTTTTCGGTTTCTTTCTGGTAAATGAAGTTCAATCCCAAGTTCAGGTATTGGGAACGGTAAACCACTCCCGGGTACACTTTCAGGTTCATGTACGTGTTTTTGTTCCGGGCATCTTTTTTCTTGGCGTTACTAGCGGTTAAGTAATCGATTTTGGCTCCGATGCTCCAGCGTTTCCCGAGCATGTAGCCGATACCGCCTTCCAGGATGTAAGTCTCCATGGTCTGGCGTCCCGGCATACTGTCTGCAAAGAATATTGGGGAGCGGTACGGGTCGATAACATTACACCATCCCATTTTAAGACGATTCATGTAGTCAAAACTGAATTTCCCGTAGAAGAATACTTTATTCAATCTTCGGAAGGATTCTGTTTGTAGGTTTGTTTTATTGAACGCGTGAGGAGCATTTACATTTCTAAAACTACCTTTCCCATATTGAAAATCAAGTTCTACGATAGTGAAATCTTGATTCTCGTTGAATGTTAATCCGGCATAGTTTAAAGACTTTGTCCAGGGATTGTTGGCTTTGACCCGATCCATCCGGTAAAAAATCTTCTCGTTGTCTTGAGTTTGGGCATTTACTGCCGACATCCCGGCGATGAGTAGACCCAGACCAAGTGTATATATTTTTTTGAATTTCATAATCTTCATTTTTAGATACAGTTCGTCTATCTATTTTTTTAATGTGTTCGGAACTACTTCGAAATCCTCGCTGGAATTGTTGGAGTCCATGTATATGGTTCTGCCATCGACAACTTCGTCTACTTTTCGACAAACGGAATTACCTAAGTTACTCGTCGGGATATAGGTGAATCCGGCGTCAATGTTATTCGGAATTCGTTTGTTTGCTTTACTGGCACTTGTCACGCATTCAACACCATCAATTACCCAATCTTTATGGATCATCAAGTATTTTTGAGAGGCATTGGGTTTTACCGGATCCAGTTGAAGATTTTTGGAGTCTTCTGCATAGGCTTGTGCACTAATGGCTGCGGATGTCGGAATTTTGAAGATGATCATGGCCGGTCCGGTCAAACTGATGGTAAATGCCGTGCCGTTATTTCTCCAGATCATGTTTAAAGGTTCAACTCCCGGTGCGGGAACAGATGCAGCTGTTAACAGCGGATCCCAGAATGCAAAATCGGCTTTGGAAAGATCCACGGATTGTGAGGCAATATCCATGTGGTTGATGGCGTTGATTGCGATGATCGTCTCTTCTCCGGGTTGTAATGGGTAATCTGTACCTGTACCGGGGAATTGCCATGCCATCATAAATAGTGGAATTTCATCCCATAAACTTCCGTCCGGTTTGGTGAAGTTACTAGGACTGTTACTCGTGACTGGGTTTACGGTTCCGATGCAGAGACTGTCTAGGTAAGCGATTTCGTCGGAATTATTGTAGATAGACATATAAGCGTCTTTTCCATAGTTTTTACCGTCATCTTTTTTACAAGAGGCGTAGTAAACCTCTTTGATGATTAACTGCTGTAATTTAGCATGAGTCAGGTTTATCGTGTAAGTTTCCCCATCTTTTGCGCTTTCACTTAATACGATTCGTTCCATTCTTCCGTTGAAAATGTCGATCGTGTTTTCTCCTCTTTCCCGGTGTTGGGCTACTGCTTCGTAGAAACCGTATTCCACGTTAAATGTTGCGATACCGGAGGCGTCACACTTGCTTGTGTAAGTAAGGCCGGAAGTTGTGCTGTATAGTTTCACGTCAATCCCTTCCGGGTTCATGCTTTCAAAACCTTCCGGCATATTCACCTTGATTAAGGCCTCAATACTCATTTTTTCTTCTTTCAAGCATCCCGTGAAAAGGAATACGACCAGAAGTGTAAGTATATGATATGTTTTCATTTTTATTCCTTTTTTAATCCGTTAAAATTTCAGGCTGATTTCGGCACCGAAACTAATGTCGCTGTTTACTCTAAAGTCAGAACCGCTGGATTGGTAATATCTCCAAGGTTTGGCATTGGTGAAGTTGTTTGCGTAGAAAGAAAGAGAGGCAAATTTCCCGATTTCTTTCGTCATACGCAGGTTCAACATGAAATACGGATCAAGGGAATCTTCCACGAAATAAGTGGACTTCCCGCTTTTGATCATGTGCTGGAATACCGGGTCGTTTGCTTCTGTTTCAGTGAACGGGTGAATAGTACCGTCTTGATCCATGTATGCTACCGGATTAATATACTTGTTATAGGTTTTGTCTTTTTCTACATTTCCTTCAATAATGTTGCCGTCGTCGTCTTTCATGTAAGCTAGGCATTGTCCCTGGTATTTCGATAAGGCTTTCGATTTATCCATCCACACGCATTGAGCACCTAACGTGAAAACAAGACGTAATTGAGGAATATGGGTCACTAAACGCAAGTTCGTGTTCAAGCGTTGATAAAGATTTCCATTTCCGACATTGGTACCACCCACGTATAACCCGACATAGGGATAAGGTTCATTGTTTATATATCGGGATTCATGAATCATTTTGAGGCTATTGTCGAATGTTTTTGTGTGGAAGAATGCCCCGTCTACAAGAATTGATGTCTTGATCACGTCGATCTTCCCGAAATCGAAGGAGTATTCTATCCCCCATTTATCGGTTTTGATTCCGTTATCTGGGCGTTGGAAAACCCCGAATGTTTTCAAGGTGCGGTAACCCACGGAAGTCCCGTTTTCCACGACTTCTCCGTTTACGTATTCCGGGTTGGTCAGGCTGGAACTGTAATTATATTCCCGGTATTGATAGGGAACGGCATAGCCGGCTTGGTTGTATCCATGGGTCAGTTTCTCTTTGAAGTAAGCTAAACTGGCATTAATATTTAGTACTTTGAAATCTACCCCAATTTCGAAATTGTTACTTTTGGGGATTTTCAAATGGTCATTGTCCGTTTCGAATACATTCGTGGTAATCACGGCTAATTTATGATCATTAGCGTCATCTTTGAACGAGAAACTGGCTTTGTCTATATAAGCCGGGTCCGGGTACAAGTAGGCCAGTGTCGGCATTTTATGTTGGATTCCCCATCCAACACGAATGCTTAGGCTTTCCCATCCTTTCTTGTTCCAGCGATTTTCTAATAATGTCACTCGGGCGTTAAAACGTGGATCCACGATCACGTCAAAATCAGCTCCTTTCGTGTCAATCTTGGTGAATCGGCTTCCGGCAGAAAGTTCTATTGACCTTTTGCCTATTTCAATTTTTATTTTGTCCTCGATGAAACCACTGTATTCATTGATGTAGGGAATGTCTTTGAATGAACGGGGACGAATGTTTTGGATCGGCGGATTGTTCGGGTCGAAACTTTTTCCTTTGCCTTCATTTCCTTTTGTACTCCATTCACCTCCTAACATGAAGTTATTATAGAAAATTCCGTATTTCCCGGAGATGTTGGCCGTTAGTTTGGCTTGTGCGTAAACGGGCTTTCCCTCGATTTTCAGATCACTATAATATTCATAGGGAAGAAAACCGGCCACGTGTTCTCCGGATTCCATGGAATTTGTGGTCGCAGCCCCGACTGTTGTATGTTGTTCGTGGTCCCAGTTGTATTGTTTTCCGAGAGATCCGGCCACGGTGTATTTCAGGCTGGTTAACCAAGCTTTGTTTATCATCCAGTTCCCGTAGATATTCAAACTGATTTCCTGATTTTCAACTTTTGTCTTTTCTTCGGATTGCTTGTCCGGATCACTTTTTTGTTTGTCCAAAGTGGTTAGACCTTTAAGCTTAGCATTCAAACTAAAAGCTCTTCCTTGCGGATTGAACACGTTGGAATAACCGATTTGTGCGGTCAAACGGTTATAGGATTTTGCCGGGGTTCGAATGTCATTCTGTGATTGCACGTAATCGGCATCAATATTCAGAAATCCTTTATTTTCTCCCAATGCAAAACCTTTGCCTGCGTAAACCTGTTTGATTTTCGGGTCTGTCTTGAAACGTACCTCTAGGGGGGATTTCCCAGCCTTTGTCTTGACGATTACAGCTCCCGAGTTCAAGTCTCCGTATTCGGCAGAGGCGATACCCCGGATAACTTCGATCGACTCGATGTTATCCACGGCAATCTGGCGGGCATCGATTCCGGTTCCGGCCGAAGTGCTTATGCCTTGATTGGATAAAGCGGTAGAGGTCATTTGCATGTTTGCATCATTTGACATACGTGCCCCGTCCACGATCACGGCAGTCCCGAAAGCGTTGGTAGCATCTTTTCCCGTGACGTCCCGGATCGTCAGTTTCGAGATGTCGTTTAAGTTTGGATTAACGGTCAACGATCCGGGTAGTAATTGCATCACGTCCACGATACTGGAAGCCTGCACGTGTTCCAATGCCGCTTTTTTAATAGAGGAAGAACTGTTTAGCTTGTTTCCGGATGTTGCGGTCACGGTGACTTCTTTTAGTGCTAGGGTTTGTTCCTCTAATTTTAGAATGTATTTCTCGATATTTTTACTTAGATTAATTTTCATTTCATAATCTTTGTAACCAAGACAAGAAGCGGTTAGGGTATATTCACCTTTTTTTACGTTCTTGAAAGAAAATTTTCCGTTAATGTCAGAAGTGGTCCATAGATTTAAGTCCTTGATATTGACCACAACGAAGGGGAGTGTCTCACCGGATTTTGCATCTTGTATAGTTCCGGATAGGCTGACCTTTTCAGATTGGGCAAAGAGGTCCATTTGCCCGATCAAAAAGATGACCGTGCTTAAAAAAAACAATTTTTTCAAACTCATAGTAAGATCTTGTAGGTTTAGCTGTTTTTAATTAAAAAGTCTGTCCTCAATACATTCAAGTTTAGTGTCGTTAATATTATACTTTCCTAGCCACTCCTGCATTGCCACTTGCCGATCGGTCTTGTGCATGTGGTGGTGTATACTGCCCACCAGAATGCCTAGTGCAATTCCTGCGGCAATGCTCATGCCTAGGTGTCTTTTGCGGATCACCGGACCGGCATCATCCACTTTATTTCGGGCCATCTTTTTCATGATCCCGTTATAAAAGTCCTCACGCACTTCCCTTACTTTGTCCTTTTCGATGATCTCTTCAACTTTCATGATTTTTCTCTCTTTGGTTATATGACAGACTTTATTATAAAAACTTGCGCTGGCAAGATACTTTTTTTCATTATTTCGTAATATTTTTTGTAGAATCTCTGTTTGTCTCTAGTGAATCGGATTCTATGTTCTTGTAATGGTGGAACTTATTACATCTTTTGCATTTTTCTTGATCCGTACATTTTTCTGCACATTCCGAACAATGTTTGTTAATCTCCAGTAAATCGATGAACATTTTTTCGAGTTTTTTCGATTGTTCCGGGGTGCATACCTTTTTTATATTGAGTAAATGTCGTGCTGTTTGTGTTTTCAGTGCTTTATGCAAGTGTCCCACGGACGTGGCAATTTTGTTCAGCTCTTCCGTGGATGGATTGGGTTTTGCCAGTTCGTTCAACATCTGATAACGTCTTTGGCAGAGTAGCTTTAATACGGTTTGGTGTCTTCTTAGGACATCTTTATCTAATTCGTTGATGAGTTTATATTGCTCATCCGTGAAATTCAATTCTTCACGTAAGAATTCGTTGGATATAGTGGAATCTTCATTCTTGTAGACTGTTTTGTCGGGAGTAAAACAAAAGAATACGAGGAGAGCCGTATTCAACATCAGCAGAATAATGTTCACCCAGTAAATCAAATATTTTTTATTCATCTTTTTCATGACAATGTCTTTTATTTCGTGTTGAATATTTTCTCAAGATTATTTTTTGCACGGAAAAGAAGTGATTCCACGGAGGAGAGAGAAGTCCCCATGATCTCTGCAATTTCCTTGTATGAAAGTTCTTCATACTTGTTTAGAATTAACGCCGTGCGTTGATTTTCGGGAAGTCGGTCAATAGCCCGGTGTAATAATTCCAGTTGCTCTTGTTCTTCCAATAATTGTTGTTGTGGCATTTCAGGCGATTGTGCCACCTCTTGTTGTTTCCATGATTCTATATCGACTTTTATGGCTCGTCCCCTAGGGGATTTGCAGTGATTAATAGACCTATTCACTGCTATCCGGTACAGCCACGTGGATAATTTACTTTCAAATCTAAACTTACCTAGAGATTCAAAGACTTGGATAAAAACGTCTTGGGCAATATCTTCCGCCTCATCCCGATCATGCACGAAAGCATGACAAGTATTGACAACCATCAACTGATAGTTGTCAACCAATAACTTAAAGGCTTTCTGATCACCTTTAAGTATCGCTTTTATCATCTCTTCCTCGCTCATACCAAGGTTTTATCACACTTCCCTTCCGGGAAATATCACTTAATCCATACAAGTAAAATGGTATTACAACATCTGTCGTGATATCATAAAACGTTCCTTTATTGATCTCAAATGTAGTAAAAATATTGAATGTTCAAAAAACAACGTTCATTTTTAATATCTACTGATTGTCAACAATCTGTATTAAAAGACTTGTGTTTAGATAATTATCCGGCCTCCTCTTTTTAATGTATCATTTATTGAACGTTTTTTAAAATAATAAAAAATGTTTAATTCACGCACCGTGTATAGCCTGTCTTGCGATTGTGTTATTTAACAGGCGATAGGTAAGTGCGCTTGTTTGTTGGAGCGAGAGGGGTATTTGCCCGGATAAAATCAACCATTGCGTTTACAATGGAAATATCTGTATGTAGTCCTTTGCCCTTGTCAGGAAAGTCGTATTGAATGCTTACATAGTTATTGAGGGCGACTTTATAGGAGGCTTTCTCAACGAGTGGTCTATCGTTACGGTCTTTAAGAATGACGTCTGTTCCTTTTCCCTGTTGATCTTGAATAATCGTGTAACTGCCGGGTGATACATACAAGTCTATCACGTGGCCATCTTGATTGAACCGATTTAGTATTAAAGCTTTTATGTCGCTTAAAGATAAGTCATGAAGGACGATATGGTTACCAAAAGGTTCTATGGAGAGAAGGGTTTCCAGCGTGATGTCTCCTTGGGGAAGTGCGGAAAGACGAATACCCCCTTGGTTGTAGAAGGCGAAATCAGATACTGTTGAACGTAGCATTGCGTCAGTCACGATATTACCGATACTTTCTTGAGATTTAAATGGGAGGGAGCTAATCCCGATAACTTCTTTAAATTCGGGTTGCTCCATGAAATAGTTGACTTTTCGTGTTATGCAAGAATCAACCCGTGTAATTGTGTCAATCAGGCAGGATTGGTAAGAACGTTCGGTGAGCTTGCCCTTTGTGAATTTTAATATGGTCAGACCGGCGTATTGCAACTTGAGTCCTGTTTGTCCGATTATAACGTTATTTATCTCTTTCGAGGTTTCCAATAACGTGTGGGTATGGCCCCCGATAATTATGTCTAGTTCTGGCATTTGTGTTGCTAGAATGGAATCCTTGTCCACTCCAAGGTGCGTGAGGCCAATTAGTACGTCACATTGGCGCTTGAGCGGTTTGTAATCTTCCACCTTGTCGAGATAATGGTCAAAGGTAATGTCTTTCAAACGTTCCGGGTTAGTACTTGGTATTTGGTCTGTTTCTGTTTGCACAAAACTAATGAAACCCAGCTTGATACCGTCCTTCTCGATTATATGATAAGGAGGAATACTGTCCAGTTCTCCCCGGGAGGAATTGATATTGGCGCAGATAATCGGGAAGGTTGCGTCGTTTATTCTGGCCCGAAGAATTTTTTGTCCGAAATCGAATTCGTGATTTCCTAATGTTCCGACCTCGTAGCCCAAGTCGTTCATTAGCGAAATGATGGGGAAGCCTTTTTCTTTCGCATGGTCCACATATGGGTTGCCAGTGAATCGATCTCCGGCATCTACCAGAATCACATTCGGGTGTTCCTCCTTGATGCGCTTCACGAATGTGGCCAGTTTGGAGAATTGTTCAATTCTCCCGTGTATGTCATTGGTGGATATGATCACGATCTCTTTTTCTTCGGTATTCTGGCAACCGGAGAGGAACATGATCCATAGCAAGGTCATGTACATTTGTAATTTGGAAAACACGGAAAGGGGTAGCATCAAATTCATATCATTGTATTTTCAGCGTACAAAGATAATTCAAAAGTGGAATTTTTAGTAGAAGAAATTTTTCAGAAAATCCGTAATATATTAAAGAATAAAAATAAACTTTTATTGTTCTTCATTCGTATAATTCTGGTGTGATTTTTGTGATAATAATGATATAAACTATTCGGATAAAGTTATGAAAGCAGCTTTGTTTTTTGAAGATAACCAGCTCTGCCATCTCGGTGAAAATATTGGAGAAAAGGCGATTAAAGTATCAACAATTACGACAGAAGATGATAAAGTCGTTTCTATAAAGAATAGTGAAGTGAAAAATCGGAATATGAATTATTTTATCCAGTGGTTAGTGGATTGTGGTATAAAAATGATTTATGTCTCCGGTATTGACGAGAAAGTAAAGCGATTCTTTGAACAGATGAAAATCATCGTGAACGTGAAGAACCAGTCTGATAAAACTCTTTTGTTGGCAGAAATTACTTCTCAAAAGTAATAAATTGGATTTTGCAGTTTATCCCGGGTCTCAAACCCGGGATAATTTTTTACTTCCTTCGATTACAATTATTTTTATTACTTTATCTTTGCTAGACGATAATTGCAGAGGAATTGTTATGTCACTGGAAAAAGTAAAACAATATTTTGATAGCCTTGGTTTAGGACAAAGGGTTCATGAACTGGCCCAGTCGAGTGCTACCGTGGAGGAAGCGGCTGTTGCCGTGGGGTGTGAGCCGGAGCGTATTGCTAAAACAATGTCTTTCCTGTTGGGAGAGAAGCCGATATTGGTTGTTACGGCCGGGGATGCCAGGATTGATAATAAAAAATACAAGGAGTATTTTCATCAGAAAGCGAAAATGATACCGGGAGAATTGGTGGAGCAATATGTCGGGCATGCCCCCGGAGGAGTCTGCCCGTTTGTTATTCCCGAGGAAACACAAGTGTTTTTGGACGTTTCGCTTAAACGCTTTGATATTGTTTATCCGGCAGCGGGGACAAGTAATAGTGCTGTCGAGTTGTCTATCAAGGAGCTGGAGGATTGTTCCCGTTCCCGGGAGTGGATTGACGTGTGTAAGGATTGGGAAAAGGAATGAATCGGCTTGGTTTGTCCCAGTACGTGATGGTTAGCCTGTGCATGGCTCTCGTTGCGGCTACATAAAACATACTTTTGTCAATGAGCGTGTTGTAATTGCTGGCATTTGTTTGTGGAATAATCACCTCGTCGAATTCTAACCCCTTCGCCATGTGGGATGAGGTGATGGTAATTCCTTTGGCGAAAGCCGTACTCTGGTGAGAGAGGAAATAGAGGTTGTCCGTGTGTGATTTAAGTCTTTCCGTGATTTCTTGTGCTTGCACTTCGGTTTTGCATATTATCCCGAGTGATTTGTAATTCGACTTTTTGAATGTGGTAATTATCCCCGAGATGGCGGAAAGTTCTTCTTCCGGATTCTTGAAAGAAAGTACGGTAGGAGCATCCCCATGTCGGGCAATGGCTTCCAAGTCTTCGTTCGCTTGAATCCTTTGTGCGAAATTCGAGATCTCGAACGTGGATCGATAACTCTTGCAAAGTTTCATTACCTTGCCCGTGACAAATGCTTTTTGAATCATCTCGGCTGTTGATGAACCGTAGGGATTAACCGATTGGCAAGCATCTCCGAGAATGGTTTTCCGGCAGGAGTAAAGTTTTTGAATCATCTTGTATTGTATAGGGGAGTAATCTTGCATCTCGTCAATCAAAAGGTGTTTGATTCGAGAAGGGGCAGGGAGTCCCTCTAAGGCTACGTGGAGATATGCCAAGGGAGCTAGGTCTGCATATTCCAGTGTACGGTTCTTGTGCGTTTTGAACATTTCGGGTTTTCCGCTCCATATGAAGAAGTCTTTGTAAACTTGGAGGTCGTTGTTTCCGGCAAACATCTTTTGTATTTCCTTCTTCAACAGGTTTCTTTCTGTTGTTGTCACCTTGAAATAATGTTTCAAAGTCATCATTTCTAAGATATAATCCGTCATCGTCTCGAAACGTTGGCGCATCGGGTAACGGTTGAATCGTCGAAATTGCTCATCGATAAATTCGGCCGGAACGGTAATATGTTTTGTTAGCTTGACATCCGTTGCTTTAAAATAGTGGTTCTCCATGTGAAGAATAAACTTCTCTAGTTGTGAGATGAAATCAAAGGATGCTTTATATTGAATTCGTTCAATAAATCCCGGTGTTGGCTTTTCTAATAATTCTGTAACCTGTTCGAAGAAATTCTGGTATTTGTATTTATTGTTAAGAACCCCCGAAAGGATTTGTTCCATACTGGTTTCGGGAACTGTTTCCTCGCCGAGTTCCGGGAGGACGTTCGAGATATAATCGGCGAAAACCTTGTTCGGGGAGATGATGAGAATATCTTTTGAGGTGATTTCTCCTTTTTGTGCGTAAAGCAAGTAAGCGATGCGATGCAAGGCGATGGATGTTTTCCCTGATCCTGCTACCCCTTGTATAATTAGTGTTTGAGTATCTTCGTTTCGGATAATCCGGTTTTGTTCCCGTTGTATCGTGGTCACGATATTCTTCATCTTATCGTCGGTATTGGAACTTAGTTCTTTTTGCAGAACATCATCATGAACGGTCAATGAATTCTCGATCATGTATTCCATCTGACCTTTACGGATGCGATATTGTCGTTTGAGAGAAATGTCTCCCTCAACCTCTCCGGTTGGGGAGGAATAGGAAGCGGCACCCAGTTCATGGTCATAAAACATACTGGATATAGGAGCCCTCCAATCGTGAATTAGGTTCGCTTTTTTACCGGGATCGTAAAATGTGTGAATCCCGATATATAATACCCTTGTTTCGCTTCCCTCTTTTCTTTCAGTGAAATCTATGCGCCCAAAATAGGGAATATCCAGAATTTTCCCCAGGCGTTTGCGTTTGTCAATAACACTCTCGCCGGTTGCAAAATGGCGTAAGATACTTTCCCGCATAGAACGTATCTCGTGTGGATCAATGTCTTTATTCGACCATAGATATTCCTTGTATTCTTGTAACGTGTCAACGTGTTCTTTAACAGACTTGTCCGTGTTGTTAACTGAATTGTTTATAATGTTGATAATCTGTCGTAAATACTCTTTTTCCTGTTCTTCCGTTTTATTGAACACCATAATCTCCTAGTTGTTTTAATTAAAATTGTGCGAAAAGAAGAACAAAGTTAATTCAACAACATGGAGGAGGAAATAGTTATTTATAGCTATCTTTACTAAGATTTTATTTTCTACGTTGATTTTGTCTAATTATTTTAGTATCCCTAGTCCTATTCCTTTGTTGATTGCTTCAATGGAATTTTGAGCTTCCAGTTTATGGAGTAAATTTTGTCGATGGATATTCACGGTGTGAATGCTGATTTGGAGTTTATGGGCAATCTCCTTGCTTAGTAATCCTTTTTGAATCAGGTGCAATATTTCTGTTTCCCGTTCTGTTAGATGGATTGTCGGGGAGAATAATAACGTTGGAGAAAATAGTTCACCGCTTTTGAGGTTGAGAACGGTACAGGCAACCTGTCTCGAATCCTTTTGATCCGGTGAAATACTCATGTTGCCTAGTATAAGCCATGCTTTTCCTGCACGTCCTTGTTCCAAAACTTGCAGTCTATTCGTTACTCTCACGTATTGTTGTTTGGCATTACGTACTCGAAAGCTGTAAATGTTGCAATAATCATTGCGTTGTTCTACGGGCAGGTTATAAATGAATTGTCCCAGTTTGATCTGTAAATCCACCAACTGATCAAAATCATCCGGGTGAAACCGGGATTCCAGGTAATCTCCCTGTTTCTCCAAGGTGGCGATTTTGTCCTCATCATAACCTAGTAAGTTTGCAAAATGTGGAGAGGCGTAAACGTATTTATTTTTGTAAACATCAACTACAAACGTGCAATTCCGACTAACTCTAGCCATTGTATGAAGCATGGATTTATCCCGTTCCCACACGGCGTAATCAATATCATGTATTGATAAGTGTTGTTTAGCCCACATTTCTTCTCGAGTGATATTGGTCGACTTCATGTTGTTATATTGTTTAAGGATTTGCATGATGGAGGATGATGACGGGACAAAAGTACGAAATAATCAGCGAAATAACGAAGGTGTGTAAAAGGAAGTATGGAGAAACCCTTGTCCGATGAATAACTATGGTTGGTCTATCCTTTCCCTAGAGCATTGACATAGCATAAATAGTGCATATACATAACATGTACATTGATCTATGTTTATGATTGGTTCGTGTTGTGTTGGTATCCAGTTGGTGTCCTAAGCCAACGGTAAAGAAAGGTTTTACAAGATATTATATATCACTATCTATTTAGTTACCAAATGTTATTTATTCAAGCGATTTGGATCAAGTTGTTGAGAATAAAAGTATCAATATCCGGAATTTGTCTTGTAAGCGTTTTAATGCTATTTTTTTCTGCTTTTTTACTGTTTCGACATTTAAACCTAATTCTTTGGCTATTTCAGAAGGCTTTTTCCCGTCTAACGTGAGTAAACAGATTTTTTTACATTGTGGGGGTAGTTGCTCGATAGAGGAAAGTAATTGACGATATACTTCTTCTTTTATCAAGCTGTTGATGATGTTTGGTTCTTCTTGTTCTTGGTAATTATCTATAATTTGTTGCTTGTGGTAATGTTGAACTTTGCGATCCCGTAAATAAGTGAAACATTTATTTTGAGTGGAAAGGTATAAATATTTACGTAATAGTAATTCGTTTTCAAATTTGATTCTTTTTTCCCAGATCCGGATAAAGATTTCCTGAACAATATCTTTTGCGGCATCCTCGTTATTTATGAACGAGAAAGCAAATTGAACAAGTGCAGGATAGAATTCATTAAATAGAATTTTATACCGAGATTCTTCATATATATTTTGTATGTTGTTCATTTGTCCCGTTTCTGAACTGAATAATTATCGATTGATAGTTCAAAAATAGTATTTTTTTTTGTTCGGAATGTCCGTAAATTAATTTTTTCTAAATTCTTTTACCCTTTTTGGTTGTCTTGAGAGTTATTAGTGTAAAATGATTATAATGGATAAGAATTTCGATATAGCAGATTGTATTGTTGCTTTTATCAAGGGGATAGCAACTCCGGAGCAAATGGTTCGTTTGGATGTGTGGTTAGAGGAGAGTGATGAGAATAGACGATTGTTGGCCTCTTTATTGGATGAATCGGTTTATGAACAACGGCGTGAAGAATGGGGACAATTAGAGTTAAATGAATCCTTTGAAAACGTGCGAAAGGAGAGAAATAGAAGGGTGAGATTGCGGAATATGAGAAGGATAGCTGTCGCGGCTTCCGTGTTATTGCTTGTGACGGTGGGGGGTACCTGGTTAGGAAAAGGGGATCGGGATACCGTCGGGCATTTCCAGCCAACGACGGAAACGGGAGGAAGAGGACGGGCTTTACTTACTTTGTCCACGGGTGAGCGCGTGGTGTTGAGTCAGCAAGATACGTTATTACAATCAGAAGAAATTTCTATTCGGGTTAACAGGGCGGGAGAAGCCGTGTATGAAACAAAAGATTCTGTTGTTCCTTCAAGCACAACGTATAATATTATGGAAGTTCCTCAGGGGGCAGAGTTTCATTTAACACTTGGTGATGGAACTAAAGTTTGGTTGAATTCCGGAACGAGATTGCGTTATCCGGTGAAATTTACAGGTGATGTTCGGTTCGTGGAATTAAGCGGAGAGGCTTATTTTGATGTAAAACGAGATGAGGCGTTGCCTTTTGTGGTGAAAACTTCTCGTTCGGAAGTGATGGTGTTGGGTACGGAGTTTTGCGTGAAAGATTACGTGAATCAAGTGAATCAAACCACGTTGGTAAGCGGGAGTGTTTCCGTGAAGGATTTTAGGGGACAGTCTTATGTGATTGTTCCGGGGCAACAAGTCTGTATCGACCAGGATTCTTCCCGCGTGTTGGAAGTCGAAACTCTTTATTTCACTTCTTGGAAGGATGGATATTTCATGTTTGATCAGGCCACGTTAGAACGTATTATGGATGAATTGGCTCGATGGTATAATTTTGATTACTTTTTTGCTAACGCGGAGGCTAGGAATATGATGTTGACGGCAAGAATTAAAAAGTATGATAATATAGATACTGTTTTGGATATTTTGTCTCGGACGGGAGATATTCGTTTTTCCCGGAAAGGGAATACAATAACAATCGTAAGTAGATAAAACTTAGGGGAATCGGCACCACCCATATTCCCCTTAAGTTCTTCTTATATTTAAGAATTAAATAATTTACAAATTTATGGAAAAAAAAGGGAAAAGCGGGCTTTACCCGCGAGAAAAATTGAAACTTTTAGCAAGGTTTCAGCGTGCTTTGTTGTTGTTGATTTTCTTTAGTTTGCCGATTGTAAGTTTCGGGCAAGAGAAGAAGTTCACGTTTTCTTTTAAACATGTGCCGATAAGTACCGTGTATCTTCATATAGAGAAGAATAGTGACTATTCTTTCGTCTATAATACTCAAGAGGTGCAACGGATAGGGTTGAAAGATTATAAATTCGAGAATGCTTCGATCCGAGAAATTTTGGATTATTGTTTGAAAGGAACGGATTTGACGTATGAAATTCGGGATAAACATATTATTATACATCGAGATTACCAGAAGAAGGGATTGGAAGAGATGGTTGTTGTTCGAGGAAAGGTTGTGGGTGCTGATGATGTTGTTTTGCCGGGGGTAACCGTTTTGTTGAAAGGGACCGTGACGGGAGTGACAACAGATGCGGAAGGCAAGTATTCAATTTTTGTTCCTAAAAAAGGTGCAACCTTAATTTTCTCTTTCGTTGGGATGAAGACCAAGGAAGTGGTTTGTGGCGATAAGCGGGAAATAAACGTTACGCTGGAAGAGGACGTGCAGGCGATGGAAGAAGTGGTTGTGACCGGGTATCAAACATTACGCAAGAGTGACGTGGTGGGTTCTGTCACGACTGTAAAGGCTTCGGATATTATGATGCCGGCCTATACTTCTATTGACCAGATGTTACAAGGACGGGTTGCCGGGATGATGGTGATGAACACAAGTTCCCGCGTCGGAACGAGTCCTAAAATACGGATTCGGGGAACATCCACGATTTTAGGTAATCAAGATCCGTTGTGGGTAGTTGATGGCGTGATACAACCGGATCCGCTTCCCTTGAACCAGAATGATATGATGGTGGATGATTTGAAAAATATACTGGGTAATCAGATTTCTTGGTTGAATCCGGCGGATATAGAGACAATAACCGTATTGAAAGATGCTTCTGCAACCGCTATCTATGGTTCTAAAGCTGCCAACGGTGTGATCGTGATTACAACTAAAAGAGGACAAACTGATCGCATGACGGTAAATTATAACGGAACGTTTTCATTCCGAATTCGTCCTCATTACGGGTTATTTAATTTGATGAATTCTGAGGAACGGATTCAGTTTAGTCAGGAAGCTTTTGCCGCGGGAGCCGTGTATCAAAATGTTCCGGTGGAGTCTTTGAACACGTACGAAGGAATTATGACTCTGTTTTATGCCAAGCAAATTTCTAAAGAAGAGGCAGAAATGGCTATACAAAGATTGGGACAGACGAATACGGATTGGTTTAAATTGTTGACCCGTAATTCTTTTAGTCATAACCATAATTTGAGTATATCCGGCGGAAGCGAGAAAATCGTGTATAATGTTTCCTTGGGATACAGTGATCAGGCTGGAGTGGAAAAGGATAATGATGCGAAAAATCTGAGTGGACGTATTAATGTCGGAATTGAATTACATCCCAAAGTTCGTGTGGATATGAGTTTGATCGGGAGTGTTAATCGGACTTGGGGATATGCGGCAGGTGTTAATCCTTTGGAATATGCGACATCGACCAGCCGTTCTGTGTTGGCTTATGATGATGTTGGTAACCAGTATTTTCAAAAATTGAGAGCGAATTACAGGTATAATGAAAATCTCGTGTTGCTAGGCTTTAATATTTTGAATGAGATGCAACATAGTTATTCAAAGAATAAGTCCTCTCAAATAAACGGGAATTTGAATTTTTCATGGGATATTACACCTTGGTTAAGGTATGAATTTGTGGGTGGTATAAATAACAATGTCGGAGTATCAGAGTCTTATGCGGGAGAACAAACCCATTACGTGGCCAAGAATTATAGAGGGTATGATTTCGGCTCGGAAATGTTTGGTTCGGATAAGTATAAAGCAGCGATGTTGCCATCCGGAGGGGAATTATATAATGGAAATTCGGATGTACTGGGGTGGAATGTTCAGAATAAGATTACTTTTCAGAAAACGTTGAAGGAAGATCATCGGATCAACTTATTGATAGGTACGGAAGTGTCGTCAACTAAAACAGAGAATAGGGGACAAAAAATTTATGGATACGTGGCAGAAAGAGGCGAGAGTGTTATAAGACCGACACCAATAAAGGAGTTGGTGCCTATTGGTAATGCTCCTGTAACAGGATGGGGAATTTTAGAGGATTTGTATGATGGAGCAGGATGGAGTCGTAGCACGTTGACGGATAATAAATTTTCCTTGTTTGCCACGTTGGCTTACTCTTATAAAAATAGATACGTGTTGAATGCCAGTATACGTAACGATGCTTCCAATCGCTTCGGGCAGGATCAGAATAAACGTTTCGACCCGACTTATTCTTTCGGGCTTTCTTGGAATGTTGCTCAAGAACCTTGGTTGAATAGTATTTCTAATATATTGAACCAGTTCAATATGAGAGTGTCCTATGGTATTCAGGGAAATGCGGTGAATTCAATAAGTCCTGAATTAATATTGAGTATGGGGACCACGAAACTTTATTATGGTGATTATATGTCGACTATCTTTCGTATTCCTAATCCCCATTTGAGTTGGGAACGTACGAAGATTTGGAACTTTGGTTTAGATGTTCAATTTATTCAATGGATCACGATGAACTTGGAATATTACACGAGAACGTCCAATAATATTGTGAATCAACGAATAGCCTTAGAGTATGGTAGGGAAGGAACAGAGGTGAACGGTGGGCGTATTGTGAATTCCGGAGTAGAGTACACGTTGAATATTACACCAATACGTACGAAGAATTGGGCTTGGACGATCGGGTTAAATTCATCTAAAAATTGGAATAAGGCAAAAACCCAATCGATTAGTGAAATTACGCTGAGAGATTATTTGTCGGGATCTTCTGATAAGGTATTGAAAGAGGGATATGCGGTATCTAGTTTTTGGTCATATAATTTTAAAGGTATCAATCCGAATGACGGAAGTCCGGAATATAATTTACTTTTTGAGCAGGACGAGCAGGGGGATTATGTGAGAAATGAAGATAATAATCTTGTTTTAAGGGAAATTTCCGATTACACGGATTTACTTGTTTATTCTGGTAAAACCGAGCCAGATTTCACCGGAGGTTTGACAACTCGTTTGAGGTGGAAAGGTTTGACGTTCGGGGCGAATTTTTCTTTGTTGTTGGGAGCCAAGAAAAGGTTGCCGAATCCATACCCCGCGAGCGGCAATATTCCATTATCTAACGTAAATTTGAGTAAGGATCTGAAGAAACGTTGGAAAGTGCCCGGAGACGAGAAAAATACAAATATTCCGGGAGTTTATGCCGGTCGTATTCCTAATATGATTAATCTTCAAGATGGAAAATCGTATAACGTGTATGATATGTGGGGACAGTCGGACGTGATGGTTGTAAATGCCGATTTTTTGCGTTGTCAACAAATGTCGTTGACTTGGAATATGAATGAGGAATGGTGCGCGAAAATAGGAGTGAAAAGTTTATCGCTTAACGCAATTATGAATAACGTGTTTGTGATTGCCGATAAAAAGTTTCATGGTTTTGATCCGGAATTGGGAGATAGCGTGCAGCCCAAGACATACTCTTTTGGTGTAACTGTTGGTTTTTAAAAGGAGGTTTTTATGAATAGAATGATAAAATACGGGTTATTGGTGACCATGTTTTTTATGGCATCATGTGGTGATTTCTTGGAGCCTAAATCCCAGAGTGAATATGTTCCCAAATTAGTTAAATCATTAGACGAATTGTTGCTGGGAGAAGTATATATGGGACCGGGATATAGTGATGGGCAGTTTTACGGGGTGTTGGGGTTATTCGATGACGATGTGGCTATTCGGCCGGATTGGAAGGCGAATGCTTCCGAGGAAGAGAAGATAAATAAAATCCGGATGGCTTACACGTGGGCTAAAAACATGAAAGATGAGTTTAGTGGATATAATACCTACGGGGAAGTGTACAAAAAAATTCTTGGATGTAACTCTGTTTTGGATTATATTGATGAGGTGCAGGGATCTGAAGAGGAAAGGAATAGGGTCATGGCTCAAGCTTTGGCTTTCCGGGGATATTTTTATTTTCACTTGATAAATTTGTATGGAAAACCTTACTCCGTGGGTAAAGATTCGCCGGGAGTACCTTTGAAGTTGACGGCCGAGATGGGGACAAGCGGAATGAAAAGGAACACGGTTGAGGAAGTTTATACGCGGATAATACAAGATTTATTGGAAGCGGAACGTTTGTTTAAGACATTGCCGGAAGGAGAGTGGAGTTTACAAAATAACCGGATCAATTTACCTTGTGTGCAATTACTTATTTCCCGCGTGTATTTGTACATGGAGAATTGGGCGCAGGCGTTGGCTTACGGGGAAAAAGTTATTACCGATTATGGTTACGAAGTATTGGATTTAAATGGAGAGCCTCTACCCAATGAGAAAATGAATCCTACTTATAGGAGTTATTATACTTGGGAAAATCCGGAGATTATATTTTTGTTTGGGAATCAAGGAGATGTATTGGAACTGCCACTAACAAGGGTTTATTATAGTGGAGATAAAGGTTTCACAAGTTATATCCCTGCCGTGGCTTCAGATAATTTAATAAGAACTTATGATCTTACGGATTTACGGCGAGATCATTATTTAATGTGGGAAGTAATAGATTACGGATATACTCCAAGGTATAAAAAGGCCGTGAGTAAATTTGAGGCTGTTAGTAATTACAATATAGAGGTTTCTTGGAATGGTGGAAAGTGGGGCGTTGCTTTTAAGGTCACAGAAGCTTATTTGAACGCGGCGGAGGGAGCTGCAATGCTTTATAAAGAAACGGGAAATGGAGAATTTCAAATGAAGGCTCAGGCTTTGCTTGATAAATTACGAGTGAAAAGGTTTAGTGCCGCGGCATTTGTGAGTACGGATATTAGTGCCGCGGATGAGTTGATCGCTTTTGTCCGGGATGAGCGTCGAAGAGAATTGTGTTTCGAGAATCATCGTTGGTTTGATTTGCGTCGCTATGGAATGGAAGAGATAAAACATGTTTGGTATGATGCTTCCGGCAATTCTTCCGAGTATGTGTTGGAGAAAAATGATCCTGGTTTCACGCTTCAGCTTCCGAATGAAGCTTTTGAATATAATTCTGGTTTGGAGCAAAATGAACCGAGAAAATGATGTTTAAATGTTAATCGAATTGCGTTATGCTGATAAAACAATTATATAGGGTGTTGTTGCTGGCCTTGTTGGGCTTGGCTTCATGTACGGATGATGATGGAGTGGGGACCGTGCAAAGAGTAGATTTGCTTGATTTTGAATTTCCCCAAGGGAATGATCCATGGGATAGGGAGATTGAACAAATAGCTAAAGATTGGGGGATGTATATTATTTATAAAAATGTGGATAGTACGCATTTAAATCGGATGTGGACAACTCCAATTTATAACGATCCGATTTATGTTTGTACAACTCCTAGTAATGAGGAAATACAGATATATCTGGATTTAGTAAAAGAATGGTTGTTAGGAGGGATGGATAAGAATAAAGAAGAGGATCGGAGGTCATTACCCTATTATCTGTACTTGGTAAATGATTTTAATGATGGAAATCCTCGTTCGCAAACCTACCAAAAGAATCATATCCAATTTAAGAAAGATGGGTTGGATTATTGGAGTTTGAGTTTTACGAGTGATGAATTGGAGGCTGGTTTGACTTCAGAACAGATTCATGGGGTTGCGTGTACATTTAGTTATCCGGGGTTGAAAACACGTTTTGAAACAGGAGATTATGAGGTCGCACCAGGTTTTGCCGGGATGTCGGATTATGAGACCAAAATAGGGAGGCGTTATATTTCCTTTGAGCAATGGAAAGAAGAGAATCCTTATTTGCCGGAGTATTTCTATGCTGAAAACATATTAATTGATTTGTGTGATAAAGATCCGGATAATGCTTACAAACGTAGAGGTTTTGCTTCTCAATTAGGGGAAGATTTTAAACCGATAACCAATTTGAATGGAAGGCAAACTTATGGCGCTCCGACATGGATGCCTTGGATTACCCGGTTGTTTGAGAATGAATGGGGCTCTATCGTGTATGATGAAAATCCGGGGCCTGTTGCAGGAACCGTGGAAGAACGTGTGCGATTGGATTTTTTGAATATGATCCGAGTGGCAATGACTTACCCGGAAGAGGAAGTTCGGGAGATGTATCCTGTTGATGCCGAAGATCCATTGGATCAGGTAGGGAATCGGATTATTAATGACAAATATGATTTGGTCGTGGAATACATGAGAACAACTTATGGGATCAATTTGCAGAGATACGCTGAAATTCTGGATGAATAATTGAACAAGGGGACTGCAAGTTTCTGGCATTTCAGGACTGCCTTTTGAAATTAAGATGATTGTAAATAAATCACAGGATAAATTTGTATGAAACAAAGAAAAATTAGTTCTATTGCGATCTTTTTGATCGGGATGGGGATTATGGGATGTACTTCTTCTGAAGGATATAAAATACGAGGAACAATAGGAGATGTGCAAGAGGGAAAAGTTACTCTTGTTACTTATAACGGAAAAATGTGTGATACGTTGTCTGTGGCAGAGATTAAGGATGGGAAATTCGAGATGCAAGGGAGTGTTCCCGAATTGACGGTGGGAATCATGTCGGTTGAGGGGGTGTTTGCTCAGACCGTAATTTATTTAGAGGATAAGGAGTACGAGGTGAAATTGGATCCTGGTAATCTGGGATTCAGTGAAATTTCGGGTGGTGGTGACACGCAGCAACTTGCCAATAAATATTTGGCTATCGACATCAACCTGTCGAAAGCTGTCGCTCAGGTGCGGGATGAATATATGGTAGCAATCAGGAATCCTGAAAGTGAACATTTCCTGCAATTGAAAGGGTTTGTGGATTCTCTGCAGCAGGCTGCCGATGTGGAGAAAGAAGCGTTTCTGACTCAACATGCAGACTCCTATATCGCCCTATGTGAACTGGCCAATAGGGCCGAGAGGCTCCCTTTGGATGAATTGAAAAAACGATTCGGTCTGTTGTCCGCAGAGTTGCAGCAAAATGCTTTAGGGAAAGCGATAAATGAGCAAATATGTAAAAAGGAGGCTTTAGCCGCGGGACAGGTGGCTCCGGATTTTACCGTGCAGAATGCGGAGGGGAAATCTTTTACCTTATATTCGATTAAGGCTAAAATGAAGATTATTGATTTTTGGGCTTCGTGGTGTGCACCTTGTCGGGCACTTACTCCTCAGTTGAAAAAGCTCTATGAGGAGTTTCACGACCGGGGGCTTGAAATCGTGGGGATTTCTATGGATGATGACAAGGAAAAGTGGGTAAAAGCGATAGAAGAGGAGAATTTGGTCTGGATTCAAGGATCTAATTTGGAGGGGTTTAAGCGGGAAAACTCTTTGTGTCAACTGTATAATATCACCAACGGGATCCCTCATCTTGTGTTAATTGATGAGAATAATCGTATTATTACAGCAGGGGCGAAAGTGGAACCCTTGCGAAATGAAATCATGAAAATCTTTCAAAAATAATAGTGTATCTTATGAAGAAATTTATTGTTTATTTGTTCTTTCTTAATTTGTCGTGTGGTTTATTTGCCCAAAATGCAAATTATGAACAAGCAGAAAAAGCCAAGTCAAATAGGCTCCCTTGGAATAGTGATCAATTAACTCCATTTTTCACTCAGGGGAGCGATGATTTTTGGTTTCGGGAAGTGAAAGAGGGAGAAGAAAAATATTATTATGTGGATTTAAAGGCGAGAAAGGTAGAGAAGTTATGGGATCCGGTTTACTTGGCTGCTGAAATGGAAAAAGCCACGGGAAGGAAATATGATCCGAAGAAATTTGGTTTTTGGAAAATTTATTTCAACAAGGGAGGGGAAATACTCAATTGGATGGACGGAAATGTTATATTCGAATATAACCGGAAGACTAGAAAATTGAGTTACACGAAAAAGGAGATTAACCCTTCCGATATGATGCCTAGGAGGATGAGGTTTGATACCGGCATTTCACCTGATGGAAGGTATCAGGTTTTTGGTAAAGAGCATAATGCTTATATCCGGGACTTACAAGATTCTACCGTGGTGCAATTAACCTTTGATGGAATCCCCGGGTTTAGTTACACGGATGAGAGGGAGACGACAAAAGAAGTTCCTTTGGCACCTCTTTGGTTTGATGATTCTAAAAACTTTTGTCTGTTTCGTCAAGATTTACGTGGTTTGGGAGAGGTTTCTTACATAAATTGTTTGAAGGGACGGCCATTGGCTCAGAATTCACCAATAATTTTAGTCGGAGATTCTGTTGTGCTGTACAATGAAATAACGCTATATGACGTGAGCACAAAGACGCAAAAGAAAGTGAAAATTGATAAGTGGCAGGATCAGCAAATGAGGATACTTCATTCGGATACGAAAGCAAATAAACTCTATCTGGAACGTAGAAATAGGCGAAATACGATGTTGGACGTTTGTGAAGTAGATCTTTCGACCGGAGATGTAAAAGTCATTATTCATGAAGAAGGGGATCCGTATATCGGCATTGAATTAGCTTCGATCACGTTCTTAAATGATTATAAGGATATAATCTGGTGGTCAGAGCGTACGGGGCATGGACATCTTTACCATTACGACGGGGAAGGTAACTTGAAAAATGTTATAACCTCGGGTAACTGGACGGCAGGAAAAGTCGTCTCGATAGACGAGAAAAACCGGACGGTTTATTTTCAAGCGTATGGCGTTACTCCCGGGGAAAATCCCAGTTACGCGAAGATTTGTAAAGCTAACGTTGACGGGAAGGGAAAAATGGTTGTTCTCACTCCTGAAGAAGCAACGCATAATGTTATATTCTGCCCAAGTAAAAGGTTTATAATAGATGCTTTTTCACGTCCGGATCTTCCCTATCAATTTACGGTGAGGGATACTCGGCAGGGTGATCTGGTTTTTAAGTTGAGTGAACTGGACTTGAATGATATGTATAAACAAGGGTGGAAGATGCCTGAGACTTTTTCAGTGAAAGCTGCAGATGGAGAAACAGATTTGTATGGTGTCATGTGGAAACCTTTCGATTTTGATTCCACGAAACGATACCCGATTATTTCTTGTGTATACCCCGGGCCGCAGACGGATAATGTCCCGTTAACATTTGAAGTGGGATCTACGAATGAGGCTTTGGCTCAGGTTGGCTTTATCGTTGTTGCTTTCAATCATCGGGGTGGACTCCCGCTCCGGGGACGAGAGTATCATTCCTTCGGTTACAATAGTATTCGTGATCATGCTTTGGCAGACGATAAATGTGGCTTGGAGCAGTTGATAGCTCGTCATTCTTTCATAGACGGTGATCGAGTGGGGATATACGGGCATTCCGGGGGAGGAATGATGTCTACCGCCGCGATTTGTACTTATCCCGATTTTTATAAAGCATGTGTATCATCGGCGGGAAATCATGATAATAATATTTACTCGCAATTTTTTGTCGAGAGTCATTATGCTATCGACGAGGAAGTGAAGGTGATAGAGGAGAAACTCGAAACGAAAGACGGGCGAGATTCCGTGATCATGCGTGAAAAAACGTTTTATTCCGTGAATTTGCCCACGAATATGGAGCTGGCTAAAAATCTGAAAGGCCATTTAATGCTTATTGTCGGCGGTATGGATGGGAATGTTCATCCGGTGCAAACGATTCGCATGGTGGATGCTTTCATTAATCATGGTAAAGATGTGGAGTTCGTGTTGTTGCCACGCGGGCGGCACTCGTATGATGGGGTTTCTGCCTGGTATTTTGAGAATAAGTTGCGTTCGCATTTTGCAAAATATTTGTTGGGGGATTTTAAGTCTTCCGGTTTTTATGATATTGAAATAAATGAGTATGAACAAATAATAAAATGATCAGTTATGAAAATTATTGTATGGTGCTTGTGTATATTGTTTTCTATCAACGCTTTTGCTGATGGAGAAGAAGGGGCAAAAGTTGGAGATCAGTCTCCCGACTTTGAATATGAAGATAAAGATGGGAAAATCTATTCTTTAAAGGATTTTAGAGGGAAATACGTTTTGATTGATTTTTGGGCGACTTATTGCGCTCCCTGTAAAAAGGAGATTCCTTATCTGGAGAAGATTCAAGAGAAATTTAAAAAGAAGAATATCTTTTTTGTTAGTATCGCGATAGATCTCAATAAGAAGGAGTGGATTCAGTTTTTAGAACAAAATCCTTTAAAGGGAACTCAATTGGTGTTCGACCGGAAGTGGCTCTCTTTTGTACATTATTATCAGGTTACCACGATTCCTCGTTATATTTTGTTGGATAAAGAGGGTAAAGTGGTTCATTTGGATATGCCTCGTCCTTCGAATCCGGAGTTCGAGAAAATTCTGAAATCATTGAAGGGATTGTAATATTTACGTGAGATGGTTTTCCGAATAGGTTTTATATGTTTTCGCAAACAGGAAAATTTTGTATTCCCCGTGATTTATATCCGCAAAGTTTGCGTTTCTAGTGAGAACTAGGAGAAAAAGAATGGAAATGTAATAGAGAAACTACCTTTTTCTCGAAGATCATTCGAAGCTTACACGTGGCTTAGTCATCCCGTTATGGATGATCAACGTTTGAGCTTCGAATGAGCTCTGAGTAAGGGGTAGTATTTGGAACTTATTTGTCCTTTATTTGGAATATATTTGTGTATAAATCCTAGGTTAGATGTTCTTTTTATTTTACCATTATTTGCAGGGTAACTTACTCCCATTTGTTTGGAGGCTAATAAATAATTTGCAATAAAGGACACGGTTTGTACGTCAATGCAAATTATTTATATCTTTCGCTTGAAGATAATCTGCTGAATATAAGGATGTAGATAAGACAGAATTATATTATATATATGTTTTTCATTACGGCTAAATTTGTTGGGTTGACTTGCGCGGTCACTTGCTCTTTGACTTGCACGGTAATAACGGATTAGTGTTCAAGAAAAGTATTTATTGGTTTAAAATAGAGAAAGATGAGGGCATATCCAAACTTTTTTCTATCTTTGTAACCGCCGTAACTGTTACGGAAATAACAAAGGTAAAAACATGAAGTTTTATAATAGAGCAAGTGAATTGGCAGAGTTGCAACGAATACAAAATTTATCGTTCAGCGACTATTCTCGTCTGACAGTAGTAACCGGAAGAAGAAGGATTGGTAAGACTAGCCTTATTATGAAGTCAGTTGAAGGCTTATCGACTGTCTATCTGTTTGTTGGTCGTAAAAGCGAAGCAACGCTTTGCTCCGAATTTATTCCTATTATCAGTCAATCGCTTGATACTTTTATTCCTGCTGAAATACGCACCTTTCGGTCTTTGTTCCAATATCTAATGGAGTTGGCTTCGCGGAAACCGTTCAATCTTGTTATAGATGAATTTCAGGAGTTCTACAACATCAACGAATCGGTGTATAGCGATATGCAGAATATATGGGACACCTATCGAAAGAAATCAAAAATGAATCTGATTGTATCCGGTTCTATTTATTCATTGATGCAGAAAATATTCCAGAACAATAAAGAGCCTCTATTCGGTAGAGCAGACAATATCATCAAATTATCGGCTTTTGATTTAAACACGCTGAAAGAAATTATGCGTGATTACAATCCAAGTTACACCAATGATGATTTGCTTGCGCTCTATACCTTTACAGGTGGAGTTCCTAAGTATGTTGAGTTGTTTTGCGACAACATCACATTGAACATAGACGAGATGATTTCATTTATGGTTCGGGAAAACTCTCCTTTTACCGATGAAGGGAAAAACCTGTTGATAGAAGAGTTTGGGAAAAACTATGCCACCTATTTCTCTATCCTGAGTGCCATTTCGGGCGGTGTCAATACACAACCCGAAATAGAAACTGCATTAGGGGATAAAAGCATAGGCGGTCAAATCAAACGACTGATTGAAGATTACAACATTATTGTTCGTCAACGCCCAATATTGGCAAAAGAGGGAAGTCAAGCTGTTCGATATGAGATACAGGACAACTTTATTCGTTTTTGGTTCAATTATTTCGACCGTCATCGCTCCCTGATAGAGATAAAGAACTTTATTGGTTTACAGGCTATTATCAAATCAGACTACCCGACTTATTCGGGCATCATGCTGGAAAGATATTTCAAACAGCAGTTTGCTGAAAGTTTCCAGTACAGAGCCATTGGTTCATGGTGGGAACCTAAAGGTAATCAGAACGAAATTGATATTGTTGCTCTGAAATTGGAGAAAAATCAAGCAGTAGCAGCAGAAGTAAAGCGACAAAAGAAGAACTTCAAGCCAGAGTTATTGGCAGCAAAAGTAGAGCATCTTAAGAATAAGTTATTGCCAAAATATCAGATTGATAGGGTTTGCCTATCGTTGGAGGATATGTAGTGGTTATTGTGAACTCGTATATAGTTACCTTATCTGATTCTATAGTCATTTTTAAGCGGCTTTTATATTAATTCAGAAAAGCTTGAAGCATAAAACAATCTCCAATTTGTGAGAAGCTTTCTCATAAATTGTCGTGTGTACAAATCATCAAATGTTCTTTCTGTTCATTACTAAAAAAGCTATTGGAAAAAGTATATATCGTATGGCAGAACTTATCCATATTGCTATTGAATATTAGAATAAAACAAAAAGAAAGGAGATTTTTTGTTATTTACTTGCAGGGTACTTGCGGGGTAGCCTGTCTTTGGTATATTTAGTGGACTTGTTGATCAAGAATAAGAGTGTTATGTTAATGCTTTATTTTGTTGGAAATGATGTAATAGATTAATATATTTGTAAATTATCATTGTGGATTGGTAAAGAGATTTTTTGAATAGAAAATGTAAGTAAATATAGCTCATGAGATCCATAACCTTTTTTGACCTAGAGATAGATCCTAATAGTCATAAAATAGTTGACATCGGGAGTGTAAAAAGTAATGGAGAGATATTTCATTCTACTTTTATCAGTGATTTTGTCAATTTTTTAGATGGAACGGAGTATATATGCGGGCATAATATATTCAAACATGATTTGATATATATAGGAAAGGAAATACCGGGAGTGAACAATTTCAATAGAATCGATACTCTTTACTTTTCACCGTTGTTATTTCCTGCTCAGCCATACCATAATCTGGTTAAAGATGACAAACTCGATCCGGAAAATTATAACAATCCTCTTAATGATTCCATTAAAGCAAAGAATTTGTTTTATGACGAAGAAAATGCATTTAAGCAATTGGATGAAGAATTGAAGCAAATTTATTATCTGCTTTTAAATGATATAGAAGAATTTTCTGCATTCTTTCGGTACATGGATTATTCTGTAAGTTTCTTGAATGTGGTAACTTTGATTCGACGGAAATTCCATGGTGAAGTTTGTGATGAGGCTGATTTCGAATATTTCGTGCATCAATATCCGGTAGAACTTGCTTATTGTCTTGCTTTGATACACGCTCGAAGTCGTTATTCAATAACGCCGCGTTGGGTGCTTAAAAATTATCCTGTGGTGGAGAATATCATGCACATGTTGCGAGGCAATCCTTGTTTAGCGGGATGTTCTTATTGTAGGCATTCACTGGATATTCATGGGGCATTAAAGCGTTATTTTAACTTTGACTCTTATAGGAAATATGCAGGAGAGGCTTTGCAGGAAAATGCCGTAAAAGCGGCAGTCGCCAATAAATCAATATTGGCGCTATTTCCAACAGGCGGGGGAAAGTCGTTGACGTTTCAAGTGCCGGCGCTTATGGCGGGAGAGAATGTGAAGGGACTAACGATTGTGATCTCTCCCTTGCAGTCGCTAATGAAAGACCAGGTGGATAATCTTGAGAAAAGTGGTATCACCGATGCCGTGACAATTAATGGTTTACTGGATCCGATTGAAAGGGCTAAATCTATCGAAAGGATAGAAAATGGCTCGGCTTGTATTTTGTATATCTCCCCGGAATCGTTACGTTCTAAAACGATAGAGCGTTTACTACTTGGACGGAAAATCGCGCGGTTCGTGATTGACGAAGCACATTGTTTTTCGGTATGGGGACAGGATTTTCGACCGGATTATATGTATATTGCGGACTTTATAAAGTTGATACAAAGGGAAAAACAACTCGATGACCCCATACCGATCTCGTGTTTTACAGCCACGGCAAAACAAAAAGTAATAGGAGATATAAAGACATATTTCAAGGATAGGCTTTCGGTAGAACTTGAACTTTTTGCTGCCAATACTTCAAGGACTAACCTTCATTATGAAGTTTATAATAATGGAAATGATGAAGAAAAGTACAATATGTTGCGCAATCTGTTAGAATCTAAAGATTGTCCGGTTATCGTGTACACGTCCAGAACTCACCGGGCAACTATGCTCGCACAACAACTTCGAGAGGATGGTTTTGATGCGAGAGCGTATCACGGGAAAATGGATATGAAGCAGAAAAAAGAAAATCAAGATGCTTTTATGGCGGGGAAAGTTAGAATCATCGTGGCTACGTCTGCCTTTGGTATGGGTGTTGATAAAAAGGATGTGGGGATGGTTATTCATTATGAGATTTCCGATTCTCTTGAGAATTACGTGCAGGAAGCGGGAAGAGCGGGACGGGATGAAAATATAACGGCAGATTGTTATGTCTTGTTTAACGAACAGGATTTGGACAAGCATTTTACATTGCTTAATCAGACACGCTTGAACCAGAAAGAGATCCAACAAATATGGAAGGCTATTAAAAATCTTACCGGATTCAGGTCAAAGATATCTAATTCTGCATTGGAAATTGCCCGTAAAGCAGGTTGGGATGATAATCTGAATGAAATAGAAACACGAGTAAAATCTGCGATTGCGGCACTTGAGGAAGCGGGGTACTTGAAACGAGGCCAGAATATGCCTAGGGTTTTCGCGAATAGTATTTTAACGAGAAATGCGGAAGAGGCTATCACGAAAATCAGAAACTCTTCCCGTTTTGATGATAAACAAAAAGAACATGCGGTACGGATCATAAAGAAGCTGTTTTCGACGAGAAGCCGTAGGCATGTTAATGATGAGGTCGCTGAATCACGGGTTGATTATATTTCCGATCATTTGGGAATTGTACGGGAAGATGTGATCCACATTATAAATCTGATGCGTGAAGAGCAAATATTGGCAGATGCGAAGGATCTTACCGCTTTTATAAAAAAAGGCGAAAAATCTAACCGCTCGATTTTAATACTTGAAACATATTGTAAAATAGAAAATTACCTGTTATCGGTCTTGGATGAAGAGGGAAACACGTATAACCTAAAAGAACTAAATGAAGGAATAGCCGAGGGGCAGGATAAGAATGTTACTCCCGATAAAATAAAAACGATCATTAATTTTTGGGATATACAGAAATGGCTTAACCGGAAACGATATGATAATAGTAATTATTCTAAAAATCATATTGTTTTGGGACTTAAACAGCCTAAGAAGAGAATAGAGGAATGGTTGGAAAAGAGGCAACAGTTGGCAAAATTCATTTTAGAGTATATTTACGAGAAAAATAAAAAAATCATATTAGAATCTTTTAATGATGAGGTTTTAATAGAGTTTTCCGTTCTTGAACTGAAAGATGCGTACGAGAAACAGCGATCTCTTTTTAAAATGAATGTGGGGCTTGCTGACGTGGAAAATGCTTTGTTTTATCTTTCTCGTATTGAGGCTATTAAAATAGAAGGAGGATTCTTGGTTGTTTATAACAAGCTAACAATTGAGAGATTAGAGAAGAATAATTACAAACAGTACACGAGTAATGATTACGGGAAACTCGATCAATTCTATAAAAATAAGACGGAACAGATCCATATTGTTGGGGAATATGCAAAAAAAATGATTAGCGGTTACAAAGAAGCTTTACAATTCGTGGATGATTATTTCCGTTTGAATCATGTTTCCTTTTTAAACAAATATTTTAGTAACAGCAGACAAAAAGAATTGACAAGGAATATCACTCCGACTAAATTTCAACAGCTTTTTGGAGAATTATCCACGGAACAATTGAAAATAATCAAAGACAATAAGTCTAAATATATTGTTGTTGCTGCGGGTCCGGGAAGCGGGAAAACGAGAGTGTTGGTACACAAATTAGCTTCATTGTTACTTATGGAGGATGTGAAACACGAACAATTACTGATGCTTACATTCTCCCGGGCTGCCGCAACCGAGTTCAAGAAACGGTTAATCAAACTGATCGGAAACGCCGCAAGTTTCGTTGAGATAAAAACATTTCATTCTTTTTGTTTCGATCTATTGGGATTTGTCGGTGATTTAGAAAAGTCCAAAAATATAGTTCGTGTTGCAACCGAAAAAATAAGAAGCAGGGAGGCAGACTTGTGTAAGATCACCAAAACGGTATTGGTGATTGATGAGGCTCAAGATATGAACAGTGATGAATTTTCCCTGGTGGAAACCTTGATGGATTTTAATGAAGAGATGCGTGTTATTGCCGTGGGCGATGATGATCAGAATATTTATGGGTTCAGGGATACAGATTCGAAATATCTGAAAGAATTGATTACAAGGAAAGGTGCTATTAAATATGAATTGATCGAAAATTATCGGAGTAAAAACAATTTGGTATTATTTTCAAATGAATTTGTGGGGCGTATCCGGGATAGATTAAAGAAGGAATCTATTGTTGCTGTTCAACCTGATAATGGGGATATACGAATCACTTATTATAAGAATACCGATAATCTTATTGTTCCCTTGGTCGAGGAGGTATATGACACAGGGCTTGCGGGTACAACTTGTGTGCTCACGAAAAAGAATGAGGATGCGGCGCAAATTGCGGGGTTGTTGTTGAGAAAAGGTTTACGTGCTAAGCTTATTCAGTCTAATGATCGATTTAATTTATATGATTTGCAAGAGATAAGGTATTTTGTTGAGCAACTTTATTCGGAATTTTATACTCCTAAAATAAGTGATGGTAAATGGACGTATGCTAAACAGGAGTTACAAAAGAAGTATGGGAAGAGTTCCAAAATTGAAATTGTTAATAGACTTATCAAAGATTTTGAGGAAACAAATAAATCCAGCAGATATAAATCGGATTTAGATTTGTTTATAAGAGAATCCAAACTTGAAGACTTTTTGGAACAAGATGATGAGACTATTTTTGTGTCGACCATGCATAAAGCGAAAGGAAGGGAATTTGACAATATTTTCTTGCATTTGGAGGATTTCACCCTCGCCTCTGATGAAGAAAAAAGATTGCTTTACGTGGCTATGACTAGGGCGAAACGAAATCTTTACATTCATACGAACAAGCCATATTGGAATCATGTAGATATGAAAACTATTCAGAAAATGGAGAATTGTAATGCGTATGGTGTACCCGATGAATTATGTCTGCATTTAGGGCATAAAGATGTTTGGTTGGATTTTTTTCGTAATAAACAACGATACATTAGTGGTTTGATGAGTGGCGATGAATTGGTATTTGAGGGGGATACTTGTTTTACAGTTCAAAAGGACCCCGTACTGAAATTTTCAACGAATTTCGGAGAGAAGTTAGAAGTGTTGCAACAAAAAGGATATATGCTTAAAACGATTAAGGTTAACTTTATTGTGTATTGGAAATGTGATGAGAATAAGGAAGTAAAAATCATACTTCCGGAACTCATCTTGAAAAAAATTTTCATAGGTGGGGGATAATTATAATGAGACTCTAGTAACACAAAATTGTGGACACTCTTTAGAAAATTAATCAGTCGCATTATTTGAAAATAATAAATGATTTAATTTCTTTCAAATATGGAAAAATATTTATTTATAAATGGCTCAGAGAGCGTGCTGGTGCAAAAAGATAAAGATGATAAGGTTAACAACGTCTATATTGATGGAAAGATCGTTGATGAAGACCGATTTAAAGATGCTTTAACAGATAAAGAAGCATTTGCAAAACAGGCTCAAAGAAATAAGTATCAGAAGTTTTTGAATAAACAATTCGAAAATTTAATAATTCTTACAGGGGCGGGCTCTTCTGTAGGCATAGGAGCTAATGATGAGAATGGAAAAAAGAAAGAAGGACGGCTTCTTAGTCATTTATGGGATGATGTAGAAATGAAATATACCAAAGAGAAACTTAAGAAATTTTGTGCATTAGTCCATTATACTGCAAAAGATTCAAAAGGTGAGTATGTAAAAAACTTAGAAAGTCTATTGTCAATGGCTAATGCTGCAAAAGAATATGTTACTGATAAGGATATTGACATTAAAACAATGATAGATGAAATACAGCAACTCATAAAAGAGAGTTGTGAATTGGTTCTGCCTGATGATGCACCTCATTTACCATTTCTTGAAAAAATAACAAAAAGAAAAGTAACCTTGCCTCGTGTAAAAATATTTACTTTAAATTATGACACGTTATTTGAACAAGCTGCATTAAAGAAAAATTTTACACTCATAGATGGGTTCTCCTTTTCATTCCCGCGCTATTTTAGTGGAAGAAATTTCGATTATGATATTGTATTACGCAATAGTAGCAGAGTAAAGGAAGAAGATAATTTTGTTACAAGGGTCCTTCATTTGTATAAACCACATGGGTCTGTTGATTGGGAAAAAACGGATAGAGGAATTAAGCAGTCAGAGAAAGTGAATAAGGCTTTGATGATTTATCCTAAAGATAGTAAATATGAAAGTTCTTACGAACAGCCTTTTTTCGAAATGATGGCTCGCTTTCAACAAAGTCTCCGTAAAGAAAACGTGATGTTGGTTTGTATAGGATTCAGTTTTAATGACAAGCATATTGTAACTGTTATTCAAGAAGCATTGGAGCAGAATCCCAGTTTTCAGATAATGGTAGTAAATAGAAGTATCAAAGAAAAGGGTTCTTTAAAATGGCTCTATGATTTATCTTTTAAGCATTCCAATATCTGCCTTGTAAGCGAAGAATTTAAAGAATTTGCAGAAAATTATCCTGATTTACAAACATATAATCAAGATGAATATCGTGCTATTAAAATTAACTTGTCTGAAAGCCATGAATAGAAATCCTTTTGAGCACAATTATTTTATTGGTTACATCAATCAAGTAACCCCCCAATATGTAAAAGTACATTTTCCATCTTCCGTATTATTAAAATCATTTGTATTCAGAGGTGAGCAATATAATGGAGGATTAGTTGGAAATTATGTAGTCATAGAAGGTGAACAACATGGATTCTTAGGGAAGATGCTTGAGATATCGTTGCCTGAAAATGAGCGCTTAGAACTTAGCGAAAAGTCTTTTCAGAATAAAGAATTTCATCCAACAGGCAAAATCGAAATATTACTTTCATTCGATTTATTTAATCCTACAGAAGTAGAAAAAGGCTTGAATTCATTACCATCGGTTGGGGCGAAGGTGTTCGTTTGTTCTTCCAACTTTATTAAAGGGTATTTCAAAGGTTTCGGGGTGAAAAAAGAAAACACAAATCCACCTGTATTTAGTTTAGGATGTCTTACGTATGATAAGTCAACTGAGGTAGAGATATCCCAGCAAGCTATATTCGGAAGACATTGTGCTGTTGTTGGTACAACAGGTGGAGGTAAAAGCTATACTGTTAGTAAATTGATTGAAGGGATAATTGTAAATAAGGGAAAAGCTATTCTGATTGATGCAACTGGTGAATATGCTACTCATGACAAGCAATCTTATTCAGCAACTCCTGCTATTTTAGCAAATAGTGCTTTTTTTCATTATACGAATCTCACAATAGGAGACCTTTTTGTCTTGCTTCGTCCATCTGGACAAGTTCAAGCACCTAAGTTGGCTGAGGCTATAAAATCTCTTAAAGTATTGAGAGTATTAGAAAATACTTATTTAACGAGTACTAATATAACAAAAGTTGATGATGGTTTTAAAGTCAAAATTAGGGATGGAATTGAAGAGCTTATTAAAGTTGATGGCGGGACGGTTACAAAAGAAAATCAGTTGATGCGCCCCTTCAATCGCATTTATGAGCAAAATATGGTAGATATAGAGAGTTTTAATTCTGATTTTGATATAAGACTATTGGCTAGTCAAATAATCAAAGAGTGCATCTGGGATATAGACAAGAATGATCATATGAAATGGGGAGGACGTAATGATACCCATCTCAATAATTGCATAAGCTTAATTTTGAGGACGAAAAGTCTGATTAATAACCCATTGTTTGATGTTATTTTTGGATTCCAAAAGGATAAAACAGATGAAGGTGAATTAACAACAGAAATGCAAAAATTTCTAAATGGGGATAAAAATCTTTTGCGAATAGGATTTGAGCAAGTAGGGTATGATTTTCAAGCAAGGGAGATCTTAGCCAATGCTATTGGGAAAAATTTATTAGAAAAATCTCGACAAGGAGATTTTAAGAGTAAGCCTGTTGTTCTTTTCATAGATGAAGCTCATCAATATCTCAACCGAAGTGTAAAAGATGAATATTTTGAAATGACACGTCTTGATTCTTTTGATCAAATTGCTAAAGAATGTAGAAAACATGGTTTGTTTTTATGTTTGGCTACTCAAATGCCGAGAGATATTCCACAAGGTACATTAAGTCAGATGGGAACTTTTATTGTTCATCGCTTAATCAATCCATTTGATAAAGATGCCGTTGAAAATGCATGTTCTTCGGCTAACAAGAACTCATTGTCATTTTTACCAGTTTTAGGTGCAGGAGAAGCTATTTTAATGGGGGTTGATTTCCCGATGCCTGTCGTTCTTAAAGTAAATAAACCTATAGTGGAACCTAATTCTGCAACACCTCAATTTGTATTACCCTAAAATTGATATATTTGATATTCATTAAATAGAGAAATGTAATATTGTAGTTATCTATTGTAACAAGTGCATTTCAAACTTTTTTTAGAATAAGATACCTTAAAGGGCATGACCTTTTACTACTGAAATCCCAAAGAAGAGCCGAGGAAGTACAAGGAAAGATATACTTGTGGGCGTTGTATGAATAGTTTCGCTCCAATGTTGCTATATGAAAGATTATAGAATCTTTACAGGAGAAACGGAGCAAGAACGGAGGCTAAGTAGGATTACAGTGGGCCTTCAGTAGGCTTTCGTGTAAAAGGAATTAGGTAAGGGTAGGTTAGATTGGTATTGCTTAATTTAACGTGAGTTCGATATAAGGATTAAAATTATTTATTTGAATATTAGGAACATAGCGATAAAAGTTGTAAATTTATAGTATCAAAAATAAAATAAAACGATTA
>OGJI01000625.1_pt1 | contig 45221 bp, 44 predicted proteins | sample 1572031 | NCBI WGS metagenome assembly OGJI01 (sample SAMEA2582119, study PRJEB24529) | metagenome | biome: Human gut stool | place: China | collected 2011
AAGGAGTGGTTATTATAGAAAATAATAAAGTAAAAGAATTAGAAACTATAATTAAAAAGTCAGATAGGCAATTAGTAGATATTTTAAGAAAAATATTAAATATACAAGTAGATAAAATAATAATAGAAAAAAGATTAAAATTAAAAAATATTTCAGAGTATGAGTTTGAGGTAATAAAAACAAAAGCTAAATTAGAAAATGATAATGAAGTTGAGATTTATTTTAAACCTATAAAAAATTCAAGGATAAAAGAGTCAATATTTTGTTATTGGTGTTTAATATATGAAGAAGAAATAAGCGATAAGAAGATTCATCCAGAAGGAGATATTTTTTTAAATAAAGTATTAATATCAGAACTTACCAAAAAGAAATATTATCAAAGTGTATTTTTAGAAATTGAAAATAATAAGGGACATATGTTAGAAAATGGAACTGAAATTAATTTTATAGAAATATTGAAATATTTAAAAGAAGAAAGTTGTGAAGGATGTGAAGAATTAAAGAATTATTTTGAAAAAATGCAAGATTATGTGTTATTAGCGGGAATAAAAATAAATAGAAAAAATAAAATATTGTAAAATTTAGTGAAATCTTGTATAATAGAATGGTAATTTATATAAGAAAGGATGAAAGAAATGCAATATACATATAATCCAGAAGGAGTTTGTTCTATGAAGATGATATTTGATATAGAACAAAATGTAATAAAAAGTTTAAAAATTGTTGGAGGGTGTCCTGGAAATACAGTTGGAGTTTCAAGACTTGTAGAAGGAAGAACAATTGATGAAGTAATAGAAATGTTAAAAGGTATAGAATGTGGAGTGAAGGGAACATCATGTCCTGATCAAGTAGCAAGAGCTTTAGAAAATTATAAAAAAAATAATTTATAAAAAAATATTTTTTCAATGTAAAAAATAAGATGCACTTTTGTGCATCTTATGTAAAAATTAATATAAATCACTTTCAGATAAATTATTATTTGTTTCATTAACTTTATTTCCAGATTCAATTCCCATATATGGTAAAATCTCTGCAAACATTTTTCCTGCTGTTGGTGCAGCAATTTGGCCACCATTATGTAAAGAACCTTTTGGATTTTTTAATATAACAAGTAAAACAATTTTGGTATTTTCAACAGGAGAAATTGCAACAAATGAAGCTGTATAACCGTCTTTAGAAGTTGAACTTGTTGGTTCTGATGTTCCTGTTTTTGCACCAATTGAAAACCCTTTGGCTTGTTCTGCAACTCTATATCCAGAACCTTTTGAAACTACAGATTCCATCATTGATTTTACTTTATCAGTAGTAGATTTTGAAATTACCTGACGAATTTCTTTTGTTTTAAATTCAGTAACTTCACCAGTATCTGTATTTGTAATTTTGTCTACTAATTGTGGTTGAACTAAAACACCATCATTAGCAATTGTAGAAACAGCTGAAATCATTTGAATTGGTGTAATTGTAAACTTTTCTCCAAATGACATTGTAGCAAGTTCGTGTTGATTTATTTTGTTTAAATCATAAAACTTACCAATTGCTTCACCAGGAAGTGAAATTCCTGTTTTTTCAAATAATCCGAAAGCTTGATAATATTTATATGATAATTGAGCACCAATTCGCAATCCTAGTTCTATAAATGCAGGGTTACAAGAATGTTCGAGAGCTTCTCTTAAAGATTGTTTTCCATGAGGCTTTCTCCAATTCCAACATCTTATTGGTTTTTCTTCACCATTTATATAATAATATCCAGTACAATTAAATTCACCAGCTGTATCTGTTTTTACTAGATTTTCTTCAAGTCCAATAGAAGAAGTTATTAATTTAAAAACAGAGCCTGGAGCATAAGTATCAGTTACAGCTTTTGGAGTCCACATTCTAAGTAAAGCATTAGATTTTTCTTCACTAGATAACGTATCCCAATTTTCTGCTAATTTACTATTAGGAGTGTTACGATTATTAGGATCAAAATTTGGATAGTCAGCCATAGCCAAAATTTTGCCAGTAGATGGATCCATTGCAATTGTAATTCCACTATCACATTCATATTCATCAACAGCAGTGGCTAATTCTCTTTCAATAATTCCTTGAATATTTACATCAATTGTTAGATTTAAATCATAACCGTTTTCAGCAGCTATATATGATTTCTCAGAATTTGCAATTTCTGATTGACTAGCATCTTTTAAGCTAACTGATTTCCCAGCTGTACCACTCAAAAACGAGTTCCAAGAATATTCTATTCCATAAGCACCAGAATTGTCTGAATTAGTAAAACCTAGAATTGTTGATGCCAATGTGTTATATGGATAGGTTCTAGATGTAGTCTCTTCGAAAATAATACCTGTTGAAAAATCCAATTTATTTTTCCATTCTTTTATTTGTTCAACTTTGTTTTGCTCTACATTAGATGCAACTGAAAATCTTTTTGTATTATTATTTATTTTCTCTAACAATTCTTGATAATCTATTTCAAGGATTTCGGAAAGTTTTTGTGCAATTGTTTCTTTATTCTCATCTTTTATATTTGTAGGATCTATGTAGATTTTATCGGTTTCATAGCTTATTGCTAATGTTTGACCATTAACATCATAGATGGTTCCTCTTTTTGCAGAAATAGTTTCTGTTAATGTTTGTCTAGCTCTTGCTGCACTTTGAAGTTCAGAGCCATTTACAAATTGTAAAAATATAAGTCTTATAATTAATGCTATAAAAAATAAAATTATTATAACTAAAAAAGTTTTTAGTTTTATACTAGAAGTTGTATTAATAACATTTATATCATCAAATTTATTTTTTGTTTTTTTCTTTTTCATAAAATCACCATTCTTTTGTTTTACTCAATTTTATAATAAATGGTAAAAAAAAGCAATAAAAATTTTAAAGATCATGGAGGAAAATATGTTATCAAAAATAAAGTCAATATCATTAACAGGGTTAGAAGGAAATTTAGTAGAAGTTCAAACAGATATAAGAAATGGAATACCAGAATTTGAAATAGTGGGATTGCCAGATATAAGAGTTAAAGAATCAAAGAAAAGAATTGAATCAGCAATAAGAAACTCTCAAATTGAATTTCCAAGCAAGAAAATTTTAATAAATTTAGCTCCTGCTAATATTAGAAAAGAAGGAAGTTCATTTGATTTACCAATTTCAGTAGGAATATTAATGTCCATAGGTGTTTTGTGTAATTTGAATTATAGTGAAATTGTAAATACAGTTTTTATTGGAGAACTTTCGCTTGATGGAAAAATAAATAGAACAAATGGAGTATTTGCAATGTGTGAAGAAGCTAAGGAATTAGGAATAAAAAGAGTAATAATTCCAAAGGCAAATTCAAATGAGGTTTCAGTTATAAACGGTCTTGATATTATTCCAGTAATGACATTGTGTGAGTTAATAAAATATTTGAACAAAGAGATAATTATAGAAAAAGAAATAGAAAGAAAAGTGGAATTTATAAAAGAATATAGTATGGATTTTGCAGATATAAAAGGTCAAGAAAATGTAAAAAGAGCATTAGAAGTGGCTTCTGCTGGAGGACATAATGTGCTTATGGTTGGGAGCCCAGGAAGTGGTAAAACAGCATTAGCTAAGCGAATTTTAACAATTTTACCAGATTTAACATTAGAAGAAGCAATAGAAACAACTAAGATTCATAGTATATCAGCTAATTTGACAAAAGAAGGATTGATATTAAGTAGACCATTTAGAATGCCACATCATACAGCTCCAATAAAATCAATAATTGGTGGAGGAAAACTCCCAATGCCAGGAGAAATAAGTTTAGCACATAATGGAATATTATTTCTTGATGAATTAACTGAATATAATAGAGTTGTGTTAGAAGCATTGAGAGAACCTTTAGAAGAAAAAGAAATTACAATAAATAGATTAAGTGGAAATTATAGATATCCTTGTAATTTTATGTTTGTAGCAAGTATGAATCCTTGTCCATGTGGATATTATGGTGACGAAGAGAAAGAATGTAAATGTACACAGTTAGAAATACATAGATATTTAAATAGAATAAGTGGGCCATTGTTAGATAGAATAGATATTCAGATTGAAGTAAAAAAAACTAAAATTGAAAAAATGAATTCTAATTTTAAAGCAGAAAGTTCAAAAAGAATAAAACAAAGAGTAAACATAGCAAGAAAAATCCAAAATGAAAGATACAAAAGTTTTGGAATAAAATCAAATTCTGAATTAACAACTAGATTAATTGGAGAATTTTGCAATATGAATGATGATGCAAATATGTTATTGCAAAGAGCTTTTAAGATGCTAAAGTTAAGTGTTAGAGGGTATGAAAGAATATTAAAGGTAGCTAGAACCATTGCAGATTTAGATAATGAAAAAATAATAAACGCAAAACATATTGCTGAAGCTGTTCAATATAGGAGTATAGATAAATTTTTAAATAAATAATTTTTAAAAAGGGATATGAGGAAGATGAAAAAATATGAAGAAAGAATAATCGAATATGCAGATATTTTATATCCAGATAAATTAAGAGAAATAAAAAATCCACCACTAAGATTATACACAAAAGGAAATATAGAATTATTAAACAGTATTGGAATTGCAATTGTGGGTTCAAGAACTAATACACAATATGGTGAAAAAATGTGTAAAACTTTTACAAAAAAACTAGTTGAATATGAAGTTACAATTATAAGTGGGCTAGCAATCGGAATAGATGCTATAGCACATAAAATATGTATAAAATATTTTGGGAAAACAATTGCCGTTTTGCCATGCGGATTTGATAATATATATCCAAAACAAAATAAAGAATTAATTGATGAAATATTAGAAAAGAATGGACTTATAATAACAGAATATGAAAAAGATGTTAAAGCAGAATCAAAAAAATTCTTAGAAAGAAATAGAATTGTAGCAGGTTTAGGAATTGGAACACTAGTAATTGAAGCTGGTTATAGAAGCGGAACAAGTGTTACTGCTAGATATACTAAAAATTTAAATAAACCAGTATTTTGTGTTCCAAGTAGTTTAGAAAATTCAAAAGGATTAGGAACAAATGAATTAATCAAAAATGGAAGCAAATTGGTAACAAAAGTTGAAGATATATTAATAGAATATCCTCAAATTAAGTTTAAGAAAAAATTATTAAAAGAAAGAGAAAAACAAGTTCCAAAAGAATTGGAAAAAGTATATAAATGTATAAAAAATGAGCCAGCAAATATTAATCAAATTGTGAGAAAAACCAAGATGTCTATACAAGATATTAGCTATAAAATAATGTTATTACAATTAGAAAATTTAATAGAAGAATTACCTGGGCAAGTGTATAGAATAAAAAATGGAGAAGATGATGAATAAAAGAAAATTTGGGATAATCGGCGAAAAAATGGCACAAAAATATTTAAAAGACAACAAATATGAAATAATTGAAAATAATTATTATACACGAAATGGTGAAATAGATATTATAGCAAGTAAAAACAATTATATTATATTTGTTGAAGTAAAAACAAGAACTAATGAAAAATATGGAAGGGCTAGTGAGGCAGTAAATAAAATAAAAAAAATTCATATGAAAAAAAGTGCAGCTATATTTTTAAAAGAAAATAACTTTTCGAGATTTACTATAAGATTTGACGTTATAGAAGTCTATATGATAAATGGAAAATGCAAGATTAATCATATTAAGCAAATAATTTGAAAAATAACATATAAATTAGCCCTAAAAATCGCAAAATATTAAGAAAATCTTTATAAAACTGCTTGCAAATTGGAAAATATATGATATAATGTAAAAGCTAAGTAAAGCCAATACGAGAAAGGAAGATTGAAAATGAATTGTAAAGTTGAGAAAACAGAAAACGCAAATGAAGTAAAATTAGAAATTACAGTAGACGCAGAAAAATTTGAAAACGCAATGAAAAAAGTATATTTCCAAAATGCTAAATATATTAATATACCAGGTTTTAGAAAAGGAAAAGCTCCAATGAATATAGTAGAAAAATATTACGGAGCAGAAATCTTTTATGAAGATGCATTTAATGAAGTTGCAACAGAAGCTTATGATGAAGCAATTGACACAAACAAAATAGATGTAGTAAGCAGACCAACAGTTGATATAGTTCAAATGGAAAAAGGAAAAGATGTAATATTTACAGCAGTAGTACAAGTAAAACCAGAAGTAGAATTAGGAAAATATAAAGGAATAGAAATAAAGAAAATAGAATATCCAGTAAAAGACGAAGATGTTCAAAATGAAATAAAACAAATGCAAGACAAAAACTCAAGATTAGTAACAGTTGATGACAGAGCATTAGAAAATGGAGATACAGCAACAATTGACTTTGAAGGATTTGTTGATGGTGTTGCATTTGAAGGTGGAAAAGCAGAAGGACATGAACTAGAAATAGGAAGCGGAGCTTTTATACCAGGATTTGAAGATCAATTAGTTGGAATGAAAATTGATGAAGAAAAAGAAATAAAAGTAACATTCCCAAAAGAATATTTCTCTAAAGATTTAGCTGGAAAAGAAGCAACATTTAAAGTAAAATTACATGAAATAAAGAAAAAAGAATTACCAAACTTAGATGATGAATTTGCTAAAGATGTAAGCGAATTTGATACGTTAAAAGAATTAGAAGCAAGTATCAAAGAAAGACTTGAAAAAGACAATGCACAAAAAGCAAAATATGAAACAGAAGAAGCTGCAATAAAAGCTGTATGTGATAAATCAAAAGTAGAAATTCCATCAGGAATGGTAGATATGGAAGTTGATCATATGATTCAAGATATAAATCAAAGACTTTCATACCAAGGTTTAAAATTAGAACAATACCTAAAAATGATAGGAAAAACTGAAGAAGAAGTAAGAAAAGAATATGAACCACAAGCAATTGAAGCAATAAAATCAAGACTTACTTTAGAAGCAGTTAGAAAAGCAGAAAAAATCGAAGCAACAGACGAAGAAATAAATGCCAAATTAGAAGAAATGGCTAAAAACTATGGAAAGAAAGTTGAAGAAATTAATGATAATGAAAACTTAAAAGATTATATCAAAGAAGGAATCGAATCAGAAAAAGCAATTGATTTCATAGTAAAAAATGCAAAAATAAAATAAAGTAAAAAGAAGTTAGGGGGAAAGTCTTTTATTAAAAATAGAGAAGTTTTACCTAACTTTTTCTACTCTAATAGACTATATTAGAGCAAATATTTATATACTTGTGATAAAATTACAAGGGTAGGGAGGATAAATTATGTTAGAAAAATCAAGTTTAGTACCATATGTTGTTGAACAAACAAGTAAAGGTGAACGCTCATATGATATATTTTCAAGATTATTAAAAGATAGAATAATATACTTAGGAGAAGATGTAAATCCAACAACATCAAGTTTAATAGTTGCACAAATGTTATTCTTAGAATCAGAAGATCCAGATAAAGAAATATATTTTTATATAAATTCACCTGGAGGATCAATAACAGATGGAATGGCAATTGTAGATACAATGAATTATATAAAATGTCCAGTTGAAACAGTATGTGTAGGACTTGCAGCAAGTATGGGAGCAGTATTATTAACTGCTGGTGAAAAAGGAAAAAGATTTGCAATGCCAAACTCAGAAATTATGATACACCAACCATTAATTGGTGGTGGAGGACTACAAGGTCAAGCAACAGAAATTAAAATTCATGCAGATCATTTAGTTCGTACAAGAGAAAAATTAAATAAATTCTTAAGTGAAAGAACAGGAAAACCACTAGATGTTATAGAAAAAGATACGGAAAGAGATAATTATATGACAGCAGAAGAAGCTCTAGAATATGGTTTAATAGATGGAATTATGACAAAAAGAGCTTAAGAAAAAAGGAGATTAAAATGGCAAAAAATGATATACCAAAAAGTGTAAAATGTTCATTTTGTGGCAAAACACAAGATAATGTTAGAAAAATAATTGCTGGTCCTGGTGTATATATTTGTAATGAATGTGTAGGATTATGTAATGAAATAATTGATGCTGAATATTCTGATGAAGACACATATACTTTAGCAGAATTAGATGAGATTCCAAGTCCAAAAGAAATAAAAGAAATTCTTGATGAATATGTAATTGGGCAAGAAGAAGCAAAAAAAGTTCTTGCAGTAGCAGTATATAATCACTATAAAAGAGTTGCTTATGAAGAAAATATTGAAGAAAAACAAGAAATTAGTGATGATGATGTAGAAATTCAAAAAAGCAATATTTTATTAGTAGGACCAACAGGATGTGGAAAAACATTATTAGCAAGTACACTTGCAAAAATATTAAATGTACCATTTGCAATAGCAGATGCAACAACACTTACAGAAGCTGGATATGTTGGAGAAGATGTTGAAAATATTCTTTTAAAACTAATTCAAGCTGCTGATGGAGATATAGAAAAAGCAGAAAAAGGAATTATATATATTGACGAAATAGACAAAATAACAAGAAAATCTGAAAATCCATCAATAACAAGAGATGTAAGTGGTGAAGGTGTTCAACAAGCATTATTAAAAATAGTAGAAGGAACAATTGCATCAGTTCCACCACAAGGTGGAAGAAAACATCCTCAACAAGAAATGATACAAATAGATACATCAAATATATTATTTATTTGTGGAGGAGCATTTGAAGGATTAGAAAATATTATAAAAGATAGAATTGGAAAAAAATCAATAGGGTTTGGTGCTGAAATTCAAAGTAGTAAAGATATGGATAAATACGAAGTATTTGAACAAATACTTCCACAAGATTTATTAAAATTTGGAATGATTCCAGAATTTATAGGACGTTTACCAATTATTGCTACATTAAAAGAATTAGATAGAAAAGCATTAATAAAAATAACAACAGAACCAAAAAATGCATTAGTAAAACAATACAAAAAATTATTAGAAATTGATGGCGTAGAGTTAGAATTTGAACCAGATGCGCTTGAGGCAATTGTTGATAAAGCAATTGAAAGAAAAACAGGTGCAAGAGGTTTACGTTCAATAATAGAAAACGTTATGACAGATATAATGTATGATATTCCATCAAATGAAAAAATTGAAAAATGTATTATAACAAAAGATACAATTCAAAATAATGCAAAACCTAAAATTATAGAAAATCCGAATAAAGAATCTAAAAAGAAACAGAGAGTTCAAGCAGAAGTAAAGGAAACTGCATAAAATATGAAAAAAGCTAAGATATATTTTATATCTCAGCTTTTTTTCATATACAAAACTATTTATTGTTATTTTTTTGATTATTGCTTTTTTTACTATTATTATTTCTATTTTGGTTATTATTTTTTTCTGACATAAATAACACCTCCAATTTAAATTTACAAAAATATTGTCTCCATAGTTGCAAGAAATATTCAATTATATTGTAAAAAACAAAAAAAAGATATATAATAAGGACGAAAATCGAAAAAATGAATACAATAGAATGAATATATTTCAGTAAAAAGAAATATTAATTTGCACCATTGAAAGGATGAGATAAGAATGGAATTTAAAAATAAAAAATTAGAACAATTTGAAAAAGATATAGAAAAAAAGAAAATAGCAGTAATTGGAATTGGAGTAAGCAATATTCCGTTAATAGATTATTTGCATGAAAAAAAAGCAGAGGTATCAGTATTTGATGACAGAGAAGAAGATAAGATTTCAAAAGATATTTTAGAAAAATTAAAAAAATATAATTTTAAATGTTATTTTGGAAAAAGAAACTTAGACAATTTACATGGATTTTACTTAATTTTTAGATCACCAAGTTGTTTGCCTACAAAACCTGAATTAGAAAAAGAAGCACAAAGAGGAGCAATAATAACAACAGAAATAGAACAATTAATAAAAATGGCACCTTGTAAAGTAATTGGAATAACTGGAAGTGATGGAAAAACAACAACTACTACATTAACAGCTAGAATTTTGGAAGATGCAGGATATAAAGTCTATTTAGGTGGAAATATAGGTATTCCATTATTCACAAAATTAAATGAAATAAAGCCAGAAGATCTAATAGTATTAGAATTAAGTAGTTTTCAATTAATGGGAATGAAAGTTAGTCCAGACATATCTGCAATAACAAACATAACACCAAATCATTTAAATGTACATAAAGACTACCAAGAATACATAAATGCCAAAAAGAATATATATAGAAATCAAAAAGATACAGGAATACTGGTAATAAATGCAGATAATGATTTAACTAGAGAATGTCAAAATGATGCAAAAGGTGATGTTATCTTATTCAGTAGTAAACAAAAATTAGACTATGGATTTATCGTAGAAAACGGAATTGTAAAAGAGTGTAATGATGGAATAAGAAAACATATTGTATCACAAGATGAAATAAAATTAAAAGGAATTCATAATTTAGAAAATATATGTACAGCATTAGCATTAACAAAAAAATTAGTAAATACAGAAAAAGCAGTTGATACAATAAAAGAATTTGCAGGAGTACATCATAGATTAGAATTGGTAAGAACACTAAATGGAGTGGAATGGTATAATGATTCTGCAAGTACAACACCAACAAGAGGAATATCAGCATTAAAGTCATTTAATAAAGAAATAGTGTTAATAGCAGGAGGAGCTGACAAAAACCTAGATTATACACCAATTGCAAAACCAATTGTAGAAAAAGTAAGAAGTTTAATATTAATTGGTCAAACAGCAAATAAAATATATACAGCAGTAAAAAATGAATTGGAAAATCAAAATAAAACTTTAGATATACATATGTGTGAAACATTTAGAGAAAGTTTAGAATTAGCAAAAAGAATTGCAAAACCTGGTCAAATAGTATTATTCTCACCAGCAAGTACAAGTTTTGATATGTTTAAAGATATGTATGATAGAGGAGATCAATTTAGAGAAGAAGTAAATAAATTTTAAAAACAAAAGAAATAGAGGTGGGGGATTAATGACAATAAAACAAGCAATAACAAAAGGAATGATAATGTTAAAATCAAATAATGTAGAAAGCCCAAAATTAAAAGCAAGACTATTATTACAATATGTTTTAGATAAATCAAGGCAATATATTATAGTTTATGATAATAAAGAAATTGATAAACAGCAACAATGGCAATATTTTGTTAATATTGAAAAATTAACAAAAGGAATACCATTACAACATATAACACATAGACAAGAATTTATGAAAATGGACTTTTTTGTTGATGAAAATGTATTAATCCCAAGGCCTGATACAGAAATATTAGTTGAAGAAGTTATAAAAATTGCTCAAAAATATAATTCACCAAGGATATTAGATTTATGTACAGGAAGTGGAGCAATTGCAATATCATTAAAAAAATTTGTGCCAAATGCAGATATAACAGCTGTAGATATAAGTGAAAAGGCATTAGAAATAGCACAAAAAAATGCGGAGAAATTAGAAGCAAAAATAAATTTTGTGAAATCAGATTTATTTGATAAATTAGATAATAAAAAATTTGACATTATAGTTTCAAATCCACCATATATAAGAAAAGATGAAATAAAAAAATTGAGTGAAGAAGTTCAAAAAGAGCCTAAAATTGCATTAGATGGTGGAGAAGATGGATTAGATTTTTATAGAATAATTGCAGAACAAGCAATTAATTATTTAAAAACAGGAAGTTTTCTATGTTTTGAAATTGGATATAATCAAAAAAATGATGTAATTAAAATAATTGAAGATGAACAAAATTATAAAAATACATATTGTAAAAAAGATTTATATGGAAATGATAGAATAATAATAACACAAGTTTTATGATTGGAGGAAATATGTCTTTTTCAACAGAATTAAAAGAAGAGATAAGCAAATCAGAAAAACTATCAAATAAAGAAAATGTTAAATATGAACTTATGGGATATTTGATGAGTAGTAATATATCTGAAGAAAAAAATAAAATAAAATTTTCAACAGAAAATGAATATAATATTAATAGATTTGCACGATTGTTGAGTAATTGTGGAATTGAAACATATAATATAAACATTCAAGGTAAATTATTTGTAATAACTTGTCCTAAAATGGAAATACAAATAGATAATTTAACAAGAGAGCAATTGAAAAATATAGTAAGAGGAGCCTATTTGGGCTCAGGTTCTATTAACAATCCTGAAAATACATATCATTTAGAAATAAGTGTTAGAAAAAAAGATTATGCAGATATTATAGTAGAAGGATTAAGTAGTTTTGATATAAAAAGTAATGTTATAGAAAAAAATAAAGAATATACAATATATTTAAAAGATGGTGAAGAAATCTCAAAAACATTAGCTTTATTAGGGGCAAATAAATCTGTCTTAAAATTTGAAGAAATTAGAGTAAAAAGAGAAATGAACAATAAAGTAAATAGATTAGTAAATTGTGAAACTGCAAATATGAATAAAACTATGAATGCTTCAATAGAACAGATTGAGATAATAAGAAAATTAAAACAAAATGGTAAATTCGAAAAATTAGAAGAACCATTAAAAGAGATAGCAGAACTTAGATTACAAAATCCTAGTGCAAGTCTAATAGAACTTGGAAAAATGTTAAAAACACCAATAGGTAAATCTGGAGTAAATTATAGATTAAAAAAAGTAATGGAGATTGGTAAGAAAATAGATGATAACAAAAAATAAAATAGGAATATATGTACATATCCCATTTTGTAAGAAAAAGTGTGATTATTGCGATTTTATATCATATTGTGGAAAAGATGATTTGATTGAAAAATATGTAGATTCAGTAAAAAAGGAAATCGATCATGTGAAAATAAAATCAGAAATAACAACAATATATATTGGTGGAGGAACACCATCATATATAGATAGTAAATTTATTGTGCAGATATTAGAAAAGATAAAAGAAAAAAATGTTGCACAAGATGCTGAAATAACAATTGAAGTTAATCCGGGAACAGTAACTCAAGAAAAACTACAAGACTATATTGATTGTGGTATTAACAGAATAAGTATAGGGCTACAAACTACAAATGATGAGTTATTAAAGCAGATTGGTAGAATTCATAATTATGAACAATTTTTAGAAACATATAAATTAGCAAAAAAAGTTGGTTTTAAAAATATAAATGTTGATTTAATGTTAGGACTTCCAAATCAAAGAATTATTGATTTAAAAGAAAGCTTAGAAAATGTATTGAGATTAGCTCCAAAACATATATCAGTATATTCATTAATTGTTGAAGATGGTACACCTATTGCTAATAAAATAAAAAATGGAAAATTAAAATTGCCAGATGATGAGTTAGAAAGAAATATGTATTGGTATGTAAAAAACACATTAGAATTAAATGGATACAAACATTATGAAATATCTAATTTTGCTAAAAAAGGGTATGAGTCAAAACATAATATGAATTGTTGGAATCAAATGGAATATGTTGGAATTGGTACAGCTGCACATTCTTATAGAGATATAACAAGATATTCTAATACTGAAGATATAAAAGAATATATTAAGAATGTTCAAAAAGGAGAATTTGAAAAAAATAGAATTATACATGAAATACAAAAAGAAGAAGATTCTAAAAAAGAATTTATGCTTCTTGGTTTGCGTAAAATAGATGGACTAAAAATAAGTGAATTTAAAAATAAGTTTGGAGATAATCCAATTTATTTATATAGAAATGAATTGAAAAAACTTTCTGATGAAAAATTAATAATAATACAAGATGATAATATTAGATTATCTAATAAAGGAATAGATTTAGCTAATTTAGTGTGGGAAGAATTTGTATAGTAGTTGCTAAACAAGTAAAAGTATGGTATAATATTAAAGTTGCCAAAAGGCAAATATTATATATTTGGAGGATAGAAAATATGATGTTACTAATTGCTAAACGGCTTGGATTTGAGTTTATTACATTTTTCATTTTAGCGACAATTTATTATAAGCTTTTTCATAAGCATGAAAAATGGTTTAAGCAATCGATTAGAATATCATTGGTATTAAGCATTATTTGGACTATTCTGTATTGTCTGGATATGGTTGTATTCAGATGAAAGAAAGGGTATGGTGAAAAAAACACCATACCCTTTTCTTTTAGCCTATTAGGTCAGTAATGTTGAAATATATACTATTGTATGGTATAAATAAAAAATATAAATTTGAAAAATAGAAAGAGATAAAGTATAATGAATAGGGAGAATACCAAAAATATAATAAAAAAGATATTAATAATATTAGTGATTATTATAATATTAGGAGTGATATTAACAATGGGAATAGGAAACTATTTTGTGAATTATGCTATTGCTAGAAGCGGAGATGGAGGAAATAGAGAGATAAAAGATGATTCAAAAATAGAAGTATTAGGAGAAGATGAAAAAATAATAGAAAGCAATAGGACACAAACAAAAGAATCATCAAAAAAATGGGCTGAAAATATAAAAAAACAAAGTGTAGAAACAAAAGCTAATGATGGAATAAATCTAAGAGGAACAGAATATTTAACAAATGAAGAAAATGATAACTGGGTTATTATATTTCATGGATATAGAGCAGAGCCTAAATCTGTTTTAACAATTGGAGAACATTTTTCTGAAAAAGGTTATAATGTTTTAATTCCAAGCATGAGAGCTTGTGCTGAAAGTGATGGAGATTTTGTAGGAATGGGGTGGCTTGATAAAGATGATTTGAAATGTTGGGTAAATTTGATTTTAGAACAAAATTCTAATGCCAATATCATATTACATGGATCTTCAATGGGAGCAGCAACAGTATTAATGGCATCAGGAGATGAATTACCACAAAATGTTAAAGCGATAATTGCTGATAGTGGATATACTTCAGTTTGGGATATATTTGCATCAGAAGCAAAAGCGAGATTTGGTATTCCTGCATTTCCTGTATTAAATATGTTTCAAGTTGTTGCGAAAATTAGAGCTGGATATGATATAAAAAAGGCATCTGCTTTAGAACAAGTGAAGAAAAGTAATACACCAATATTATTTATACATGGAGATAAAGACGATTTTGTACCAGAATCAATGTGCGAAAAATTATATGATTCTGCTAATTGCATAAAAGAAAAATTAATTATAAGTGGAGCTGGACATACAGATTCCAAATATAAAGAACCAAATACTTATTATAATAAAATATTTGAATTTATAGATAAAGTTGAAAAATAAATATAAAAAATTTGAAATTTCTATTTATTTTTATTAATATATTATATATAATTAAAGTGAGAAAAATAAAAGGGGAATATCAAATGAAGAAATTAAAAAAGTATTTAATAGTAGTATTAATTTTAACAATATTTTTTTCAGCAATATTTAATTATAATGTATCAATTGCTGATGTAGGAAACTTTGAAGATTATGATAGTGGAAGTTCATGGGATGATGACTCATGGGACAGTGAAAGTTCATGGAACGATTGGGATGACGATGATTATAGTTATAGCGGAACAAGTTATAGTAGTGGGGGGAGTTCTCCATTAGTTTCAATTATAACAGTTATTATTATCTTTATTATTGCAGGAGCTATAGCTTCAAGTAATAACAAAAAATCAACAAAAAATCGACACATACCATCAATATATGATGAGTTTGATTCATCAGAAGAAAATGTTGAAAGAAAGATTAAAGCTGTTGATGAAATGTTTAATAAAGAAGAATTTTCAGCTTGGACTAGAAGTTTATTTATAAAATTACAAGAAGCATGGACTGCGAGAGATTGGAGTACTATTAGGGTATTTGAAACAAATGAATTATTTGAACAACATCAAAAACAATTACAAGATTATATAGATAGAAAACAAATAAATGTAATGGAAAGAATTTGTGTGTTATCAGTTAGACTAGTAAGCTTTAAACAAACAGGAAATAAAGATGTTTTAACAGTTTTATTAAGATCTAGAATGAATGATTATATAATTGATGAAACAACAGGAAAAATTATAAAGGGTGATAAAACAAAAGATATATATAGCACATATAAACTTGACTTTATCAGAACAACAGGAGAAAAAACAAAACCAGGACCTATTGATGTAAATACAACAAATTGCCCAAATTGCGGAGCACCAACACAAATTACATCATCAGGAAAATGTGAGTATTGTGGAAGTATAATTACAACAGGAGAACATAGTTGGGCATTATCAAATTTAGAAAGAATATAATAAAATAAATAGAAATGTGATTGTAAAACGAAATTTTTGATTTATTTCAAGAATTTCGTTTCTTTTATATTTGTTCTTTTAATAAAACTAATATTGACAAATTACCATAATTCGTAGTATAATGTTAGCCGTAGTTAACAAAGAGATTGAATGTAAAAAAAAGGAGAAATCATGATAACAAAAGCATCTGAAGAATATTTAAAAACAATGTATGTATTAAAAAAACAAAATGGAAATATTAGAGTAACAGACATTGCGAACAAAATGAATTGTACAAAACCAAGTGTAAATAAAGCACTAAATAATTTAAAAGAAGAAAAATTAGTAAAATACGAAACATATGGAATAATAGAATTAACAGAACAAGGAGAAAATTTGGCACAAAAAATTTTAGAAGCATATGACATTGTTTATTTGTTTTTAAAAGATGTATTAGATTTAGATGAGCAATCTGCAAAAGACGAGGCAGAAAAAATAAAATTAGTAACAACAGATGAAACAATAAATAAATTAGCAAAATATGTACATAATGTTTTAGGATTAAAAGAATTAAATTGCAATTATGATATAAATCAAGAAAAATGTAGATGTTGTGTAAAAAGAGCAAAAACGAAGAAAAGTAATGATATGCAAAATTAATAAAAGGAAGGAATAATAAAAATGAGTAAAGAGTTATTAGAAATAAAAGATTTACATGTAAATGCAGGAGAAAAAGAAATTTTAAAAGGTTTAAATTTGAAAATAAATAAAGGCGAAGTACATGTAATAATGGGACCAAATGGTGCAGGAAAGTCAACACTTGCAAATGTTATTTTAAATAATCCAGAATATACAAAAACAAGTGGAACTGTTGAATTTGAAGGTGAAAACATAAATGATTTAAGTACAGATAAAATAGCCAAAAAAGGAATATTTATGTCATTTCAATTGCCAGAAGAAATACCTGGAATTTCAACAATGAACTTTTTAAAATACGCAAAAAATAAAATTACTGAAAAGCCAGTAAAAGTATTTGAATTTAGAGATACTGTAAAAAAATATTCAGAAGAATTAAACATGAATCCAAAACTAATTGAAAGAAACTTAAATGTTGGATTTTCTGGAGGAGAAAAAAAGAAGAATGAAATATTACAAATGCTTGTATTAAATCCAAAACTTGCAATATTAGATGAAACAGATTCAGGATTAGATGTTGATGCTATAAAAATAGTTTCAAAAGGAATTGAAATGTTTAAAAATGATGATAATGCTGTTTTAATAATAACACATAATACAAGAATATTAAATCATTTAAAAGTTGATTATGTACATGTTTTAGTAAATGGACAAATTGTAAAAACATCAACAGCAGAACTAGCAGAACAAATTGAAGAAACAGGATATGCACAATATAAAAAATAGAAAGGAAATCTATATGTCAAAAACACAGGTAAATGAGATAGATAGAAATATATATGATATAAAAAATAAAGATGACTATGAGTTTAAAATGCAAAAAGGTTTAAGCAGAGAAATAGTTGAACAAATATCAAAAAGAAAAAATGAACCAGATTGGATGTTAGAAATTAGACTAAAAGCATTAGAAATGTACGAAAAATTAGAGCTTCCAACATGGGGACCAGATTTATCAGAATTGAAAATGGATGAAATAGCAACATATGTAAAACCTAAAACGAATCTAAATAGTTCATGGGAAGATGTGCCAGATGAGATAAAAGACACATTTGATAAATTAGGAATACCAGAAGCAGAAAAGACCTCATTAGCAGGGGTAGGAGCACAATATGATTCAGAAGTAGTATATCATAGCATGAAAGAAGATTTAATAAAACAAGGAGTAATCTATACTGATATGGAATCAGCTGTAAGAGATTATCCAGAAATAGTAAAAGAACATTTCATGAAATGTGTACCAATAAGTGATCATAAATTTGTTGCATTACATGCAGCAGTATGGTCTGGTGGATCATTTGTATATGTACCAAAAGGAGTAAAATTAGATATACCATTACAATCATATTTTAGATTAAATTCTCCAGAATCAGGACAATTTGAACATACATTAATAATAGTTGATGAAGGAGCAAGTTTGCATTTTATAGAAGGATGTTCAGCTCCAAAATATAATAAAGTAAATTTACACGCAGGATGTGTAGAACTATATGTAAAAGATAACGCATATTTAAGATATTCAACAATAGAAAACTGGTCAAAAAATATGATGAACCTAAATACTAAAAAAGCAATAGTAGGAAAAAATGCCCAAATAGATTGGGTAACAGGCTCATTTGGTTCAAAAATCTCTATGTTATATCCAATGAGTATATTAAATGGTGAAAATGCAAAAACAGAATATACAGGAATCACATTTGCAGGTGGAGGACAAGACTTAGATACAGGATTTAAAGTAATTCATAATGCTCCAAACACATCATCTGTAGTAAATTCAAAATCGATTTCAAAAGATGGAGGAGCATGTACTTATAGAGCGTTAGTAAGAATAAATGAAAATGCAAAAAATTCAAAATGTAGTGTAAGTTGTGAATCATTAATGTTAGATGATATTTCAAGATCTGATACAATACCAGTAAATGATATTAGAACAGATGAAGTAGAATTTTCACACGAAGCTAAAATAGGAAAAATAAGTGATAAAGCAATATTCTATTTAATGTCTAGAGGATTATCAGAAGAAGATGCAAAAGCAATGATAGTAAGAGGATTTGCATATCCAATTTCAAAAGAATTACCAGTAGAATATGCAGTTGAAATGAATAATTTAATAAATCTAGAGTTAGAGGGGGCAATCGGATAATGGAAAAATTAAGAGTAAATGATACACCAGTAAGAACAGCAAGAAATTTTTTAATAAACAATATTGAAATTGAATTAGAAATGCCAGAAAAGATTGCTGAATTCAAAAATGTAGAAATTATTAATAATGGAAGCATAATTGATAATCAAACAACAAATCAAGCATTAACATATGGAACTGGTAAAATTTTAGAAGAATTAAATTATGAAACATCCAATAATAAAATAAGAATTCAAACAGGAAACAAAAAAGAAAATATTAGAATTAAATATATATTTGATGATGAAAACTTTAATTTGATAAATCAAGTAGAGATTATTGCAAATGGAGACACAAATATAACAATAGAATATATATCGAACACAAGTAAGAAGTGTTTTCATAATGGAATTATAAGAACAATAGCAAATGCAAAATCTAAATTGGATATAACAATTGTAAATTTATTAAATGAACAATCAGAGAATTTTGAAGCAATAGAAAATAAGTTAGAAGAAAATTCAAATGTAAAATATACAATTATTGATATTGGTGGAAAAACAAGTATATCAAATTATTATTCTAATATTATAGGTGATAATGCTGAAAATGATTTAAAATCTATATATTTAGGAATAGATAATCAAATAAAAGACATTAATTATATTGCAGAATTAAGAGGAAAAAAGACTAATATAGACATTGATGTTCAAGGAGCTCTAAAAGATTCTGCAAAGAAAAACTTTAAAGGAACAATTGATTTCAAAAAAGGTGCAAAAAAGTCAAAGGGTAATGAAAATGAATATTGTATGCTATTATCAAATAAAGCAAAATCAATAGCATTACCAATGCTTTTATGTACAGAAGAAGATGTAGAAGGAAATCATTCAACAGCATCTGGAAAAGTTGATATGAAACAATTATTTTATTTAATGACTAGAGGATTAAGTTATAAAGAAGCTGTGAAATTAATTGTTAAAGCTAATTTTCAAAAGATAATTGATAGAATAAATGATGAAGAATTAAAAAATGTGATATTAAAAGAGATTGATAAAAAGCTAGATTAAAAAAGCTCCCAATCCGCAGTGCGAGATTGGGAGTGAACAAAAATTATATTGCAAGAAGTAGAATTGGAATGCCAAACGCAATCAATGATAAACCACCAAGAAGGTGGAATAAGAAGAATTTACGGCTATCAGTCATACACCAAAATCCAATACCAGTCAACATCAGCCCTAAAAGCATTAGGGCAAAGTTGAAGTCTGATGTGATATAATGCATAATTAAGTTCATATAAAACCCTCCAGAATTAAAAAAATTCGGTCAACCTTTATTATATCACTAATAGGAAAAAAAGTCAAAGAAAGGATTGCAAAAATGAATGTTGAAAATATAAAAAAAGATTTTCCACTATTAGAAAATCGCAATATAACATATTTGGATAGTGGAGCTACAACTCAAAAGCCAATACAAGTAATAAATGCAATAGAAGAATTTTATAAAAAAAATAATGCAAATCCACATAGAGGAGCTTACACATTAAGTATTGAAGCAACAGAAGCTTATGAAAGTACAAGACAAAAAATTGCAAAATTTATTAATGCGAAACATCCAGAAGAAATAATTTTTTCAAAAAATGCTACAGAAAGTTTAAATTTAATAGCATATTCATATGGAATGGATAATTTAAAAAAAGATGATGAAGTTGTTATATCTATAATGGAACATCATTCAAATTTAGTACCATGGCAAAAAGTAACAAAAGCAACTGAAAGTAAATTAAATTATATGTATATTAATGAAGAATTCGAACTTTCAAATGAAGAAATTGAAACAAAAATTACAGATAGAACAAAGATAGTTGGAATAGCACATGTTTCAAATGTTTTAGGAACAATTAATAATGTAAAAAAAATAATCAAATATGCACACAAAAAAGGAGCAATAGTAATTGTTGATGCATCACAAAGCATTCCACATATGAAAATAGATGTACAAGATTTAGATGCAGATTTTTTAGTATTTTCAGGACATAAAATGTTAGCACCTCTTGGAATTGGTGTATTATATGGAAAAAGAGAAATATTAAATAAAATGACACCATTTTTAATGGGCGGAGATATGATTGAATATGTATATGAACAAGAAACAACATATGCACCATTACCAAATAAATTTGAAGCTGGGACGCAAAATGTAGAAGGTGTTATAGGATTAGGTGCTGCAATTGATTATATTCAAAATATAGGATATGACAAAATGCAAGAATTAGAAAATGATGTATTAGCATATGCAAGACAAGAATTATCAAAATTAGATTTTTTAACATTATATATGACTCCAAATGAAAAAAATCATTCAAGTGTAATTTCATTTAATATAAAAGGTGTACATCCACATGATGTAGCAAGTATATTAGATTCAGAAGGTGTATGTGTACGTTCTGGAAACCATTGTGCACAACCACTTATGAGATTTTTAGGGATTGATTCAACATGTAGAGCAAGTTTTTATTTTTATAATACAAAAGAAGATGTAGATAGACTTGTACATGCTTTAAATAAAGCTTATGATATGTTTAGAAAATTTATAAAATAAAGAAAGGCTAAAAAATGGAAGATTTAACAGATGTATATAATGACTTAATAATGGAACATAGTATGAATTCATATAATAAAAAGAAGTTAGAAAATGCAGACTATTCTGAAATTGGACATAATCCAAATTGTGGAGATGAAATAACACTAGAACTAAAATTAAATGGAGATAAAATTGAAGATATGGCATTTTCAGGACATGGATGTGCAATTTCACAAGCTTCAACATCTATAATGATAGATACTTTAAGAGGAAAGACAATTGAAGAAGCAAAGGAAATTATAAAAACATTTATAGAAATGATAAAAAGAGAAATAACAGATGAAGAACAATTAAAAAAATTAGAAGATGCAATAGCATTTAAAAATGTATCAAACATGCCTGCAAGAGTAAAATGTGCATTACTTGCATGGCATACATTAGAAGATATGTTAAATAAGAATGATGAAAATGGAAAAGGAACAATAAATTGTTGTCATTAATTATTAAAAAGGAAAATGAAATGGAAAATAAAAAAGTATTATTAGGAATGAGTGGCGGGGTAGATAGTAGTGTATCAGCATTACTTTTAAAACAAAATGGATATGATCCAATAGGAATGACATTAGAATTATTTGCAGGAAGTAGTTGTTGCAATATAAGTACATATATAGATGCTAAAAATGTGTGCAATTCAATTGGTATCCCACATATTACAGACGATTGTAAAACTTTATTTAAAAAATGTGTAATACAAGATTTTATAGATTGTTATTCAAATTGTAAAACACCAAATCCATGTATAGAATGTAATAAATATATGAAATTCGGATATATGTGGGAAAAAGCAAAAGAATTAGGATGTGAATATATAGCAACAGGACATTATGCCAAAACAGAATATAGTGAAAAATATGGCAGATGGGTATTGAAAAAATCAAATGCAGGAAAAAAAGATCAAAGTTATGTATTATGGAATATTCCAAAAGAATTAATTGAACATGTATTATTTCCTCTTGCTGATTTTGAAAACAAAGAACAAATAAGAGAAATTGCAAGAGAAAATAATTTAAAAGTTGCAAATAAACCTGATAGTGAAGATATATGTTTTGTACCAGATGGAAATTACAAGAAATTTTTGGAAAACAATTCTGATATAAAACCTAAAGTCGGAAATATAGTAACTGCAAAAGGCGAAATTTTAGGAAAGCATACAGGATTATATAATTATACAATTGGGCAAAGAAAAGGATTAGGAATATCTTATAAATCACCATTATTTGTTATAGGATTTAATCCAAAGAAAAATGAAGTAATTGTTGGTGAAGAAAATGAATTATATAAAAAAGAAATAACAATAGGAGAAATAAATTTATTATTATTTGATGAAATAAAAGAACCAATTAAAGTTGATGTTAAAACAAGATACTCATCAAAAGTAGCCAAAGCAATGATTATTCAAAATGGAGATTGTATAAAAATAGAATTTGACGAGCCACAAAGGGCACTTACACCAGGGCAATCAGCAGTATTTTATATTGATGATATTGTAGTTGGTGGTGGAAAAATATTGTAAAGAAAACAGATATTATAATGTTTAATGTTATAATATCTATTTTTTTGCGAACTTTGAGATAACTGAAAACTTGACAAATAGCATATTAAGGGGTATACTATAAAGGTATAAAAGGAGAAACTATGTCTGAAAATAATAGTAGAAAAGTATTTGATAGTTTAGTATCAAGAACCAAAATATATTTAGTAATAATATTAATATTATTTATTTTAATATCAGTATTTAGACCTATATTAATAATTCCATCAATAATATTATATATATCAATATTATGTTATACATATTTTGCAAATAACAAAAGAAAAAGTGAAATATCAGAGCAATTGCAAGATTTAACGTTAACAGTAGATTCAGCAGCCAAAAGTAGTTTAATAAATTCACCATTCCCACTTGTAATATTAGAAACAAACGGAAATATTGTATGGAAAAGTTCAAAATTTGTAACAGAATTTGCAGATATTGATATGGATAATTATATAGATGATTTGATAATAGACATAAAAGATGAGATTGAAAAAAGTGATAATAAAAAAAGAAAATCAGTAATAAGACAAATACAAATAGGAAAGAAAACATATACAGTACAAGGCGAATTTGCTAAATCAAAGAAATATGAAAGAAAGAAATCACCAGAATATATGATGATTTTATATTTTATTGATGAAACAGAAAAAGTTAAATTAAAACAAGAGAACGAAGACAAAAAAATATGTGTTGGAATAATAATGATAGACAATTATGAAGAAGTTACACAAAGAGTTGATGCAGAGCAAAAAACACAATTAATGGCAAAAGTAGAAAGTACAATATATGATTGGGTAAATGAAACAAATGGAATACTAGTAAAAGCAGATAGAGATACATATGTATATGTATTTGAACAAAAAAATCTCGAAAAAATTAAAGAAGAAAAATTTGCAATACTAGATTCTATTAAAAATCTTGTAAGAAAAGACAAAATACAATTAACATTAAGTATAGCAATTTCAAATGAAGGAGATACAGAAAGAGATGTATATAAATCAGCTTCTGCAGCAATGGATGTAATATTAGGTAGAGGTGGAGATCAAGCAGTAATAAGACAAAATGGAAAATATTTATTCTTTGGTGGAAAAGTTGAGGAAGTAGAAAAAAGAACAAAAGTAAAAGCAAGAATAGTTGCACATGCATTAGAAGAATTAATAAAAGAAAATGATAAAATAATGATAATGGGACATACAAACCCAGATATAGATGCAATAGGTTCAGCATTAGGAGTATATAGAATTGCAAAAACATTAGGAAAAGATGCTAGAATTGTAGCAAATGTAGAAACTCCATCAATAAAAGATCTTTATGAATCAATAAAAGATCAATATCAAGAAGTATTTATAAGTAGTGAAACAGCTTTAGCACAAGTTGATAGTGGCACTTTAGTAGTTGTAGTAGATACACATAAAAAAACATATGTTGAATCACCTGAATTATTAGCAAAAACAAATAAAATAGTAGTAATAGACCATCATAGAAGAAGTGCAGATTTTATAGATAATAGTATATTAACATTCCAAGAAGTATATGCATCATCTGCAGCAGAATTAGTAACAGAAATAATTCAATATACACAAAATGAAGTTGAATTATCAGAAGTGGAAGCAGAGGCATTATATGCAGGCATTATGATGGATACAAAAAATTTCACATTTAAAACTGGTGTAAGAACATTTGAAGCGGCAGCATATCTACGTAGATGTGGTGTTGATATAATAAAAGTAAAAAAATGGTTCCAAAGTGATTTAGAAAGTTATAATACAATATCTGAAATAGTAAGAAAAGCAGAAATTGTAAGAGATTCAATAGGAATATCAATATATGATGTCCAAGAAAAAGAAACAAGCTTAATTTGCGCAAAAGCAGCAGATGAATTATTAACAATAGGAAATATAACAGCATCATTTGTTTTAGGATTAATGGAAGATGGAAAAGTTTGTATAAGTGGACGTTCAATAGGTGATGTAAATGTTCAAATGATATTAGAAAAATTAGGTGGAGGAGGTCATATTACTCTTGCTGGTGCACAGCTTGAAAATGTGACAATAGATGAGGCTAAGCAAGAATTGATTTCTAAAATTAATGAATATTTTGAAGAGAAAGAATAAAACAAAAGAATAGCAAGTTTTACTTGCTATTTTTGCTATTTTAGAGTACAATATAAGTCATGAAAGGAAAGTGATTAGTATGAAAGTAATATTAAAAGCAGACATAAAAGGAGTAGGAAAAAAAGATGAAGTAATAAATGCATCAGACGGATATGTACGTAATTTTTTATTCCCTAAAAATTTAGCAGTAGAAGCAAATGCAGAAAATATGGCTAAATTACAAGCACAAAATTCTTCAAAACAATTTAAAAAAGACACAGAAAAAGAAGAAGCACAAAAATTAGCAGAAAAAATGAATAAAATATCATTAAGAATACAAGTAAAAGCTGGAGAAAATGGAAAAATATTTGGTGGAGTTTCAGCAAAAGACATATCAGAAGCTTTTGAAAAACAACACAATATAAAAATAGATAAGAAAAAAGTAGATTTAAAAGAAACAATAAAAACATTAGGAGTACATACAGTTTCAATAAAACTATTTGAAGGTGTAGTAGGAAAAATAAAAGTAGATGTAATTGGATAAATTTCATTTAACAACTTTTATATTTATTATTTAAAATAATGAATTATAAAAATTGTTATAAGGGGGCAAAAAGATGGAATTAGGAAAAGTACCACCACATGATGAAGATGCAGAACAAGCTGTATTGGGGAGTATGCTAACAGATAATGATGCGGTAATGGCAGCAGTTGAAGTACTAAAAGAAGATGCATTTTATAGAGAAGATAACAAAATAATATATCAAGCAATATTAAACTTATATAGTAAATCAGAACCTATTGATATAATAACATTAAAAGATGAACTTGAATCAATGGGAAAATTTGAACAAGTTGGTGGATTTGAATATTTAGCAAGTTTGCCAGACAAAGTTCCAACAACAGCAAATGTACAAAAATATATAAAAATAGTTGAAGAAAAATCAGTATTAAGAAATTTGATAAAAACAGCAAATGAAATAATAGAATTAGGATATAACCCAACAGAAGATGTTGAAGACATAATGGATGGAGCAGAAAAAAAGATTTTTGATATAATGCAAAGCAAAAATACCAAAAGCTATACACCAATCAAAGATGTATTAGTAGAAAGTTTTACAAATCTTGAAAAATTATATAATCAGAAACAACATGTAACAGGAGTACCAACACAATTTTATGATTTAGATGATAAAACAGCAGGATTACATGGCTCAGAATTAATATTAGTTGCAGCAAGACCTGCTATGGGAAAAACAGCATTTGCATTAAACATTGCAACAAATGCAGCATTAAGAGCAAATGTACCAGTAGCAATATTTAGCCTCGAAATGTCAAAAGACCAATTGGTAAACAGAATGTTATGTAGTGAAGCAATGGTAGACAGTAACAAAGTAAGAACAGGAAAATTAGATGAAGAAGACTGGACAAAACTTGCAGAAGCAATAGGACCACTTTCAGAAGCTGGAGTATATATAGATGATACACCAGGTATATCTGTAATGGAAATAAGAACAAAATGTAGAAAACTAAAAATGGAAAAAAATATAGGACTTGTTGTTATAGACTATTTGCAGTTAATATCAGGAAGCAATAAAAGAAATGGAAGTAGAGAACAAGAAATATCAGAAATAAGTAGATCATTAAAAGTATTGGCAAAAGAATTAAATGTTCCAGTAATAGCATTATCACAGCTATCAAGAGCTGTAGAACAAAGAGATGACCATAGACCTATGCTATCAGATTTGCGTGAATCTGGAGCAATAGAACAAGATGCTGATATAGTAATGTTCTTATATAGAGATGATTATTACAATAAAGAAAGTGCTGAAAAAGATATTGCAGAAGTAATAATAGCAAAACAAAGAGGTGGCTCAACAGGAACTGTAAAACTATACTGGATGGGAAATTATACAAAGTTTGTAAATATAGAAAGAAGATTTGATGATTAAAAAATTCTTAAAAATATGAAAAACAAGTTGCAAATATAAAGAATAGATGTTATAATATATGCGTTTGTTTAAAAACACTTATATTGGAGGTAGCAAAATGGCAGAAAGTACTCGGTTACAAAATTTTCCTAATTTCATCAGAAAATTGATGAAAACAATTTATGCCAATCAAATGATTGAAGAACTTGTTAAATTTGATATTTACGAAGATGAACAATTAATTGTTTGGAATGAATGGGAAGAACAACCAGAAGAAAAAAAGTACGATTTTATTGATTGGCTCGTGTCTTCAATTGATGCTTTATATAGAAGTGGAAAATACACAGATGGATACAAATTGTCTGTTGTAAATGGAACTGATAGAAAAGCAATCAAAAAAGAAGCTAATGCAATCAAAAAAGAGCGAAAACTCAAAAATGGTATGTCAGGAGGAAGCACTACCTAAGTCTAAAAAACTTTAAATGACTAATAAGGCCACCCTTGTTTTTCAAGGGTGGCTAATTTTATAAAGGAGACCTAATAATGAAAGAAAAAGTAAAAGAAATAATAAAAAAATACAATTTAATAAATACAGGAGATAAAATAGTATTAGGCGTTTCAGGTGGACCAGATTCGATTGCAATGCTAGATATTTTAAGACAATTAAAATCAGAAATGGAATTTGAAATATATGTTGTACATATAAATCATAGCATTAGAGGAGAAGATGCTGATGAAGATGAAGAATATGTGAAAAATTATTGCCGAAAATATGAAATAGAATGTTTTACTAAGAAAATAGATGTACCAACAATTGCTAGAACTGAAAAAATAGGAACAGAAGAAGCTGGAAGAAAAGTAAGATATGAATATTTTGAAGAAATTTTAAAAGAAACAGGTTCAAATAAAATAGCAATAGCACATAATAAAAACGATAATGTAGAAACGATAATTATGCACTTGCTTAGGGGAAGTGGCATATCAGGGCTAAAAGGAATAGAACCAATAAGAGAAAATAAATTTATAAAACCTTTAATAGAATGTGATAGACAAGAAATAGAAAAATATTGTGAAGAAAATAATTTACAACCTAGAATAGATAAAACAAACTTTGAAAATGAATGTACAAGAAATAAAATTAGAAATATAGTAATTCCATATATAAAAAAAGAATTTAATCCAAACATAATAGAAACAATGACAAGATTATCAGATGTAATTTCAAGCGAAAACGATTTTATAGAAAATATAGCGAAAGAAAACTATAATAAAATATTAGTAATAGAAGGAAAAGATAAAATTGAATTAAAATTAAAGGAATTCAATTTATTAGATGAAGTATTAAAAAATAGAATTATATTAATTGCAACGAAAAAATTATTTGGATCAACACAAGGAATAGAAAAAGTAAATATAGTTGATATTATAAAATTATGTAATAATAATATAGGCAATAAATTTTTAATGCCAAATAAAAATTTAAAAGTATTAATACAAAATAAAAAAATTAATTTTATAAAAATTAATTAAAAATCAGTATATCCCTAGAAAACATTGAAAAAATGTAACAAAAAAGACACAAAAAAATCACTTAAAAACTATTGAAAAATGAAAAAAGGTATGTTATAGTTTTCGATGTAAAAATGGTATTGTGTAATAATACAAGGAAGGTAGGTAGTAAATTGAAAAAAGGAATAAAAACACTAGCGATGTGGTTAATAATTGGGGTAATAGCAATTGTATTAATAACATCAATAATGGAAAATAGAAGTTCACAAATAACTTATTCAGAATTAATAACAAGTATTGAAAATGGAGAAGTTGAAAAAATAAAAATTTCATCAACAGGTTCACAAGCAACTGTAAAAATGAAAGATTCTAAATTAGAAAAAGAAGTAAGTATACCAAGTTTAGACAGTTTTATGACATATTCACAAGATTATTTAAAAACAGGAGCATTTTCATTAGAAGAAGAAAAAGAATCAATATGGATAACAGCATTAGGATTTATAACACCATTTGGACTTCTTGCAATATTTTTAGTATTTTGGTTTATAATGATGAGTGGAAATAATCAAAATGGAACAAAATCTATGACATTTGGAAAAAGTAAAGCAAGAATGATAAATGCAGGAGAAAAAAATAGAGTAACATTTGATGATGTTGCAGGTGTAGATGAAGAAAAAGAAGAATTACAAGAGATAGTAGAATTCTTAAAAAATCCAAAGAAATTTACAGATATGGGTGCAAGAATACCAAAAGGAGTTTTACTAGTTGGTCAGCCAGGTACTGGTAAAACATTATTAGCAAAAGCAGTAGCAGGAGAAGCAGGAGTTCCATTTTATATAATAAGTGGTTCAGATTTCGTAGAAATGTTTGTTGGTGTTGGAGCTTCAAGAGTAAGAGATTTATTTGAACAAGCAAAGAAAAATGCACCATGTATAATATTTATAGATGAAATTGATGCAGTAGGACGTCAAAGAGGTGCTGGTTTAGGTGGAGGGCATGATGAAAGAGAACAAACATTAAACCAATTATTAGTAGAAATGGATGGTTTCTCAGATAATGAAGGTGTTATCATTTTAGCAGCAACTAATAGACCAGACGTATTAGATAAAGCATTATTAAGAGCAGGAAGATTTGACAGACAAATAGTAGTTGGAAGTCCAGATGTAAAAGCAAGAGAACAAATTCTTGAAGTACATGCAAGAAAGAAAAAATTAGCAGATGATGTAGACTTAAAAGTAATTGCAAAAAATACATCAGGATTTGCAGGAGCAGATTTAGAGAATGTATTAAATGAAGCAGCATTATTGGCAGCAAGAAGAAATTATAAAGAAATAGGAATGAAAGAAATTGAAGATGCTATGGTAAAAGTAACTATGGGTCCTGAAAAGAAAACAAGAGTAAGAAGTGAAAAGGAAAATAGATTAGTAGCATATCATGAAGCAGGTCATGCTGTAGTAAGTAGATATTTACCAACACAAGATCCAGTACATCAAATATCAATTATACCAAGAGGAATGGCTGGAGGATATACAATGTATAGACCAACAGAAGATAAATCATTTATGTCAAAAACAGAAATGGAAGAAAATATAGTATCACTTCTTGGAGGAAGAGTTGCAGAAGCATTAATACTAAATGATATTTCAACAGGAGCAAGCAATGATATAGAAAGAGCATCACAAATAGCAAGAAATATGGTTACAAAATATGGAATGAGTGAAAAAGTAGGAACAGTAATGTTTGGCGGAGGAGAAGGTGAAGTGTTTTTAGGAAGAGACTTTGCACAAACAAAAGACTATTCAGAAGAAACAGCAGCATTAATAGATGAAGAAGTAAAAAGAATAGTTCAAACAGCATATGAAAAAGCAGTAAAAATCTTAACAGAACATGTTGATAAACTTCATGCAGTTGCAGGAGTACTAATGGAAAAAGAAAAAATCGAAGGAGAAGAATTCGATAATATTTTTAAAGAATAAAAATTATAAAGAAAAGAAAAATAAAAAGTTTTTCTTTTCTTTATTTTTGCCTAAAAATAAGGTGTAACAAAGATTTTGTTCTATACAGTTCTATTGACAAAATATGATATTTGTAGTAATTATATAGTATAAAAAACGGAAGATATACAATAGGAGAGGAGTACTTATGAGAATTCAAGATTTAGCAATTATATTTATAATAATAATATTGCCAATTTCAATAGTATTAGGAGCATATACACAGATGCAAATAAGTACAATATCATTACAAACAGAATATGATATGAAATTGATTGCTGCAACAAGTGATGCAATAAAAGCATTTCAAATAAATACTGCAAATAGTTCAACATCAGACATAGCAAATTCAAAAATAAGAGATATTGAAGCCTCAGTCTCAACGTTTAAAGCATCAATAAAATCAGTATTTGGAATGAATGGATATTCAGAAGACGAAATGAACGAATATATTCCAGCATTAGTTTATACAATGTATGATGGATTTTATATTTATTCAAGATTTAATAATCAAAATTATTTATACGAAGTTGATGAAAATGGAAATGTTACAAATAATCCATTAGACAAAAATGGAGAAAATGTATTTGGACTAAAACCATATATTTCATATAGTGTTAAATATAACCCAAATTCAGATTTGGATATAGTAATAACATATTCGTTAGATAACTACATTTCAATAAAAGGTATGGTAAAAGTTGATGGAGAAAAGCAATATTGGGATAAATCAGGATATTTAATTGATGGAATAAAGAAAGATGCGAGTGGAAAAATAACATATAATGGTGTGGAAATAGATAAAAATGTTGTTTTAAGTGAAGACTTACCAGCCATTGGTTCATTGGAAAAAGGTACTTATAAATATGTTAGATATAATGGAACAAAATATTATTTAGATGATAGAGATACAAACAATCCAAGGGTAATCTATTTTCTTAATGGGAACCTAATGGAAATAAAGCCAACATCAGATGAAAACATAGAATCATCTTATAAAAAATATAAAAACATGATTGAAAATGGAGAATCAGCATATAAATTTTATGATGAGGCAAATAAATTCACACAAAGTGTAAAAAATGTTTTAGCAAATTTGACAAATAAAGACGCACAAGATTTTATTATAAATAGTAATGGAGAAACAATTCAAACAACAGTATTTTCTGATGAAACTGAATACAAAATATTTGACTTTAACTCAGACTCATCAAAACCAGAAAAAAATATAGAATGTAGAAGTTCAAATTTTAATCAACATAGATTGGCAGTTATAAAAAATAAAATTAGAACAAACTTAGCAATTGCAATAACAAACTTTAATTCAGCATATAATATTGAATTCCAAATGCCAGAATTAACAGAAGAAGATTGGGCAAAAGCTATGAATAATATATCATTAATAAGTTTTATACAAGGAATTGATATAGGAGGAAAGACTTATAATGGATATACAATTATTAATAATTCTGAAAGTAAAGAAGTTGTGAGAGAAGAAAATATATATATTTTAGGAAATGATGGATTTTACCACAGAATAGGAGACAAATATTTACTAGAAGCAAATAATATAGGAGGAAACTCTGAATATAATTCAAATGTTAATGCTTCAGGAAGATTAAATTTAGATTTTAATAAACAAAGAGCATATACAGAAGATGGAAGTACAGTATATTATTATCCAATATCTAAATATTATGCATCATATAATAGTATAGTTAATCAAAATTATTGGGATAAAGATTATGATAATTATAATGACATATATGCATATGTAGCCAAAAAGAATGTTAACTTAAGAAAGGCCTTTTACATGGCTTTGGGACGTGAAAGATATGGAATGTATAAAAGCAATTAATGAGAAAAGAGGAAAAAATAATGAATTATGCAGATATAAAAATAGCAGATGTAGCAAATGGAAAAGGAGTTAGAGTATCCCTATTTGTTAGTGGTTGTAATCATCATTGCAAAGGATGTTTTAATGCACAAGCATGGGATTTTAATTATGGAAAAGAATTTACGGAAAAGGAAATTGATAAGATATTAGAAGACTTAGATCACCCATATGTTTCAGGATTATCACTTTTAGGGGGAGAACCATTAGAATATTCAAATCAAAAAGGATTGTTACCATTAGTAAAAAAGGTGAAAGAAAAATTTCCAGATAAAAATATATGGTGTTATACAGGATATAAATTTGATGAAGATGTTGAAGAAAATATGTTTGAAAATTGGCCAGAAACAAAAGAATTAATGTCATATATTGATGTTGTTGTTGATGGAAAATTTGAAGAAGATAAAAAAGATTTAAGCTTAAAATTTAGAGGATCAAAAAATCAAAGAATAATAGATGTACAAAAATCATTAAAAACACATCAAATAATTCCATATGAAGTATAAAAAGTTCAAAAATATATTTTAATTAGAATAAAAGACTTGACAAAGACTAGATAAATAATGTATAATGATTAGCGTATAAAGGATGAAATCCCACATACAGTGTTCTAAACGCCGGAAGGAGGGGAATTAATAAATGTCAGAAATCAAAGTTAATGGAAATATAGAAGAAGCGCTAAAAAAATTTAAAAGACAATGCGCAAGAAATGGGGTTCTTCAAGAAGTTCGTAAAAGAGAATGTTATGAAAAACCAAGTGTAAGAAGAAAGAAAAAGTCAGAGGCTGCTAGAAAAAGAAAATTTTAATAGAAAATAGTAAGTATTATCTTACTATTTTTTTTAATTAAAAGTATTGATTTTTTTTTCCTTAATTGTTATACTAAGAATAGAAAATTACTAAAAGGAGAAAATAGTATGAAGAAACAAAAGAATGAAGGAATAACAATTATTGGTTTAGCAGTTACAATTATTGTTATGCTATTATTAGCTGGTGCAACAATAAGTTCTATTGTTGGACAAAAGGGTATTTTTGCCAATATGACTAAAACACAAAATCAGACAAGACTAGATGAAGAAAAAAGAATATTAAAAGCATCAGTTGTTAATGCAATGTCAAAAGATAGTGTAGGAAATGTTACTAAAGATAATTTATCACAATCACTAGATCAAACTGTTGATGAAAAATATACAATTGCTTCAGAAGGAAATGGTGTACTTAAGGTAACATTTGAAGAAACTAAAAATGAATATTATGTTTTTGAAGATGGAACAATATCAACTAAAGAGGAATATGAAAAAAATGTAATATTTGCTATAACACCAACAACAATCCCAGCATTAAAGATAAATCAAGAAAAAAAGATAAAAGCAATAACAAATACTGAAAATGCTGAATTGAAATGGAAATCAAATGATGAAAGTATTGTTAAAATAGTAGGAAATTCAACAAATGAGATAACAATAAAAGGAGTAGCAGTAGGAAAAGCTCAAATTCAGGCATATTTAGAGATAAAAAAAAGTGGACAAATAGAAAAAGTAAAAACAGAAGTATGTAATATTACAGTAGTATCAGAATCACAAACACCTGTTGAAGAAATAGATTTCTCAATGATTTCTGGAGAACAAAAAAGAACAATTGATTTAAGTTCACCAGTAACAACATGTGAACTAAAACCAATTATATACCCAGAATCAGCTAGAGATAGTGTAGAATTAGAATGGGAAAGTTCAAATCCGGAAGTAGCTTCAGTAGATGAAAATGGTATAGTTACAGGAAATAAAAATGGTACAGCAGTAATTACAGTAAGAACAAATAATGGAAAACATGCAGAAACAACAGTGGAAGTTCAAACATCTCCAACAGAAATTGTATTAAATGCAGCAGAATTACAAATAGATATAGCGCAAGCACAACATACAAAATTAGAAGCAGCAATTAAGCCTGTAACAGCAAATGTAAAAACAGGAATAACATGGAGTAGTAGTAATTCTGATGTAGCATCAGTTAATCAAACAGGAGAAGTAGAGGCTAAAAGTACAGGAAAAACTGTAATATCTGTTGTAACAGAAAATGGATGTGCTACAGATTGTACAATTACAGTTATAGATAGTTCAAAATATGCTATTCCAGACCAAAGTAATCCTTCTTCTCCAACAGGAGCACCAGATACAACACAAAGTCCAAGTGATGATACATTCCCATGGTGGTTAGTTGTAGGTGTAGGTGCAGGTGTAGGTGCAGTAGTATTAGGAGGAGCTACACTTATAGTAGGAGCTGTAATCGGAGTAGTAACAGCATTTGTAGGATTTCTTACACATTTATTCTGGGGATGGTAAAATAAAAAAGTATAAGTGCTTTTGCACTTATATTTTTTTGTCTTAATTTATAAAACACTTGAATAAAACATACTAAAAGTATTATACTATACACAGTAAAATAAAAATATTATAAAAGAATGGAGGAAACAAAATGAAAAATATTGAAAAAGAAATAAAACCAGGAATAAAATTACACACAATAAAAACGGAAAAATTTAAAACAAACTTAATTGCAATATTTTTAAGTATGCCAATAACAAGAGAAAATGTAACCAAAAATGCCTTAATATCAGCTGTAGTAAGAAGAGGGTCAATGAATATGCCAACTTTATTAGATATTAGTAAAACACTAGAAGAAATGTATGGGGCATCATTTGATAATGGAATAGACAAAACAGGAGATAATCAAATATTAAAGTTTTATATAGAAACAATAAACGATAATTATATTCCACAAAATGGTGAAAATATGTTGAAAACTAGTATAGAGAAATTGATTGAGATTGTATTTAATCCATTAATAAAAGATAAAAAATTTAATGAAGAATATGTAGAACAAGAAAAAGAAAATATTAAAAGAATAATTAAAGGAAAAACAGACAATAAAGCAATGTATGCGACTGAAAGATGCATTGAAGAGATGTATAAAAATGAACCATTTGGGTTATATAAATATGGATATGTAGAAGATCTTGAAAAAATAGATGCACAAAGTTTATACAAATATTATAAAGAAATGATATCAACATGTAAAATCGACATATTTGTATCAGGAGATGTTGATGAAAAAATAGTGAAAATATTAGAAGAAAATGAGAGTATAAAAAATTTAAAAGAAAGAGAAACAAAAATAATAATAGACATACCAAAAAAAGATATAGTAGAAGAACGAGAAATAATTGAAAAAATGGATGTTACCCAAGGAAAAATCGTAATAGGTATGGATTTAACATTAGAAAATGTAAATCAAAAATATAATGCCATAGTGTATAATGCTATACTTGGAGGGACTGCAAACTCTAAAATGTTTCAAGAAGTGCGTGAAAAAGCAAGCTTGGCTTATTCTGCTGGTTCAACATATTTAAGATATAAAGGAAATATATTTATAAAATGTGGAATTGAGATAAAAAATTATGAGAAAGCATTAGAAATAATAAGAAAACAATTAGAAGATATGAAAAAAGGAATTTTTACAGATGAGGATATAGAAAATGCTAAAAAAAGTATAATATCAGGAATTAGAAGTATAGATGATGAACAAGATACAGAAATTACTTATTTTTTCGGACAAGAAATAACAAATGAAAAAATATCAACAGAAGAATATATAAAAAATATAAATCAAGTATCAAAAGAAGATATTATAAAAATTGCAAATTCACTTCAAATTAATACAATTTACTTCTTGAAAAATAAGGAGGAGGACTAAAATGCAGATAATTGAAAATTCAAAAGTAAAAGAAAAATTATATATAGAAAAATTAGAAAATGGATTAACAATAATGATTGTTCCTAAAAAAGGAATACAAAAAAAATATGTAATATGGGGAACAAATTATGGTTCAAATGATAGTAAATTTATTGTACCTGGTGAAAAAGAACCAACAGAAGTTCCAAAAGGAGTCGCACATTTTTTGGAACATAAAATGTTTGAGCAAGAAAGTGGAATAAATAGTTTAGATACGCTAACAGCACTTGGAGTAGAAGCAAATGCATATACTACAAATGATCATACTGCTTACTTGTTTGAGTGTACAGAGAATTTTTATCCAGCATTAGATGAACTGATGGATTATGTACAACATCCATATTTTACAGATGAAAATGTAGAAAAAGAAAAAGGAATCATTGGACAGGAAATAATGATGTATGATGATTATCCAGAATGGAAGGTATATTTGAATACATTAGAGGCAATGTATCATGAACATCCGGTAAAACTTGATATTACAGGAACAATAGAAACAATAAGTCACATAGATAAAGACATTTTGTATAAATGTTATAATACATTTTATAATCCAGCTAATATGACGATGGTAATTTGTGGAGATTTTGAACCAGAAAAATTATTAGAAGAGGTAAAGAAAAGGTTAATAGAAAAGAAAGCAAATGGTGAAATAAAAAGAATATATCCAGAAGAACCAGAAAGCATAGTTAAAGAAAAAACAGAACAAAAAATGGATGTAAGTGAACCATTATTTACAATAGGAATAAAAGATAAGGTTGCTACACAAAAAGAAAAAGTAAAAAAACATTTAGCAATAGAAATTTTATTAAATATGTTAATTGGAAAGAGTTCAGATTTGTATCAAGAGTTATACAAAAGTGGAGTAATGTTTTCGATACCTAATGTAGACTATGAATTTTCAAGAGACTATGCACATATTTTAGTAACAGGACAATCTAAAGAACCAGAAAAAGTATATGAATCTTTTAAGAATGCAATAAGAGAATTAAGAGAAAAAGGAATAGAATCAGAAGAATTTAAAAGAATGAAAAAAATGCTATATGGATCATTTATAAAAGAATATGATGAACCAGGAGATATTGCAAGAATGTTTTTGGCAGACTTCTTTAAAGGAATAAATAGTTTTGAATATTTAGAGGAAATAACTACAATAAACGAGCAATATGTCGAACAAATTCTAAATGAAGTATTTAATGAAAATAAAATGATTCTTTCTGTAATAAAAAAGTAAAAATGTAATTAAAAAGTAATATAATCGTAATTGTTATTTTGACGAACAGTGTCGATTTTTGATATAATATGAAGAAAAAGTATGAAAAAAAAAGAATAAAGTCATACGATTAATAAACAAAAAAGAAATAATTCGTTGACTAAAATGTAAAAATATGTTAATTTATAAGCATACAGATAAATAATTGTAAAAAAGGAGTGATGCTGTATGTTAAATGACGAAATATGTAAATTAAGAGATAGATTAAACGAAAGTATTACTATAGGGGAAGATTACAATATAATATATAAATTAAGTGTTGAACTTGATGAATTAATAGCAGAATATTATAGAAAGCTTATAAAAACAAAATAAAATATAAAAATAATTAAAATTCTAGGACTTGTTCCTAGAATTTTAATTGAGTTAGAGAAATTAAGTATATAAGTAAAAATAATAATCTGGATTATAAGTGTAGTAAAAAGAACCATTGTAAATTGAAGAAGTTCCATTTGATAAAGGAATTGTTAAATATATTGGACATCTGTATTTGTGACCAAGATTATTTTCAATAACAATATAAAAACTAAAACTACATTTTAAATTACTTAAAATAATATTACAATCTTTTAAAAGGGATCCATCATATGAAATTGAATCTTTATTTGAAATTGTATGATCAGTAATTAAATTTTCGTTTTTGTAACTGATAACAATAGGATTTGCACAATTATTATATAAAATTGGTGAAGATAAATCAGCATTATCATCTTGAGTAATTGTAAAATTTAAAGAATTATTTAATATATATTTATCATCAAAATTAGAAGAAGCAAATGATGATAAATTTTTATAATATAATTTTGGAGAACCAATTTTAGGCATATTAATAAATTTTATATCTTCTATTGAAACAGATTTTAAAGTGTTTTTATATGAAAGTTCAGATGAACTATTATCTATAAATATAGCAATATCTGTATACTGAATAATATTTCTTAAAGTAGAAGTATTATTCGTATTTGTAGAAACATCTCCAGAAGCACTGCTAAAAAAGACAATTTTATTTATTTTGAAAATATTTTCTTGATTAAACGAATTTTCAATATATATTTTATTTAAAAATAAAGTATATGTAATATTACAAAGGTAAATTAATAAGAAAATAGACAAAATAAATAAGATTAAAAATAAAAGAAATTTAGTTTTAATTTTCATGACAACTATCTCCTTAAATATCATAATAATATAATTTATTAAAATATTCAAGATAATATTATTAAATTTTCCAAAAACAGGAATTGACAAACAAAATTATTAATAATAAAATAAAAATGAAAACCTTTTAATAAAGGAGATAAGTATGAAGTTAAAACAAAAGAAAATTTTAATAATTATAATGTTTTTGATAATAGTGATATTGTTTGTAATTATATTTAAATACTTTTTTGGAAAAACTGTTTATGCCAATACTGAAAATAGTAATATTAGATTTTCGAATGCAATGAATATTGATATAGAAGAAATTGTAAAACAAAATAGCAAAATTAATTTAGAACAAATAGTAACAGAAGAAATAAATTTAGAATATATAACCCAATATGAAAATAATAATGAACTTCCACTAGGAGTAATGCAAGTTATACAAGAAGGAAGAACAGGAAAACAGCAAATAACAAAGAAAATAACTGTAGACCAGTCAGGAGAAAAGCATGAAGAAGAAATTAGCTCAATTATTGTTAGAAGTCCAGCAAATAAAATTGTACAAGTAGGTACAAATAAAAATAAAAAAGAATATAAAATTTCTAAAAATAGCGAGGTATATGTTACATCAGATAGTGCTGAAGTAAAAAAAGAAAATAATTATGAAAGCTCTAAAATAACAACTCTTATAAGAAATACAGTATTAAAAGTATTGGAAATAGAAGATGATTGGTGTAAAATTTTTTATGGTGGACAATATGGATGGATAAAAACAGAGAATTTAGCAAGTATATATTCAAATCCAAATTATAATATTAATCAAGAAAATAAAAATATAATATATAGTTTTGACATGGAATTAAATAAACCAAGTGGATTAACATTAGAACAATTTCAAAAAATACTAACAGATGATAAAGATATTAATAGTATTTTTAGAGATAATGCAGAATATTTTTATTACATAGAAAAAGAATATAATATAAATGGTGTTTTTGTAGCAGCTATAGGAATACATGAAAGTGCTTGGGGAAAATCAAATATAGCAAAAAACAAGAAGAACTTATTTGGATATAGAGCATATGACTCTGATCCGTATAATAGTGCAAGTACATTTAATACATATGCAGAAGGAATTGATTTAATAGCAAGAGTTTTAACTAAATATTATTTGAATCCAAAAGGAACAGAAATATATAATGGTGAAACAGCTGTTGGAACATACTATAATGGAAGTACTGTAACAGCTGTAAATAAAAAATATGCAAGTGATTCAGGATGGGCAAATAAAGTATATAGTTATATGGAATATTTATACAAAAAAATATAAAAAATAGCAAGAAATAACTTGCTATTTTTTTAATTCTAGTGTATGATATATAAGTAAAAATAACAAATAATGAGAAAGGAAAATAGATATGAAAAAAATAGCAACAATCGCACTAATTTTGATAATTTCATTATGTATTTTTGGAACAACAAGAGTATTTGCAGAATCAAATAGTACATCTATCATAGATGCAGAAAATGAAAGTCAATTAATAAAAATAAAAGAGAACGCAACAAAATCTTTAGAAGATTATAAAGAAAAATATGGTTCAGATGCATATGGAATAGCTGCTTATGTATTAAACATAATCAGAATTTATAGTATTCCATTTTGTTTTTTGGGAATTGCAATAAGTGCAATATATCAATATGTTATAGGAATCAGAAAATTAGATACACAAGAAAAAGGCTTAGTTACAATGATATCATTTATAACTATTTTAGTAATATGCCAAATTTTACCATTAGCCTTTGCGATTGTTGTAAAATTTGGAAGGGGGTAACAAATGAAAGTTTTATTTGCAGTAAGTAATGACAAGATGTCAGAAACAATTATAAAACAATATGAAAAGCAATATAAAGAAATAATCAATTATAAGAATGTATATTACTTCAATGCCATCTTAAAAGAATTGCAAAGAGACAAAACATATGACAGAATAGTTATTAGTGAAGATCTAGAACAATATGCAAGCTCTGATCATGAACAAATGGATAATTTTATATTTGGAAGACTTGATAGTATAAGTGATGAAGCATCAAATGTAAAAGGAGAAGATATTCCAATTATTTTAATTTGTGAAGAGAGACGTGTAAAAGGAGAAGAACTTTTAGTAAAATTATTTGGAATTGGAATATATAATGCAATAATAGGCGCAGATAGAAGTATAAATGAAGTTTGTAGGCTAATAAATAGACCTCGTTCTAAAAAAGAAGCGAAAATATATTATAAAATAGATTCAGAAGATGTACTTTATGAAAAAAATGATGAAAATGAAGTTAGCGAATTAGAAATTCAAAATATATTAGCACATTATAAAAAAATAGGAAATGATGAGCAAAAAATAGTTGATAGTTTTGATAGTATAGCATCACAATATAATAATATTCAATTAAAAATAATATGTAAATTTCTTCCATTAAATGTAAGAGCAGTATTAGAAGAAAGATCAAGTAGATATTTAGATATATTCGCTTATGATGGAATTTCAAATAGTGTAAGAGTTAATAACAAAGAAGAAAAACAACTAAAAAAATATCAAACAATGAAAAAGAAGCAGGAAGAAGAAACAAAAGGCACAAGTGAAATTATGTTAAAATCTAACGAAAATACTTTAAGAGAACCAGTCGTAATTCCTTCTGCTATGAGTTCAAATACAAAAAAGGTAATAAAAACAGTTGATCCTGTAATTCCAGAAATAAAAGAAGAATCAGAATTTGAACCAATTTATAATACAGAAGAAGAAATGCCAGAAGAAAGTAATAATACAAATGAAGAAATAATAAATAAAATTGAAGAAGATAAAATAGAGACACCTGTACAACCAGTAAAAAGAGGAAGAGGAAGACCAAAAAAGATAGTTACAGAACAACCACAAGTAGAACAAGCACCAAAACGTAAAAGAGGTCGTCCAAGAAAAAATGAAGTAGTCGAAGAAGAAAGCGTTTTGCCAGGATTTTCAGAAGAAAAGTTAAACAATACAGTTGCTGAAGAAGAGAATGAAAGTATATTACCAGGATTTAGTGATTTAGAGCAAAACAATACTACAAAGCTTGAACCAGAAGAGGAAGATGAAACAACATTACCAGGATTTGCCGAAGAGGAAGAAACAGAAGATGAATATAATAGTATTTTACCAGGTTTTGGACAAGAAGAAAATGAAGAGACTGAGATATATTCGAAACCAGAAAATACTGTATTTCCACAATATAAGGAAGATTCTGAAAATGTAAGTTCAGTAAATAATGTAATTGAAGAAAATTATCAAATTCCAAATATGAGACCACAAGTGCCACAATATGAGGAACTTGATATGAACAGAATATTAGCACCAAATCAAAAAATTGTTGCATTTGTAGGAACAAGCAAAAATGGAACATCATTTTTAGTTAATAATGTTGCTGAAATTTTATCTTTAAATAATGTTAATACAGCAATATTAGATTTAACCAAAAATAGAAATGCATACTATATATATACAAAAAATGAAGAAATGTTAAGAAATAAAGCAAATGAATGTATAAAAAAATTAAAAGACGGTGTAGCAGATGGAATAGAAATACACAAGAATTTAACAGTATATACATCAGCATTTGATGTTGAAGAAATTGAAAATGTTGAACCAATAATTCAAACATTATTAACAAAACATAATATGGTTTTATTAGATTGTGATTTTGATACACCAGATAGATATTTTAAATATTCAAAAGAAATTTATTTGGTACAATCAATGGATATATTAACAATACAACCACTTACATTATTTTTAAGAAAACTAAGTGACAAGGGCGCATTTAGTGAAGAAAAGGCAAGAGTAGTATTAAACAAATATATAAAAACAAAAGAATTAAATGAAGATATTTTAGTAGGTGGAATTTCAATTTATAATGATGCAAGTATGACAGTCAGAAAAGAATTGTTTAATAGAAAAACAGTAAAAAGAATTACAATTCCATTTGAAACAGAAACATATTTAAGATATTTAAATGGTTTAGTAATTTGTGATGTATCATTAAAAGGATATTCAAAAAAAATATTACAAAGCTTAAAACAATTAGCAACATCAGTATATAGTACATCAAATAGCAGTAATGGTGGAAAATATACCCCACCGTCAGTGAAAAATACTACTTTTTCTTCAAGTATGAATAGTACATTAGAACAAATGAGTAAAAGATATTAGTATTGGAGGGAAAATAATAAATGTTTATAATTGTAGGAATATTAGTAGCAATTGTTATTGGATTACTTATCTATAATGTACAAATTCACCGTAAAATACAAGAGTTTAATAGTTTACAAAGACAAGCAAATAACTTAAGAGTTTTACAAGATTTTTTAAGTACAATAGGAGAAACATCTTCTGTTGATGATAAGATAAAAAAGATAAATGATATTTTGATTGAAAAATATGAAATAAAATATTCAACAATTGTTGTATTTGATGGAGCTGAATATCAAATAAAAGCAACAAATGTAGACCAAAAGCATTGGGAAACATTAAGAAATTTGCAAGATGTTCCTATATTTAAAGATAGTATTGCAACAGCAACACCTAAATATATAACTATTAATAACGAAAATGAGAAATTACCATATCAAACAATGGAATTTGCAAGAGCAAAATCAGCTATATTTTTTCCAATATATGAAGATAATGTTTATATAGGATATTGGATTATAGAAAGTGGAATTGCTCATGACTTTGATAATATAGATACAACAATATTTGAAGTTGTAAAAGACAACATAGTAGCAGTTTTAAAAACTGTAGTACATCAAAAAACATTAGAAGCAATAGTAAGAAAAGATTTATTTACAGGATTATATTCAGAGGAATATTTATATGGTGAAGGAAAGAAAACTATTGATCAATATACAACTTCAGCAGTTTGTATGTTTAGAATAGCTAATATAGAAGAAATAAATGATAAATATTCAAGAAAGTTAGGAAATCAGGTTATTATAGATATAAGTAAATATATAAGAAAAAATATATCAAATGAATATATTTTTATTAGATATATGGGACCCAAATTTGTAATAGTATTTTCAGGTGTAACAACAGATTCTGTTATAGATTTTATAACAAATATAAAATCAAATGCAGAACAAATGAATATTTCATTAGAAGAAAATTTCCAAACAGTAGACTTAGATGATGAAGAAAAAAATGAAAAAAATTCTAAAAAGAAAAAGATACAACAAGTTAATGCAAAATTAAATTTTGTTATAACAACATATTATAAGGGGACTGGAATGGAAGAAGTTCTAAAAAAATTAGAACAATATTTAGACAGTTGTGATAAAAATGAACATAGCATAACAACAATATAAAAGTATTTTATGAAAAGGATGGTAAGATAATGGATTTTGATAAAACTATGAGTTTCAATTTTGAAAAAGAAAAAAACGAAAAAGCTAAAGAAACTTTAAAAGAAGTGTATGAAGCACTTGTAGAAAAAGGATATAATCCAATAAATCAGATTGTTGGATATATATTATCAGGAGATCCAACATATATTACAAGCCATAACAATGCAAGAAATAAAATAAGAACTATAGAAAGAGACGAATTATTAGAAAAAATGGTAAGAAATTTTATAGACTTAGATAAATAGAAAGGAATATCTTATGAAAAGAATCTTAGGAATAGACTATGGTGATGCAAGAACTGGAATTTCAATAACAGATGCATTAAATATAACAGCTCAAGGGCTTGAAACAATAAATAATAAAGGTTCTGATAAGGTAATATTAAAAAGACTTGATGAATTATTTTCTATATATGAAGTAGATACAATTGTTATAGGGAGACCTATAAATATGAATGGAACAGAATCAGAAAGAACAGAAATAACAGACAAATTTATTCATAAATTAAAATGTAAATATAATACTTTGAAAATAGAAACAATAGATGAAAGATTAACAACAGTTGCAGCACATAAAACAATGAACTTGTTAGATGTTAATAAGTATAAAAAGAAAAATATAGTAGATACTATATCTGCAGTATATATTTTAGAAACTTATTTAAATAAGATAAAGGTTAATTAAATTGAAAAATATAAATGTTTTAGAAAGGAAGGATTAAAAAATGGAAAACGAAGAAGTTGATAATATAATAGTATTAAATGATGAGGATGGAAATGAAGTAAGATTTGAATTCTTAGATTTAGTTGAATTAGATGATGAAGAATATGTAGTATTATTACCAGTAGCTGAAGAAGGAGAAGAGGAAGAAGGAGAGGTAGTTATACTAAAACTTGAAGACACAGATGAAGATTCAGATGAAGAATCTTATGTTGGAGTTGACGATGAAGAAATATTAAATAAAGTATTTCAAATATTTAAAGAAAAATACAAAGATGAGTTTAATTTTGTAGATGAAGACTAAAAGCAAAGTTGGTATAGAAAAAATATTTTCTACA
>OGJI01000635.1_pt1 | contig 44818 bp, 44 predicted proteins | sample 1572031 | NCBI WGS metagenome assembly OGJI01 (sample SAMEA2582119, study PRJEB24529) | metagenome | biome: Human gut stool | place: China | collected 2011
AGAAGAACGATCCGTATCATACGGTAACGATCAACGGTGGAATCGAACAGGAGGGTGGTCTGGACCTGATTTTAATGGATGGTTCGGAGTATTACCGTACCGTAACATTTGATGACTATCCGGTTTACTATGAAGTCGGTGAAGCAGAACTGAGTCTGGCAGACGATGTGGTGCTGAAAGACAGCTCCGCTGACCCGCAGGCCGACGCGGTGGAGACGACTGGTGCGCAGGCTGTGGCGGCTGCAATCAATGCAGACCCGGACAACTGGACGGTGTACAATACGACCCTTGTAGTACAGGAGGGCAAAATCGTGGAAGTGCGCCGCATCTGGGTGCCGTAAGGAAACGCGCAGCCTGCCCGACCTGCCAAGGACTCTCCCTTTGGGAGAGCTGGCGCGAAAGCGCCTGAGAGGGGCTTGACAAATGCCGCAACCATGCTATAATCTGAATTGAACGCAAAGGGGAGATTTGCCCGTTTGTGTGGAAAAACAGATTATGACAGATGGCAACGATGGGGTCAGAAAAACAGACGATGCCGCCCAGAGAGAACGCCCGCTTCGGGCTGCAAGGCGTTCCGGCAGAGGGTTTTTCAAGCCGCCCCGGAGCTTCCGGCGAAAGAAGCCGGACGCAGCGCAGCGTTACCGCGCACAAAGCGGCAGGGGACAGAGCCTCCTGCAATTTGGGTGGTACCACGGAGCTTTCACACAGCCTTCGTCCCTTTGTTGGGGCGGAGGCTGTTTTTGTTTTCGCCTGTCATAAAAATACTGCGTCCGGAGAAGGACGCCGGAAAAACCACGAGGAGAGATACAGTTATGCAATGGACCGGTTTGAACGAACTGCGCGAAAAGTACCTGAGCTTCTTTGAAGGCAAGGGCCACCTGCGCCTCGACAGCTTCCCGCTTGTCCCGAAAGATGACCCCAGCCTGCTGCTCATCAACAGTGGCATGGCCCCGATGAAGAAGTGGTTCCTCGCACAGGAGGAGCCGCCCCGCCACCGCGTGACCACCTGCCAGAAGTGCATCCGCACCCCGGATATCGAGCGCGTCGGCATCACCGCCCGCCACGGCACCTTCTTCGAGATGCTGGGCAACTTCTCCTTCCAGGATTACTTCAAGGAAGAGGTCATCCCCTGGGCATGGGAGTTCCTGACCAGCGACGAGTGGATGGCCATCCCCAAGGATAGGCTCCACATCTCCGTTTACGAAGAGGACGATGAGGCTTACGACATCTGGACCAAGAAGGTGGGCATCGCCCCCGACCACATGGTCCGTCTGGGCAAGGAAGACAACTTCTGGGAGCATGGCTCCGGCCCGTGCGGCCCCTGCTCGGAGATCTACTTCGACCGCGGCCCGGAGTACGGCTGCGGCAAGCCGACCTGCGGCGTGGGCTGCGACTGCGACCGCTATATGGAGATCTGGAACCTGGTGTTCAGCCAGTTCGATGCCGACGGCAAGGGCCACTACGAGCGCCTGGCACGGCCCAACATTGATACCGGCATGGGCCTGGAGCGTCTGGCCTGCGTGATGCAGGGCGTCGGCAACCTGTTTGAGGTCGATACCGTCCAGAGCGTGCTGCACCATGTGGAGCACATCGCAGGCAAGACCTACGGTGCCAATGCAAAGGACGACATCTCCATCCGCGTCATCACCGACCACATCCGCAGCTGCACCTTCATGGTGTCCGACGGCATCCTGCCCTCCAACGAGGGCCGCGGCTACGTGCTGCGCCGTCTGCTGCGCCGTGCCGCCCGCCATGGCCGGATGCTGGGCATCAGCCGCCCCTTCCTGGTGGAGCTGGTCGAGACCGTCATCCAGTCCAGCGAGTCTGCTTACCCCGAACTGCGTGAGCACGACGCCTATATCAAGAAGGTCATCGGCACCGAGGAGGCAAACTTTGCCCGCACCATCGACGCCGGCATGACCATCCTGAACAACATGATCGACGGCCTGGAAAAGGCCCACGAGCATCTGCTGAAGGGTCTGGACGTCTTCAAGCTGAACGATACCTTCGGCTTCCCCCTCGACCTGACCAAGGAGATCGCAGCGGAGCAGGGCATCGACATCGACGAAGAAGGCTTCCACACGGAGATGAAGAAGCAGAAGGAGCGCGCCCGCGCCGAGCGTCTGAAGAAGAACATCTCCGGCTGGAGTGAGGACCTGTTCGGCAGCCTGAACACGGAGCCGACTGTCTTCACCGGCTACGAGACCCTGAACGACACCGGCGTCGTGGTCGCCCTGAGCGACGAGGAGACCCTGACCGATGCCATCGCTACCGATGAACAGGCCAAGGAAGATGTTCTGGTCGTGCTGGACAAGACCCCGTTCTACGCCGAGATGGGCGGCCAGGTGGCCGACCACGGTGTGCTGACCAGTGCAGACTGCTCCCTGCGTGTGCTGGACGTCAAGAAGACCCCCAAGGGCTACTACGTCCACACCTGTGTGCTGGAGAGCGGCATCGTCAAGGTCGGCGACCATCTGACCGCCAAGGTCGATAAGGAATACCGCATGGCTGTCTGCCGCAACCACACGGCTACCCACCTGCTGCAGGCTGCTCTGCGCGAAGTGCTGGGCGACCATGTGCACCAGGCTGGTTCTTATCAGGACGGCGAGATCACCCACTTCGACTTCACCCATTTCAGTGCAGTCACCGCAGAGGAGCTGGCCCGCGTGGAGAAGATCGTCAACGACCGCATCTTTGACGCCATGGATGTCACCGTGAAGGAGATGCCCATCGACGAGGCAAAGAAGCTGGGCGCAATGGCTCTGTTCGGCGAGAAGTACGGCAAGGTCGTGCGCGTCGTCGATATCGAGGGCTGGTCCACCGAGTTCTGCGGCGGCACCCATGTCCGGAACACCGCCCAGATCGGCTGCTTCAAGATCGTCAGCGAGTCCTCTGTGGCTGCCGGTATCCGCCGCATCGAGGCCGTGACCGGCAAGAACCTGCTGCTGCGCGCCAACAAGCAGGAAACGATGCTGCACACCGTGGCGGCTGCCCTCAAGGCCAACAATGTGGCCGGTCTGCCTGCCCGCGCCGAGGCTGTCATGGCCGAGAACAAGGCCATGAGCAAGGAGCTGGACGATATGAAGGCGAAGATCGCTGCCTCCAAGGTCACCAGCCTGTTCGACGACGCAGAGGAAGTGGGCGGCGTGAAGATCGCTTCCGCTTACTTCACCGGTACCTCCGGCGACACCCTGCGCGGCATGTGCGATACCGTCCGCGACAAGGCCGTCAACCCTGTGGTGGCCGTTCTGGTCGGCAAGGCCGAGGATAAGATCACCATGGCCGTCACCGTCAACAAGATGGCACAGGAAAAGGGCCTGAAGGCGGGCGTTCTGGTCAAGGAGATCAGCGCCATCGCCGGCGGCAAGGGCGGCGGCAAGCCCGACTTTGCAATGGCCGGTCTGAAGGACGAGAACAAGATCGACGAAGCTCTGGCAGCCGTCAAGGGCATCGTTGAGAAGCAGCTGGGCTGAACATCAAAAAATAACCTCTGCACAGCGCCCCTGAAAAGGGGAGCTGTGCAGAGGAATAAAAAAGATCCGAAAGGAGCAATTCCCATGGAAGATTGTCTGTTTTGCATGATCGCTGAGGGCAAGATCCCCTCGAAAAAGCTGTACGAGGACGATCAGGTCGTTGCTTTTTACGACATCAACCCGCAGGCGAAGGTGCATTTCCTGGTCGTGCCCAAAAAGCACATCGTTTCCGCCGCTGCGCTGACCGAAGAAGACGGTGCCCTGCTGGGCCACATCTTTGCCGTCATCGCAAAGCTCGCCAGGGAGCAGGGCCTCGACAACGGCTACCGCGTCATCTCCAATGTCGGCGAGGACGCCGGTCAGACCGTGAAGCACCTGCACTTCCATGTGCTGGGCGGCGAAAAACTGCCCGTCTGAGCCAAAACCAAACGGAACTACAAAGAGAAGGGGAATTGTTATGGCTGAAACCTATACGCTGAACGTCGCGGGCCTGACCCGTGAACTGACCATCTGCAAAGTCAATGACCACATGGACATCGCTGCCTTCATCATGCTGGGCGATACCGAGCTGACCGTGGCCGCTGCCGCCGAGCTGCTGAAGAAGTGCCCGGAGTTTGACATCCTGCTCACCGCCGAGGCCAAGGGCATCCCGCTGGCCCACGAGATGAGCCGCCAGAGCGGCAAGCCCTACGTCTGCGCACGCAAGGGCATCAAGCTCTATATGAAGGAGCCGGTCGTCGTCGAGGACCAGTCCATCACCACTGCGGGCAAGCAGAAGCTCGTCATCGACCGCAAGGAGCTGGACAAGATGAACGGCAAGCGGGTGCTGGTCGTGGACGATGTCATCTCCACCGGCGGTTCGCTGAAGGCGCTGGATGCGCTGGCCGAGCAGACCAAATGCACCATCGTGGGTCAGGCTGCTGTTCTGGCCGAGGGTGATGCAGCGGAGCGCAAGGATATCATCTTCCTGGAGCCGCTGCCCCTCTTCCTGCACTAAATCATGAGACGTCCGCTCTGCCTCTTTTGCGCCGGTGCGCTGGGGGTGGAGTTGGTGTGCGCCTTTTTGCCGCAAGCATGGCTTTTGCCGCTGCTTGCGGCAATTTTTGTTTGCGGGCTCCTTGCCGCTGTGCGGGGCCGAAAGCCCCTGAAACTGGGCGGCATTCTGCTGCTGGCAGGGGCTGTGCTGGGCCTGGGGGCGGTGCTGCGCACCCACGCCCGGCTGAACGCTCTGCAGGCCGCCTATGACGGCACCTCTGTCACGCTGACCGCCGAGGTGGAGCAGGTCCGCACCTCCTTTTATCCGGGCGTTGTGGATGCCGTTCTCCGTGTGGAAACGGTGGATGGTGAAGCAGCGAACTTCCGCGTGGAATGCGCCGCCCTGCCGAGATGCGGTGCCGGGGAGCGGGTGCGCGGGACCTTTGCGCTGGAAGCACTGCCGGAAGGAGAACAGCGTTCCGCCTATGCCGACGGCATTGCATTGAGTGCGGAGCTGGCCGGGGGCGCGAAGCTGGAACGCCTGGGAGAAAGCCGCTCGTTCCGCGCCCGGACGGCCCGCCTGCAAAGCCGGTTGAGCGCTGCGCTGCGGCGCGGCATGGCGGAGGGCCCGGCGGGTGTTCTGGCTGCAATGGTCATGGGTGACCGCACCCATCTCTCCACCCGCCTCCGGAATGCGTACCGCGGGGCCGGGCTTTCCCATGTGCTGGTCGTCAGCGGGATGCACGTCTCCATCCTCTGCGGAAGTGTGCTGGCCCGGTTCCGACTGAAACGCAGAAAACTGCGCAGCTATGCCAGCTGCCGCCGGAACGCTCTGCTTCGGGCCGGGATGGCGGTGCTGCTGGTTGGAGTGACCGGCTTCACGCCGTCCGTCCTCCGGGCCGGGGCGGCCGTGTGGATCAGCGCGCTGGGCGTCTGGGTCTACGGCCCGGCGGATGCGCTGACCTCCCTCGGCGTGGCGGGTGTGCTGATGACTGCAGGCAACAGCTACGCGGTCTGCGACATCGGGTTTGAGCTTTCCTATGCGGCGGTGCTGGGGACGCTGGCGGGTGCCGCACTGGCCCGCCGCAGTGCAGAGCGGCGGGCAGAAAAACGCCGCCGCAACAAAAAAACCGCCGGCAAACGCGGCGGAGTCCTTGCAAACTGTCTGCGGCAGCAGGGGGCAGCGGTGTGGGAGACGCTCTGCGTCTCCGGCTGTGCCTGCATGGCGACCTTTCCGGTGCTGGTGCTGCGGGGCCTGAGCACCAGCCTGTATGCGCTGGTCTCCAGCGTGGCCGTGCTCTGGCTGGTCGAACCGATCCTCTTGCTGGGGCTGGCGGCAGCACTCACCGGGCTGGCCCCGGCGCTGGAGCCGCTGCACCGGGCCACGGCGTTCGGGGCGGAAGTGCTGGTGGACCTGCTCGACCGCTGGGCCCTGTGGGTGTCCGGCTGGCCGGGTGCGCAGATCTATTTTGATACGGCCTACGCGGCGCTCGTCTGCCTGCTGCTGGCTGCGCTGCTGGGGCTGGCCTGGCACTGGAACATCCGGCTGCGGGCGGCGGTGCCCGCTGTGCTGCTCACAGCGGCGCTTGCCATCGGGGCCGGAAACGCCTTCAGCCGGGACGTGGTCCGCGTGGAACTGGTGGGCAATAAAACGGCCCCGGCGGTCATCCTCTCGCAGAACGACCGGGCCGTCGTGCTCTACCGGGGCGGGCAGACCACCCGGAGGGCCGTGGAGACGGCGCTGGAACGCCGGAGCATCCGGACGGTGGAAGCGCTCATCGACCTGCGGATGGACCCGCAGGAGCCTTGCACACTCCGTGCAGAGCAGACCGTCCGGGCAGCCCGGCTGGCCGCGAATACGACCCAAACGCTCCGGACCGACACGGCGTCGCTGGAAGTCCTGCGCACACAGACCGGCTGTGCAATGCGGTTCACCATCGAGGGGCAGTCGTTTGTGACCCTAAGCGGCACGGTGCGGTTTGCCCAGCCGCTGGAAGTGGACTGGCTGCTGGCGTCGATGGCCAGACCGGACGGCGTGCGCTATCAGGGCCTTCTCACCCGCAGCACAGACTACCGCTGGATGGACGAGGACGGCGGCGGGCAGGAGAAAACACTGCTGTCCTTCCGGCCTGCATCGGCCTGGAAGAGCAGCCGCTCGCCCAGTGCAGGCAGGACAAAACAGGCGGCGGGGTCCAGCTGACGCAGGGCCGCAGCGAACCGCAGCGGGTCCACGGTGTTGCCCTGCACCATGTCGTAATGGGTGGGGATGGTGCAGGCCGCGCCCAGCCGGACGGCCAGCTGAGCGGCCTCCTCGGCTTCCAGATTGCCGATGCAGTTGCGCTGGGTGCGGAAGAAGTCCTGCCCGTTGATGGGGGCCAGCAGCAGGTCGGGGCGGGGGAGCGCCTGCAGCGTTTCGTACAGATGGGGCGTCAGGTAGGTATCGCCCAGATGCACGACCGTAAAATCGCCGAAGGTGAGCTGATACCCCAGCGCCATGCCGGGGTCGCCCGCATCCAGAATGTGCTCCGGGTGGGCGGCGGAAAAGGCCCGGACGGTGACTCCGCCCAGCGGCAGGATGGAACCTTCCTGCACCGTTGTGATGCGGTCTGCCGGGATGCCGTATTCGGCGGCGAGGGCAGAGCACCCGGCGGGCAGAACGAACCGGGCGGCGGGATGCCGGGCCAGCCCGCGCAGGGTATCTTTTGCCATGTGGTCGGCGTGGCCGTGGGTGCAGAGCACGAGGTCTGCCCGCAGTGCCTCCGGTGCAAAGGGGGCCGGGTAGCAGCGGCGGGAGCCGCTGGGGCCGGTCAGGTCGCTGAGCACCGGGTCGATGCAGACGACGGTGTCCTCGTACTTGAAAATGAACCCGCACTGGCCGATAGACCAGACGGCCAGCTGGCTGGCGGGGAGCCGGGTGGTGGAAATTTCGTTGAGCAGGGCCTGCCCGCTGCGGTGCCAATGTTCCATGGTACTTCTCCTTTTTTGAAATCGACAGCTTGAGATTTTATTATAGAGGAGCGGACGGCACTTTGCAAGGAAAACAGAGCAGGCCCGCCCCAAAAAGAACATCCGGCAGGGCAGCATCTTGCAAAGAGGCGCGGCTTCGTGCTAGAATGAAAGCGCAATACAAAACGAGGGGGAACGAAGAATGAAGATGCAAACTGTGGCGGTTCTGGGAGCCGGTGCCGTGGGTTCGTATGTGATCTGGGGTCTGACGGGCAAGCCGGGCATCCGGCTGGGGGTGCTGGCCGAGGGCGAACGCGCCGCGCGGCTGAAGGCAAACGGCATCGGCATCAACGGCAGGACCTACCGCCCGGAGGTCTGGGCACCGGAGGAGGCCCACGGGGTGGACTTTCTCGTGGTCTGCCTGAAATACGGTGCGCTGCCCGGCGCAATGGACAGCATCCGGAAGGCCGTGGGAGAGCACACGGTGGTCATGAGCCTGATGAACGGCGTGGACAGCGAGGAGCGCATCGCTGCTGAGGTGGGGGATGCGCATGTCATCCGCTCGCTCATCAAGGTGGCGTCTCATAAGGAGGCCGACGGCTTCCACTTTGACCCGGACGCCACGCTGGGCATCATCTTCGGCGAGCAGGAGGCACCGTTCCAGAGCGAGCGGGTGCAGGCCATCGTGGAACTGTTCGAGGGGAGCGGCATCCACTACCGGGTCACGGAGCACATCCGGGAAGAGATGTGGGCCAAGTTCCGCCTGAACGTCTGCAACAACCTGCCACAGGCCATCCTGGGCGCGGGCGTGGGCTGCTACCGGGACAGCGTACACATGCAGGCCATCAGCGACGGTCTGCGCCGGGAGCTGGAAGCCATTGCAGCGGCCAAAGGCATCGACCTGCGCATCGCCGATGCCGCTGCCGGGCGGGGCAGTGCCGTGCCGCCCACGGCCCGTTACTCCACATTGCAGGATCTGGACGCCGGACGCCACACCGAGATCGACATGTTCTCCGGTGCCCTGATGCGGATGGGTGCAGAGCTGGGCATCCCGACGCCTTACAACGAATACACCTACCACATGATCAAGGCGCTGGAAGAAAAGAACGACGGCCGGTTCGACTATACCGGCAGCGAGGCGGTCACCTGGGCAAAATAACGCAGACCGAAGCCCCCATCTCTGCACCGCAGGGATGGGGGCTTCGGTCTGCTTAATCGAGGAAGAGTTTGTGCATGTGGTTCATGGGGCCGGAACCGCGGCCGAGGTCCAGCATGGCGGACAGACAGCCGGAAATGTATTCCTTAGCCCGCTCGACCGAGGTGTCGAGGTCATAGCCTTTGGCCAGATTGGAGGCGATGGCGCTGGACAGGGTGCAGCCGGTGCCATGGGTGTTGGGGTTATGGATGCGCTCCCCACGGAACCACTTCCCGCTGCCGTTCCGCCAGAGCAGGTCGTCGGCATCGTTGACCTTGTGCCCGCCCTTGCAGAGGACGGAACAGCCGTACTGCTCACTGATCTTCCGGGCGGCGGCTTCCATCCCGGCGGCGTCGGTGATGACTAGGCCGGAAAGGATCTCGGCCTCCGGGATGTTGGGCGTGACGACCTCTGCCAGCGGGAGCAGCTGCTCCGTGAGGGCCTGCATGGCGTCGTCCCGCAGCAGCCGGGAGCCGGAGGTGGCCACCATCACCGGGTCCACCACGATGTGCTTTGCCTCATAGAAGCGCAGCCGCTCGGCGATGGTGCGGATGAGCGGTGCCGAGGACACCATGCCGATCTTCACGGCGTCGGGGTAGATGTCGGTGAACACGGCGTCCAGCTGAGCGGCCAGAAACTCCGGCGTCGTCTCAAAGATGCCGGTCACACCGGTGGTGTTCTGTGCGGTCAGGGCCGTGATGGCACTCATGGCAAAGACGCCGTTGGCCGCCATGGTCTTGATGTCGGCCTGAATGCCGGCACCGCCACTGGAATCACTGCCCGCAATGGTCAATGCGGTTTTCATAAAATAAGACCTCTTTTCTGTAACATCGGGTGTCTGTGTTCAGTATACCATGCCGCGCGGAGAAAGAGAAGAGCTGCGCCGCTTTCTGCACGGAGATCCAATCTCTGCGGGCGGGGTGATTCTTGACAGGCGGGCGGCAGGGCGATATAATAAAAAGATATGGAACAAACAAACGATTCGTTTTGGGAGGAAACAGGCATGAAAAAGATTTCGACCCTGTTCTGGACATTCCTGAAGATCGGCGCGTTTACCTTTGGCGGCGGCTATGCCATGGTCGCCCTGCTGGAGCACGAATTCATCGAGGAAAAACAGTGGGTGTCCAGAGAGGAATTTCTGGATATGGTCGCCATCGCCGAGTCAACGCCCGGCCCCGTGGCGGTGAACAGCGCCACCTACATCGGCTATAAGATCGACGGCACCGCCGGAGCGGCAGCTTCCACGGTGGCCGTCTGCATCCCGTCCTTTGTGGTCATCTACTGCATCTCGCTGTTTTTTGACCGCTTTCTGAGCCTGACGGTGGTAGCCCATGCGTTCCGGGGCATCCAGGTCTGCGTCATCTACCTCATCCTCTCGGCGGGGCTGAAGATGCTGCGCCAGCTGGAACGGAATGCGTTCAACGTCTGCATCCTGGCGGCGGTCATCGCGGCCATGGTGGGCTGTTCGGTGGCGGCGGTGTCATTTTCGTCCATCTACTACATCCTGCTCAGCGGGGCAGCGGGGGTGCTGCTCTATCTTGTGAAGAAAGCGGGTGCGGGAAGATGATCTATGTGCAGCTGTTCCTGAACTTTCTCATGATCGGGGCACTCTCCTTTGGCGGCGGCTACGGGATGATCTCGCTGGTGCGGGAGACTGTGCTTTCGCATGGCTGGCTGACCGAGAGCGATTTTTTAAGCTTCATCGCAGTGTCGGAGTCCACCCCCGGCCCGCTGGCCGTCAACATGGCGACCTTCATCGGCTCCTCGCAAGGAGGGCTGCTGGGTGCGTTTTTCGCCACGCTGGGCGTGGTGCTGCCTTCGTTCGTCATCATTCTGCTCATCGCGGCCGTGCTGCAAAACCTGATGAAGTATGCGGGAGTGGAAGCGTTCCTCTCCGGGGTGCGGCCCTGCGTTGTGGCGATGATCCTGGCCACGGCCCTGACCATGGCGCTCTCCACGCTGGCGGGCTTCACGACCGTGGGCGGCGGGGTCTCCGTTTCGGCCAGGTCGGCGTCGGTGTTTGCCCTTTTGTGGGCGGTGCACTTCGCCTACAAAAAGGTAATAAAAAAAGCCCCCTCGCCGATCGGAATGATCGTTCTGGCGGCAGGGCTGGGCATCCTGTTCTGGGGCGTCTGACCCATTCGGGAGAAGTGTCAATAAAAAACAGAATGCCGCCCCACAGGTGAGAGCCTGCAGGGCGGCATTCAGCTATTTGCAACGGAATCAGAACTTAGGCGGCAGTGGAAGAAGCAGCCACAGAGGAAGCAGCCTCGCTGGAAGCTGCCTCAGAAGATGCTGCCTCAGAAGATGCAGCTTCAGAGGATGCGGCTTCGCTGGAAGCTGCCTCAGAGGAAGCAGAGACCGAAGCAACGGAAGAAGCCGCAGACTCTGCGGTAGAAGAAGCGGCAGACTCTGCGGTAGAAGAAGCGGCAGTGGAAGAAGAGCCGCCGCAGGCAGTCATACCAACAGCCAGAACCAGAGCAGCAACGACAACAGCAACATTCTTGAGTTTCATATTCCAAAATCTCCTTACGATCTAAAAAATTCACAGCCGACCCCTCACAGGCGGGATCGTTCTGCAAAATGATATTCTAGTCCGTTTGTCAAAAAAATCAAGGGCTTTTCGGCAAAGATTGCATTTGCAAAGGAAAATCCACACATTTGTTAGAAATATTGCCCAAGAGTCAAGGCTTTTTTAGCAGACTGTCATTTTCACAAAATCTGCAAAACCAGGCAAAAGAAGGATGCACAAAAGCCGATGCGCCAACGGTGCAGAAAAAATTCGAATGTCCGATTTATGGGATGATATCAGTGTATAATAAGAAGCAGAACAGAGAAGACCGTTCACCACATTCCTCTTTCCTGCATAGAACGGCGGGAAGGGGGAATGCGTTTTGAACGGGATCTTTTTTCTGTTGGCGGCGGTCCTGCTGCTGCCAGCCTGCTGCACGACGGTGGGGGCGGCCGGTGTCTTTCTGATGCGGCCGACGCAGGAGCCGAAGACGCGGCGGATGCTCTGCGGCATGGCGGCGGGCATCATGCTGGCGGCCAGTGTGTGGAGCCTGCTGCTGCCGGCCATCCAGCGGGCAGAGGAAGGGCCGCTGCCTGCGTGGCTCCCGCCCACGGCGGGGCTGGTCATCGGAGCAGTGGGCCTGCTGCGGCTGGAACAGGCGGCGGGGACGCTGCTGACAGGTGCCGGGGCCGGGCACTGCGGCCGGATGGTGCTGGCTGTGACCCTGCACAACCTGCCGGAAGGCATGGTGGTGGGTCTGGCGGCTGCGCTGGCGCTGTCCGGGGAGGCGGACGCCATGAGCGGTGCGCTGGCTCTGGCGCTGGGCATCGGGCTGCAGAACATTCCGGAGGGCGCGGCGGTCAGCCTGCCGCTGCTGCAAAACGGGGAGAGCCGGAAGCGGGCGTTCGGGGCCGGGCTGGCCTCTGGGCTGGTAGAGCCGCTGGGGGCGCTGCTGGCGCTGGCTCTGGCGGGCTGGGTGCAGGCTGCTCTGCCCTGGCTGATGAGCGCTGCCGCCGGGTGCATGGTCTGCGTGACGGCGCAGGAGATGATCCCCGAAGCCGTGGAGGCTGATGAGCCTGCCGGAGTCATCAGCGTGGTGCTGGGCTTCGCACTGATGATGGCGCTGGATGTGGCCTTGTGAGTGCAATGCACGAAAACTCCATCTGCCCACAAACAAAAAAACTCCCTCATGAGAGGGAGCGGAAGGGTGCAGCTCAGGAGCCGGATTTTTCGATGTAGACGCTGGTGGAGGGGAAGGCAAAGTCCACGCCGTCGGCCTGCATGATGTCCATGATGTTCAGGTTCAGGTCGTTCTGCTCTTCGAGGAAGACGGCATAGGCGTTCGTCTGAAGATAGGCGGAAACCAGAATGTTGATGCTGGAATCGCCAAAACTGGTCAGCCGGACGATGTTGCTGCCCTTCTGGGTGTAGGGGCTTTCGTCCAGCATGGTTTTGAGGTCGGCCATCAGCTTTTCCAGCTGGGGTCGGGTGGTGTTGTAGGTGACGCCCAGCGTGAACCGATAGGGCCGCATGGTGCGCAGCGCAGCGTTCTGCACCGTGGAGGAACAGATCTTGCTGTTGGTGACGATGCTGACCGATTTGTCCATGGCGCGGATGCGGGTGGAGCGGAAGTTGATGTCGATGACTTCGCCCTCGATCTCGCCCACAGTGATCCAGTCGCCCACCGAGAAGGGCTTGTCGAGCAGGATGACCAGACCGCCGAACAGGTTGCTGGCGCTCTCCTGTGCGGCCAGCGAAATGGTCAGACCGACAAGACCGGCACCGGCGACGATGCTGCCGATGGGGAAGCCGATGACCTGCGCGATGGTGGCAACGCCGAGCACGACCACCAGCACCTTGTAGGTCGTGTTCAGCAGGGCGAGCAGGGTCTTGTTGGAGCGGATCTCCGGGCTGCAGGAGGCCAGCAGCAGGTCAGCCACATCCGAGGCTTGATACAGACCCTCACAGAACAGAAAGCTCATCACGACCTTGTAGGCCACGAGCAGGAATTTGGGCAGGCCGGTGATGGCCCACGGCAGGCTGGTCAGCGCGAGGTAGAGGCCGGTGAAGACGGCCATCCGTTCCAGCGGGCGCTCCAGACTGCGCAGCAGGATGGGGGTGGCGGCAAAATGCCAGCTGCGGGCCTGCAGGATGGGGAAGAGCTTCCTGCGCAGCAGCAGGGAGACCAGCGCCCCGGCGGCAAAAAGCAGCAGCGCACAGACGCAGCGCGCCGCCAGGGCAAGCCAGCTTTCCAGATAGAGGGAACCGATCTCGAACGCGAGATCACGGATGGAAAAGATCATGGCAAAAACTCCTCGGAAATAAAATATTACGCCCCAGTATACCATAAAGCGCGCGGAAAGGGCAACCGAAATTGGGGGTTGACAAGTGCCGCCCGGCGCGTTATACTCTGCCCAGAAAGTTCGTTTCAGGGCGGGGTGCGATTCCCCACTGGCGGTACAGCCCGCGACCACTCCCAAAGAGTGCTGACCCGGTGAGACTCCGGGGCCAACGGTATAGTCCGGATGCAAGAAACGGCAGACAAATCGAATTGTTTGCGCGCCCTGTTGCAGTGTTTGCTGCGTCAGGGCGCGTTTTTGGTTGTCTTCCCGGTTCCGGTACGGCGCGAAAAGAGCTTTCCAGTTCAATTGAGCGGGGCCGTGCGCCCCACGGGAGGAAATTACCATGAAAAGAAACACGACCCACAACCTGACCGTAGCCGCCATGCTCAGCGCGGTGGCCTTTATCCTGATGTTCATCGAGTTCCCCATCCCGATGCTTATCCCGTCCTTCGTCAAGATGGACTTCTCCGACCTGCCTGCCCTGCTGGGTGCATTTGCGCTGGGCCCGGTGTACGGTGCTGTCATCAGCTTCATGAAGAACCTGCTCCACATCGTCATCAAGGGCACCAGCACCGCGTGTGTCGGCGAGCTGTGCAACTTCATGCTGGGCGCGGTCTTCTCGGTCACGGCGGGCTGCATTTACAAGCACCGCAAGAGCCGCAAAACGGCCATCCTCGGTGCGCTGATCGGTGCAGCGGCCATGGCGGTGTTCAGTGTGCCGTCCAACTACTTCATCACTTATCCGGCCTATGTGCAGTTCTATCACATGCCGCTGGAAGCCATCCTCGGTATGTACCAGGCCATCCTGCCCTCGGCAGACAGCCTCATCAAGTGCCTCGTCATCTTCAACATGCCCTTCACGCTGGTCAAGGGTCTGCTGGATGCGGTGCTCTGCATGGTGATCTATAAGCCGCTGTCGCCCATCCTGCACGGCAGAAAGTAAAAAAGAAAAAGCCCGGCTCCGTCATTGCTCCGCAATGACGGAGCGGGTCTTTTTAGGTTAAGGCTCCCTTTTCCAGCCACTTGCCGCGGGCAAGGCGGAAGAGGAAGAGCAGGCCGCGGATGCAGAGCTCACAGCACATGGAACCCCACACTCCCGCCAGCCCGAACCGGGGCGCAAAGAAGGAGGCCAGCGTCAGCCGGATGCCCCACATGCTGACGAGGTTCAGCACGAAGCAGGCGGTGCTGTCGCCCGCGCCCTGCATGGCACCGCTGGCCACGATGCTGGCCCCGAACATCGGTTCGGCAAAGGCTTCGATGCGCAGCACCCGCGCGCCCAGCGCGATGACGGCGGCGTCGGCGGTGAAGATGCCCATCAGCGCCGGGGCAAACACCCACAGCCCCATGCCGGACAGCGCCATGATGCCGATGCCGATGCCGGTGCAGAGCCAGGCGAACCGCTTGGCCATGTCCTTCCGGTTGGCACCCACAGCCTGCCCGATGAGGGCGATGGCGGCGTCCTGGATGCCGTAACCGGCCATGTAGCACAGCCCCTCGGCGCTGACGCCGAGGCTGTTGGCGGCGATGGCCACCGTGCCCAGCCCCGACACGATGCGCACCAGCACCACCTGCGCCGAGGAGAGGGCTGCGCGCTCTGCGGCCAGCGGGGCACCCACCCGCCAGAGGTTGAGCAGGCAGGCGCGGGTGATCTTCCAGGAGCCGGGCTTCCGGATGCAGAGGGGGCCGTCCCGCAGCAGCAGGATGGCCAGCGCCAGCAGCCCGCCGATCACGTTGGAAAGGGCGGTGCCCAGCGCTGCACCCGGAACGCCCAGCCCGGCACCCCAGACGGTGACGCGGGTGCCGAAGAGGGGCAGCGTCCGGGTGGGGTTGATGAGGAAAAAGTTGAACACGACGTCCAGCCCGCAGACGAGGACGCTGATGAGGCCGGGCGTCAGGGCGTCGCCGGTGGCACGGAGCATGGCAGCGTACATGCCCATGGCCATGGTGAAGGGGAGGGCGGCCGACCAGATGGCAAAGTAGGCGGAAGCGTTGGCCTGCAGCGAGAGGTCAGCGCCCAGCCAGCCGGGCAGAAAGCGGCTGATGCCGATGCCGAACCCTGCCGCCGCCAGACCCAGGAGGAGGTTGAAGAGCATGGCCTGCCGCAGCACACCGCGTGCGTCGGCCTGGCGGTCGGCACCGAGATACTGCGCGATCTGGATGGAAAAGGCAGTGTACAGCCCCACCAGGATGCCGTGGAGCAGCCAGGTGCTGGAACTGACGATGCCGATGGCAGCCGTGGCTTCGGCCCCGATGTGGCCCACCATGGCGGCGTCGATGTATTCCATGGCGGTGACGACCATCTGCTGCAAAATGGAAGGGACGCTCAGCGCCAGCACGACCTGCGCTGTTTCCCGCAAGGGGATGTCCTCCCCCCGGCGCATCCGGGAGGAGAGCTGTTCGAGTGAAAGTGTCATGGATTCTCCTGTTCGCATAAAAAATGCCCCGCACAGGGGGGACAGAATGTACCTATTATATAAAGAAGAATGAAAAATGTCAAACCGGCGTGTTTTGTGCGCAGGAGATTGATTTTTTCGGCCGGGCGTGATACACTTTCCTTACCTATGAGTGAAACAACAGGAGCGGCGCTGTGTGCGGCTCCGGGAAAGAGGAAAATCGTATGCTCCAATTGTTATCGGGCAGTCAGCGCACCGTGGACGCGCTGGGATTTTTGCTGGCTTTTGCGCTGACGGCGCTGATGGATTCGGTCTTCCGGGAGAAGCTCCCCCACGACCATGGCCGCGCATTTGCGGTGAACGGCGAGCTTTCCAAAGGCAAGGCCCGCGGCTCCGGCCTCATCTTCGTGCTCTGCATCGCGCTGGTCACGCTGGCGGTGGTGCCGCTGCGCACCGAGTATATCATCTATACCGTGCTGCTCATTGCCTCCATGCTCTCCGGCTATTTTGACGATGCCTCCGAGGTGGCCTGGAACGAATACAAAAAAGGCCTCATCGACCTCGTCATCGCTATTGTGGCGGGTGTGACCTACCTGAACTTCAACAGCACCACCGTGAACTTTTTGCAGTGGAGCTTTGCCATCCCGTATCCGCTCTACCTCGTGCTCATCGTCGTCCTCATCTGGGCCAGCATCAACGTCGTCAACTGCACCGACGGTGTGGACGGCCTGTCGGCCAGCCTGGCGGTGGTCAGCATCGGCACCTTCCTGCTGGCTTACGGCGAGGAACTGGGGGACTACAGCACCGCCGCCATCGTCTTCATCGGCGCACTGCTGGCCTACCTGTGGATGAATGCCAAGCCCTCCACCCTGCTGATGGGTGACGCGGGCAGCCGCGCCATGGGCTTCTTCCTCGCGGTGCTGGCGCTCAAGAGCAGCCACCCGTTCTCCTTCCTGCTGGCGGCGCTGGTCTTCATCGTGGACGGCAGCCTGGGCATCCTGAAGATCAGCTTCAAGCGGTTTTTACACATCAGCATCCTCAAACACACCCTGACCCCGCTGCATGACCATGTGCGCAAGCGGATGGGCTGGAGTGATGAGCAGGTGGTGGCCCGCTGGCTCATCCTGCAGGCGGTGGCTTCGGCCTGGCTTCTGCTGCTGACCCGGTAATCGACAAAAATAAAGGTCTGACTTTGTGCAACTTTACAACACATGGAAATCTGCGCGGAAAAAGTTGTTGCAGTTTTCAGATTGAAAGCGAACGAAAAAAACGCTATACTTTAAGCATCGAAAGCAAAGGCGCTTGGTGAACACTCACCGAGCGCCTTTTTTTCGTACCCTGCAAAGGCAAATATGCTGTGTTGATAGGTACTCTTTTTGAAAATTGCGATAGTGCGAATCATCACAAGATTTGAACCAGCCTGAGCAGTCAGAAGGCGAAACAGCTTGAAAAGCACCTCTCCACTGCATGAAATCATTGAGATACCGCTGCTTTATCCTATGGCCACGATCTTCTGAGCGCCGCATAGGAAATAAGGAAGTTTGCAAGCCAACCTGCCGGGACTGCAAGCCAAACAAAAGCAATGCCAAAACGCGGTGCACAAATCAAAGCAACAGACAAGCGGATTGCAAGGTTTACCATATTTGCAATAAGAAACGGCCGCATGATCCCAAGTCCGCGAAGAACGCCATCCGTTGCCATCTTGATGCCCATGAAGATGAAAAAGTAACCAAGCCATCTCATATAATCACCGGACACCTGATAGGCCAACGCGGTACCGTCTTTTCCCAAGAACAACGAGGAAATCTGTGTGTGCAGTGTTTCAATGACCACGAAAGCAAGAACGGCAAAGCATAGATCCAACACCAGTGCAGCATGATAACCTTTTTTGATACGCTCAATTTTCTTTGCGCCAAGATTCTGGGATACAAACGGCGAAACTGCATTGCCGATGGATACGAAGATCAGCGAAAAAACATTTTCTACCCGCATCGTTGCCGCATACCCGGCAAGTGCCTGTGTGCCGAAGGGATTTACCACTGCCTGCACGATCATCATACCGATAGACACTGTGGACTGCTGCAAAACCGATGGTACCGCAATGCGAAGCATGGAATACAGCTCCTGCCGGTCGAACCTGCGAAAGGAGCTCTTGTATTGCTGCATCCGAGACAGAAAGATCAAAAACGAAAACACGGCAGAAATCCCTTGTGCGATCAAGGTCGCAAGGGCTGCACCAAACACCCCCAGACCAAGACCAGCCACCATCCAGAGATCCATAAAAATATTCAGGATCGATGAGAATATCAGCAGGCCCAACGGAATTTTGGATTCACCGATGGAAGTGAACATGGTGGAAAGAATGTTGTACATGAATAGAAACGGGAAACCCACAAAGTAGACGCGCAGATACAATACGGCTTCTTCCAATATATCGGCAGGGGTCTGTAATCCGCTCATCATGAAATGGGAAAAGCAAAAGCCAAAGACACCAAGGACAACGCTTACGATCAAAAAGCTGATCAGGGACGTTGACACAATGGTTTTCATTCTACCATAATTTCTTGCACCAAAATAGCGGCTTACAAGCACACCTGCGCCCACACCAGCACCAAGCGCCACACAAATAAAAACATTGGTCAGTGCAGCACAAGCACCAACAGCCGCAAGTGCCGAGGAGCCAACAAATTGACCAACTATTATGGAATCGGCCATATTGTATACTTGTTGAAAAAAGCTGCCAAGGATCATCGGCATCGCAAAAACAGTCAGCGCTTTAAGGGGTGGATCTGTGATCAAATATTCATCTTTCGACATGATTATATTCCTTCAAAAAATCGTTTATCGCAAATTTTATCGAAAGTCAAGAAATGAGTGCACCATTCAAACGGCATCTTTGCGATATGCAATTCACCGCTGTTGCACTAAAAAGTTGAATTGCTATCGTTTGTTACAGCGTTTTTTCTGCGGCATCCACCACATGGCCGACCAGCACGGAGGTGGTCACGGTGCCCACGCCGCCGGGTACCGGGGTAATGGCCTCGACGAGGGGTTCTGCCTCGTCAAAGCGGACGTCGCCGCAGAGCTTGCCCTCTGCGTTGACATGGATGCCCACATCGACCACGACCTGGCCTTCGCACAGGCAGTCGCTGCCGATAAAGCCCTGCCGCCCCATGGCAACGACCACGATGTCGGCCTCTTTGCAGAGGGCGGGCAGATCCTGGGTGCGGGAATTGCAGAGCGTCACCGTGGCGTTTTCGCGGTCCAGCATCATGGCGGCGGGCTTGCCGACCACGAGGCTGCGGCCCACGACCACGGCCCGCCGACCAGAGAGCGGCACCTGATAATACTTCAGGATCTCCAGACAGGCCTGGGCGGTGCAGGGCGGGTAACCGATGGCGGTATTGGTGAACACACCGGCCAGCGAACCGTCCGTGATGCCGTCGATGTCCTTTTCCGGGGCCAGCGCCGCGCGGACGGCGCGGTCATCGAACTGCCTGGGCAGAGGGCGGAAGAGCAGACAGCCGTGGATGGACGGGTCTGCGTTGATCTTCCGGATGACCTCCAGAAGCGCGTCCTGCGCAGCATCTTCGGGCAGAAGGAACTGCTTTACGGCGACGCCCACCTTGCCGCAGCGGGTCAGGACGCCTTTTTCGTAGGAAAGGTCGTCCGGGCGGGCACCCACGCGCACCACGGCCAGCGTGGGCACGACGCCCTTTTCCTGCATTGCAGCGCAGCGGGCGGCGTTTGCTTCGTTCATGGCGGCCACAACGGGCGCGCCCTTCAAAATCGTTGCCATCAGAATTACCCCCTCAATGAATGTGTGAGTTTCTCGTGGATCTGGTCGGCCTGCGGCACAAACTCCGCCAGCATGGCGTCAGCCTGTGCATTCAGGGCGGCGGCGTGGGCTTTGTCGGCCATCAGCCGGGTGTTGATGGAGACGTTGAGCCCGGCGGCCTGCAGGGCGGCTTTGCAGAACAGTGCAGCGCACCCGGCATCCGATACGGCCATCACACTGCCCTTTTCGGCGTATTCCGCCGCCAGCGCAATGCCCTCACAGCAGGCGGACATGATCTCCAGCGGCACAGCACAGGCCCCTTCCAGCGCGGTCTCCAGCACAGCGGCTTTGTGGGCCTGCTGCTCCGGGGTCTCTTTGGGCAGCTTGTAGGCTGCGGCCAGCGGTGCAAAGGCGTCGGCGTCGGCCTGTACCAGCCCTTCCAGCCGCTTGCGGAGGGCGGCGGCACGGCGGTTCAGGATGAGGATGTCCGCCTCCACGGCGGCATATTTTTTCTTGCCGACGGTCAGGCTGCCGACCATATTGCCAAGGGCGGCACCGGCGGCACCCACCAGAGCTGCGGCCCCGCCGCCGCCCGGTGCCGGGGTGCTGCCGGCAAGGTCTTCTAAAAACGCTTCACAGCTCAAATTCATCAGTTCCACGATAGATCCCCTCCTCTGTTACAAATCCGTCCAGCTGCTGGTCGTGCGCGTCCACAGCAGCCTGCTCCACCCGCTGCGCCTCAAAGGCAGCGCCAAGCAGTACAGCGTTCCGGCAGCGGGGCAGGTAGCGGTCATAGTAGCCTTTTCCCATCCCGACGCGGCGGCAGGCGGCATCAAAGGCCGTGCAGGGCACCAGCACCAGGTCGAGCGCTTCGGGCGGGAGCAACTGCGCCCGCTCCGGGATGGGGGTCCGGATGCCGTATGCACCTACCTCCCAGCCGTCCGGGCCGGGCACAGCGGCCGTCAGGGTGAAGTTCGCGCCGCAGATGGGGTAGGCGACGGTCTTGCCCTGCCGCACCGCCTCCGCCAGCAGAGCGGACAGGTCTGCCTCCCCGCCGAAGGCGGCATAGGCAAGGAGCGTCCGGGCATTCCGAAAACAGTTCAGTGCTGCAATGCGGCGGCACAGCGCGGCGTCTGCGGCAGAACGTGCGGCAGCGGAAAGCGCCCGCCGAGCAGCGATGCCCGCTTTGCGCTGGGCTGCTTTTTGCAGGGAATGATCCATCTGCGGTTTCCTCCCTTGTTCCCTCCGGAGTTTGTGCAGGCTGATTCTGAAAAGCTGCACAAACGCGGGAACGGATTTTTATACAGATATAATAAACGCTGGCCGCAAAAAAAGCAAGGGCTTAGGCGAAAATATGGTTGCGCATCGGGGCTGATTTTGTTATCATAAAGAGGAGGGGAGCAAGGCTCACTTCGGAGCCGCTCTGCCCGGAACGATCTGTCAGAGAGGGGTAGTAAAAATGTACGATGAAATGATGGATACCATCGGTCTGGTGGGCAAGGCTGACCCGGAGCTGGCTGCGGCGATGGGCCGCGAGCTGGCCCGCCAGCGGGAGAACATCGAGCTGATCGCCAGCGAGAACATCGTTTCGCCTGCCGTGATGGCTGCGATGGGCACGGTGCTGACCAACAAGTATGCCGAGGGTCTGCCGGGCAAGCGCTATTACGGCGGCTGTGCCTATGTGGATGAGGTGGAGAACATCGCCATCCAGCGCGCCTGCAAGCTGTTCGGGGCCAAGTATGCCAACGTGCAGCCGCACTCCGGTGCACAGGCCAACCTGGCCGTCTACTTTGCACTGCTGGACGTCGGCGATACCGTCATGGGCATGGACCTGTCGCAGGGCGGCCACCTGACCCACGGCTCGCCGGTGAACATGTCCGGCAAGAACTACCACTTCGTGTCCTACGGCGTCAACGAGGACGGCGTCATCGACTATGCGGCGCTGGAAAAGCAGGTCAAAACGGTGCGCCCGAAGCTCATCGTGGCGGGCGCGTCGGCTTACCCCCGCGCCATCGACTTTGCAAAGCTGGCCGAGATCGCCCACGGCTATGGCGCTTACCTGATGGTCGATATGGCCCACATCGCCGGTCTGGTGGCGGGCGGCTATCACCAGAGCCCAGTGCCCTATGCAGACGTTGTGACCACCACGACCCACAAGACCCTGCGCGGCCCGCGCGGCGGCCTGATCCTGACCAACAACGCGGTGCTGGCCAAGCGGATCAATTCCGCCGTCTTCCCCGGCACCCAGGGCGGCCCGCTGGAGCATGTCATCGCGGCAAAGGCCGTCTGCTTCGGGGAGGCACTGAAGCCGGAATTCAAGGAATATGCGCGCAAGATCGTGGAGAATGCGCAGGCCATGGCGGCTGAGCTGCAGGCCCGCGGCGTGAAGCTGGTGTCCGGCGGCACCGACAACCACCTGATGCTCCTCGACCTGCGGGACGAGGAATGCACCGGCAAGGAGCTGGAAGCCCGCCTCGACAGCGTCCACATCACCGCCAACAAGAACACCGTCCCCGGCGAGACCCGCAGCCCCTTCGTGACCTCCGGCGTCCGTCTGGGCACCCCTGCCGTCACGACGCGCGGCATGGGCCCGGCAGAGATGAAAATCATCGCCGACTGCATTGCCGACTGCATCTGGCACTATGACGAGAAGCGGGACGACATCTCCGCCCGCGTTCTGGCGCTCACCAAGGCGTTCCCCCTGTACGAATAAGAATGGTCAAATTTCCGGCACCTGCTGCACATCCTGCGGCGGGTGCTTTTTGCGCTTGACAAAAGGCGCGCAGGCGTGTCATGCAGATACGCGTGGTTGGATATTGCAAACCAAAAAGAATGCTGTGGCAGGCGGGGGAAAAGGAATGAACCGTGGTCGGCTTGTATCTTTTGCGGAAATCGGCTATAATGGGGCGGCAAAAGGATGAAAAAGGAGACAACACCATGTGGATCTATCTGCTGCGCCATGGCAGAACTGAATACAACGCCCAGAAACGGTATCAGGGCCAGCGGGACATCCCGCTTTCGCCCGAAAGCGCGGCCCAGCTGCGGCGGGCAGACTTTTCCCCGGAGGTCGTCTACGTGACGCCGCTGCAGCGCACGTCGCAGACGGCAAAGATCCTCTTTCCGGATGCAAAACTGGTGCCGGTGGAGGGGCTGAAGGAGATGAACTTCGGCCGGTTCGAGGGGCAGAAGTTCGTCCGTGTGGAGCAGGACCCGGAGTATCTGGAGTGGGTCCGGCAGAACGAAGCCAGCGCTCACCCGGACGGGGAGCGAAAGAGCGATTTCTGTGACCGCGTCTGCGCGGCGTTTGCCGCTCTGGTGGACAAGGCACTTGCCGACGGCGAGGAGCGGCTGGTCATCGTGGCGCACGGCGGCACCCAAATGGCCGCAATGGAGCGGTTCGCGGTGCCGCACAAGACCTTCCACGCATGGTGCGGCCCCAACGCAGGCGGCTATGTGCTGGACGCCTGCGACTGGAAGGCGGAACACATTCTGCACGTGGTGAAAACCGTCCAGTACACGGAGGAAAACGCATGATGGAGCGGGGATTGCTGCATCTCTATTGGGGCGATGGAAAGGGCAAGACCACAGCCGCCATGGGTCTTGCGCTGCGTGCATTGGGCAGCGGAAAGCGTGTGGTCATCGTGCAGTTCCTGAAGGGCGGCAAAAGCGGCGAGATCCCGCTGCTGGAGCAGCTGGGGGCCAAAGTCTACCGCGGCAAGGCCGGGCAGAAGTTCGTCTTCCAGATGAACGACGCCGAAAAGGCGGCTACGCGGGCGCTGCAAAATGAGAACCTCCGGGCTGCCATGGCCGAGTCGGCCGATCTGCTTCTTCTGGACGAGGCCGGTTCCGCATGGGAACTGGATATGGTGGACAAAGAGCTGCTGCAATCGGCCGTTCTGCACCGGCCGGATGGGCAGGAATGCGTTCTGACGGCACACGCTGCGCCGCAGTGGATGCTGGATGCGGCGGATTACAGCACCGAGATGAAGTGCTGCCGCCACCCCTACCAGAAGGGCATCGCCGCCCGGCAGGGGATCGAATATTGAAAAAGTGCCCCGCTCTCTGGAAAACCAGAGGGCGGGACACTTTTGTCATACGGTGGCCAGCACCGCCAGGATGCTCTGCCAGTGGGGGTTCTGCGCGGCAGGGGCGGCGCGGCGCGGGGCCGGGCGCTGGGCCGGAGAACGGACGGCGTCCGCCGGGCGGGTGAAGGGCGAGCAAAGCTCCACCTGCCACTGCGCGGCCAGCTCCATGGCCTGCGGGCAGTTTTGCAGGGTGCGGCGCTCGCTCCCGGCCAGAAAATCACCCAGCCAGCAGAGCAGCGCGGCGAGAGGCAGGCAGTCAGCAGCCTGTGTGCTCCAATAGCACCAGTGCCCGCCGCGGCCCACAAAGCTGTCCACGGTGATGAGCGCCCCTTCGCGGGCCGACTGCGGCAGGGGAGGGCAGGAGGTGTCCGAAAGACGCCGGAGCTGGTTCACGAGAAACTCCGTGCGGGCCGGGTCAAAGGCATCGTCCCGGATGCAGGCGGAAAAGTCCGCTGCGTCCAACAGGGCGTCCGCTTTGGTGGGGAAACGGCCGGTCATTTCGCCGGATGCGTTGTGGCACAACTGCCAGCCTTTGCGGAACAACTGGAAGTTGAGGTTGCGGCGGCCCATGGTGGAATAGAAGACCCGTGCGCGGCCGGATGCGTTCCGGCGCAGCTCGATGTAGGCATCCGCGCCGCCAAGGTCCTGCACCTTTACACTCAAAATCAACGAGAAATCGCGCTTCTGTGCGGACATGACCTGGTGCATCTGCTCAAAGTAACGATTGGCATCCATAGCGGGTCTCCTTCCTCGTACAACCATTGATTCGTTCTTTTCTGGCTGTATTATAGCATAAGTTGTCATAAATTACAACTAAAAGTTTGAAGATTGCAAAAATATTTTTGCACGTTGGGGGAAGGGGTAAACACTATGGTTGTAACCAAAAGACCGGGGCCGCAAACATGCAGTCCCGGTCTTTTGGTGCGAGGTGTCAATCGCCCAGCTCGCGGATCTCGTTCTGGATGAGCTGCCCGGCCGCGCGGGCCAGCTGGTCCATGCCGCGGATGCGGGCCAGATCTTTGCCGTAGATGCGCTCGGCATCGGGGATGGAACGGTCCTCGCCCATGAAGACGGCGGAGACCCGCAGCCCCTTGCGGCGGAGGGCGCGCACCTCGGCAGCGGCATCGTCCACACCGAAGGCCCCGCCGTAGTCGTGCCCCAGCGGGTTTTCCGAAGAGGGCGGCACACGGCGGCTGTCGTTGGGGGAGGCGTCCGTCAGCAGGATGAGCAGATGACGCGGCGCTGGGCCGGGCGCAAAGTCCAACAGGTCGCCCGCTGCCCGCAGGGCCAGGCCGTCGCGGTTCCAGCCGGAGGCGAAATACTGGTGGATGCTTTGTAGGTTCTTGTCCGAGAAACCCTTGAGCACCCGCAGGACCGTGTAGCCCCGCAGGCTGGAAAAGCAGCTGACCCGCACAGGGATGCCGCAGGCAGTCAGGCTCTCGGCAAGGATGACGCCCTGCGCCGCGATGACCTCCTGACAGTGCAGGCGGGAGGCCGACGCATCCAGCAGCAGGTCTACGGTGAAGGCGGGCTGGTTCTCCTCCTCAGCGCAGCGGAAGACGCGGGCATCGTCCAGCACAGGGGCCCGCCAGACCCGCACGGGGTCCAGACTGCCGCTGCGGGCCACCCGCGCATGGGGCTGCTGGTGCACGAGGATGCAGTTGCGGATCTGTTCGGTCAGCCGCAGCACGACGCTGCGGTGCAGCTCCCGGTTCTTGGCGTAGTAGGCGCGGTTCCGGTCGGCCTGCAGCTGCGCCTGTTCGGCCAGATGCTTTGCCTCTGGGGTGGGGGCCTGTTCGGGGCTGGGGACACCGGCTGCGAACCAGAGATGACACCCCAGATGATCGCCGGTGCAAAGCTCCTGCTCGGCCTTGCGCAGCCGTTCCGGCGGGTAGAGGGAGCGCCCGAAACAGCTCTCGATGTAGGCGCGGTCTTCGGCGGCGTTCTGCCGGAGGGTGATGCGGGCCAGCCGCTTGTCCACCGTCAGCCCGCCGCTGCCTGCGGCATCCACCGCGCTGGAGTGCTCGACCATGACGCGGTCCGTCTTGATCATCTGGGTGGGGAGCGTTTTGGTGGCAAGCGAAGCCAGAAGCCCTTCGAGATGCAGGTGGAGCGCGGCCTTTTTGTGCACAGTGCCGTCAAACAGCTTCGCGCGGGCAAAGAGGGCCAGCAGGGCCGGTTTCAGCGCAGCCGGTTCCGGCGGCGTCTGCGGGGCCAGCGCGGCGGCAAGGTCGGCTTCGTAAGGGGTCATCACCGGCGGGCGGCGGCCCTGCACGGTGCGCCAGCGGTCTGCCTGCATGGTGTAGACGAGCTGGTTTTTGGCCATCCACTCCTGCCGGGAGAGCTTGTACTGGATGCCGAAAAAGTAGTCCGCATGGGCGCGGCGCAGCTCGGCCAGCACCGGGCGGCGGGGCAGCTCCAGCGCATAGGCTGCGCTTTCGAGGTAGAGCCAGGTCAGGTCGTCGAGTTCGGCCTCCCGGATGTCGCCATCCCAAAGCCCGAACAGGCTCCGGATGAGATCGTCGCCGTAATATTTGTGCACCAGGCCCACGATGCAGTTCATGTAAAAATCGATCGTGCCGTCGGTGTTGTGTGCAAGGAACAGCGGCTCAAACCCATAGGCACCGGCTGCCGCCCAGACCTGATTGGCTGCGCGCCGCTGTTCGGCGGTGTAGCTCTGCGCTTCCATCAGCGGAACAGCTTTGCGGCAGTGAGCTGCGCCGGGATGCGGGCGGCGATGACGTCCCGGATCAGCCCCTGCTCGTAGGAATCAAAGGCTTTGTTGGTGATGCCCATATCCAGCGCGGCCCCGGCCGGGACGCCCCGGCGGATCAGCCGCAGCGCATCCAGCATCCCGCGCAGATCGAGCGCCTTGGTGGAGATCTCCGCGCTGTCGCACTTTTTTTGCAGGTCGAGGAAGAGCAGGGCGAACTGGTGGACATAGTTTGCGTGCAGGTCGGGGAACTGGGCACGGAGCAGCTTTTCGAGGTTGTCCTGTGTGATGGTGGGCATCTGGATGACCACAAAGCGGGACGTCAGCGCCTCGTTCAGCTCACGGGTGCCCGCATAACCGTAGTTCATGGTGGCGATGAAGCGGGTCTCCTCGGCCAGCGGGATACGCTCATAGCCGGGCACGTCGATGGCGCGGCGAAAGTCCAGCACGGCGTGGAGGACGGCCAGTGCCTCGTTTTTGGCCATGTTGATCTCGTCCAGCACGCCAAACCCGCCGCACTGGGCGCAGCGGTAGACCGGGCCGGGCCGGAACTTGACCGCGCCGCCCTCAAACGTATCCATGCCGATGAGGGAGGCAGCGTCCATGTTCACATGGAACGAGATGTCCCACGCAGGGCGGCCGAAGGCGGCGGAGAGGTTCTCGGCCAGCACATTTTTGCCGGTGGCCTTGCCACCTGCCAGCAGCAGGTTCTCGCCGCAGAGCAGCGCGGCCAGAGCCTGCTCCCAGACGTCCTTACCATAATAAGTAAAGGCCGACACCGGGATGCGGGGGCGCAGCGCCTCGGCCAGCGGGTGGGCTGCGCGGTATTCTTCCACAGCGGCGAGCAGCGCGGGATCGACGCCCTCCTGCCGCAGGTTCTCAAGCAGATCAGACATGAACGACACCTCTTCATGGGTTGGCAGTGCCAAACCGATTTTTCAGCCTTATCATAGCACAACCGCCGCCGTTTGTGTAGGGGCAGGCGGCTGGGAACCGGCAAAAATTCGCAAAGAAATTGCGGGGCCGATGAAATGGTGTTAAAATAGAGAAAAACGGAAGGGGACAACTGCCATGAGACACGAACACCGCCGCTGGAAGGTCTGCTTTGGGAAAAATTTCTGGGGAACACAGGAGGGAAACGACCCCGGCGAGGAACTGCGCGTGGACCGCGAATTTAAATGGCATGGGTACAAGTGGCGCATCCCGGCGGTCTACCGGTGCCGACAGGGATTGGTCGTGGACTTTGCGATGGAGGTGCCGCAGGAAGAACTGCGGGCCTATATGGAAAAATGGGGCCTGACCGAAGACGGCGAATGCAGCCGCACCCTGACCAGAGCCGAGGAACAGCAGATGGAACAGGAAAATCCGTTGAATGTGGGGTTCTGCGCGGAGCTGGAACTGAATGGGATGCGGCTGCATTCCAGAGATGGCTGCGGGGTGGGTTATCTTCCGGGAGAGATGGCCGGCGATGATACAGTCGCAGCGTTCCTGCAGCATTATGGGCTGGATGAAACGACGGTCTGGAAGTTCTGGCGGGAAAGCTACCCTTGGGCGACCCGGAGCCGGAAGAGCTGCCCGAAGCGCTTCCGTGTCCTGGAGGTGCGGCTGGAAGCGGAACTGGAACAACACCCGGCGGAACGGTTTCGGACCCCTGCGGTGGGCGGGTCGGTGACGCTGCACGAACCGGGAAACGCACAGACCTATCAGCTGACTGCATTGGATGTCCGGTCGGAAACGCTGGAACTTCCGGACTGTGATGGCTGGGAGTGGCCCAACCGCTTCTGTATGATGACCTACCGCCTGACCCCGGCTGCCGAAAATTTCTTCCTCTCCGACTGCGCTGAGGGGGACCACCCGCGCCGCCGACCCCGGAATCTGCCGCCCGAACGGGCAGCGTTGGAAAAGAAGTATGGACTGGAACCGCAGGGGGAAGGGGATGCGGCCATCGCTGTCATTGGCGGGGCCGACGGCCCGACGGCGGTGTTCTGCACGGTGCGCGGGAGTGCAGATGAGGCAGAAGGTGTGGCTACGGCGTGTTCCTCCTGCTATTTTGAACCGGTGGAGCCGGAACACATCACCTGGCAGGCGGCATTCTGCCGAAGACCCTGCGCTGGTGCCGTGGTTTCCCTGCTCGCAGCGCCCTGATGCCGCAGCACGGTGCGGGGGCTGCGGTTTCGGAAAACATGAAAATGCGAAAATTGCGCAGTTCCGATTGACAAAATGCTGTGTTTATCGTATAACCTATATAGAGAAAGTCTGCCCGGAAGGGCGTGGGGTCTCCCTGGTTCCGGCGCAGGGCGCTGCCCGGTATCGACAAGACTGGAAAGTGAGGCAGCAACGATGAAGCAATTCCTGAAGCGGCTGATGCTCGGTGTGGTGACGCTGGCAATGTTCTGCTGCGTGACGCCGCTGGCATTTGCGGACAACCCCAACTATTACACCATCTATCTGGAGCGGCAGGGCGGCATCGGCACCCCGGAGTACGTCTTCGTCTACCGCATCAAAACTTCGGACGGCACGGAGGTCTACCGGACTTCCAGACTGCCCACTCCCACCATGGAAGGCTACCTCTTCGATGGCTGGTATACGGACCTTGTGGGCGGCGATAAGATCAAGCCGGCTGAGTACGAGTTCCAGGAAGATGGGCAGACCCTGTATGCCCACTGGACGCCTGTGTCGCGCGAGTCCACCGCGAAGCCGGAGCCGGAGGCGGCCGAACAGCCTGCCAGCACCTTCCGACTGGAGGACCACCTGGGCGAGATCCTGATCGTCGGAACGACGGTCCTGGTCGTGACACTGGTTGCGATGCACGGCTGAGTCGGCCTGCATTGCTGAAACACAAAAACGAATCGAATGTTTGAAAGAGAGGAATCCCTGTTATGAACGAAATCAAGATGCCTGCTGCTTTTGCCGAGATCGACGAGAACGAGATGGTCTACCTGAACGGTGGCTCGATCACCGATACCGAGGCCTGGAAGATCTTCCTGAACGTTGGCACCCTGTTCAACTACATCGCCCGCGTCTTCTCTGCTGGCAGCTCCATCGTCAACAACGTCAATGTCATCGTGACCACCATCCAGACCCTGAACAAATTCAAGCTGACCGGCACGAACTAAGAACGCCCCCCAAAAAAGAGCAAGACCTGCAGAGAGCTGTTTTCCTGCACCACAGGCGGACAGGCACGGTATGCCCAGCGCTGCGTCCGGACGGACAGATGACCGGCTCCCTTGCAAAATGTACTCGCTTTCCCACCGGAAGGCGAGTATTTTTGTGTTATCCACACCGAGAGGAGGACGACACATGGGGGAAGGCGTTCGGGCGGCATTCGGGCTGGCCGGTGGGCTGGCGCTGTTTTTGTTTGGGATGGAGAACATGAGCCGGGCGTTGCAGCAGGCGGCAGGGGAGCGGATGCGGGGGTTTCTGCGCCGCGTCACCCGCACACCGTTCACCGGGGCGCTGGCGGGGCTTCTGGTCACAGCGGTGCTGCAAAGCAGCTCGGCCACCACGGTGCTGGTCATCGGGTTTGTCAGCGCCGGGCTGATGGAGCTGCCGCAGGCCGTGGCCGTGGTGTTCGGGGCCAATGTGGGCACCACCATGACGGCCCAGCTGGTGGCGTTCCGGCTGACGGACTGGGTGTTCCCCATCCTGTTTGCGGGGGTGCTGGTCTGGCTGCTGGCCCGGCGGGAGCGGACGCGGCAGCTGGGGCTGGCGGTGTTTTCGTTCGGCCTGCTGTTCGACGGCATCGAAGTTTTGTCCGGCGCGATGGCTCCGCTGGCCGAACACCCGGTCTTCCTCCGCTGGATGACGCAGGTGCGGCATACGCCGCTGCTGGGGCTGTTGCTGGGCACCGGGATGACGCTGGTGGTGCAGAGCAGCTCGGCCACCATCGCGGTGCTGCAGCGGGCCGCGCAGCAGGCCGGACCGGACGGCATCCACAGTGTGCTGGGGCTGGCCGGTGCCCTGCCCATTTTGCTGGGGGACAACATCGGCACGACCATCACGGCGGTGCTGGCGGCGGTGGGTCAGCCTACGGATGCCCGGCGGACGGCGGCAGCGCACTGCTGCTTCAACCTGTCGGGCAGCGTGGTCTGCCTGCTGACTCTGCCCTGGATGACAAGGCTGGTGGAGGCCGTCTCACCCAAGGGGCCGGAGCTGGAAGTGCTGGCGCGGCAGATCGCCAACGCCCACACCCTGTTCAACCTGCTGTGCACACTGGTGTGGCTCCCGCTGACGCCGGTGATGGTCCGGCTGGTCTGCAAACTGGTGCCGCAGCCCCAAAGCTCCCGCTGAAACGGCAAAACCGGCGGTTTTTCTGCAAAGAAGGCTGTTTGTCCATTGACAAGGGTTCCCGGCTTGTCGTATACTGACAATGCCTTGAAAAAATGCCGCACACTGCGGTGCAAAAAAAGAGGAGCGAAAGAATATGAAAAACAACAGCAGCATCAAACCAGTGGTCGCCGTCGGCATCGGCGCAGCCCTGTTCTTTGTTCTGGGCCGGTTCGTGGCCATTCCCAGCCCGGTGCCCAACACCAACATCAGCCTGCAGTACGCCGTTCTGGCCCTGCTGGCCGCGATGTACGGCCCGGTGGCCGGCGGTCTGATCGGCTTCATCGGCCACACCCTGATCGACCTGTCCTGGGGCGGCAGCCCGTGGTGGAGCTGGGTCATCGCTTCGGCCTTCGTGGGCGTTGTGGTGGGCCTGTTCGCCAAAAAGCTGGACCTGCAGGAGGGCGAGTTCGGCAAAAAGAAGATGGCCGCCTTTACGGTCGCCAACGTCGCAGCCCATCTGCTGGCCTGGGTCGTGGTGGCCCCGGTGCTGGATATCCTGATCTACGCCGAGCCGGCCAAGAAGGTCTTTGCGCAGGGTGCCTTTGCCGCTGTGTCCAACATCATCACCGCTGTGGTGGTGGGCGGCCTGCTGGTGCTGGCCTATACCAGGACCATCGCCAAGAAGGGCTCTCTCGACCAGGAGTGATCCCGGCCGGAGCAATCCTGGATGGAACCCGCAGCCTTTCCCTCGGCCATCCGCCGGAGGAAAGGCTTTTTGTTTGAACAGCTGAGGTAATTTGCCCATGGCAGAACGTAACGAACCCATCATCTCGTTCCGAGATTTCTCGTTCCAGTACCGCGCCCAGAAGCGTCCCACGCTGACCGGCATCGACCTGGACATCTATCCGGGGGAGCGTGTGCTCATCGCAGGTCCGTCCGGCAGCGGCAAAAGCACGCTGGCGGGCTGCATCAACGGCCTGAACCCCTTTTCGAACCCCGGTGTGTGCACCGGTACCCTGACCGTGGACGGCGTGGATGCGCCGCACAGCAGCATCTTTGAGCTGTCGGCTCATGTGGGTACGGTATTGCAGGACCCGGATGGCCAGTTCATTGGCCTGACCGTGGGCGAGGACATCGCCTTTGCGCTGGAAAACAGCTGTATGCCGCAGGAGGAGATGCACACCATCACCCGCCGCGCTGCGGAGCTGGTGGGCATCGAGAACCACCTCGGCTATGCACCGCATGAGCTTTCCGGCGGGCAGAAGCAGCGGGTCAGTCTGGCGGGCGTTATGGTGGATCAGGTCAGGATCCTGCTCTTCGACCAGCCGCTGGCCAACCTGGACCCGGCCACCGGCAAGCAGACCATGGAGCTCATCGACGAGATCCAGAAAAAGACCGACACCACCGTGCTCATCATCGAGCATCGGCTGGAGGACGTCCTCTGGCGGAGCGTGGACCGCATCGTCCTCGTGAACGAGGGCAGAATTCTGGCCGACCTCCGCCCGGACGCGCTGCTTTCCACCTATCTGCTGACCGAAAACGGCATCCGGGAGCCGCTCTACCTGACCGCTCTGCGCTATGCGGGCGTGGACATCACCCCGGAAAAGCATCCGTCACATGTGGACAGCCTCGTCCTGAACGAAGCCGACGCCACGGCCCTGCGGAACTGGTTCACTGCCTATCCGCAGCCGGAAGCGGCCCAGGCTCCGGAACCGCTGCTGGAAGTGCGGGACCTGAGCTTTGGCTACCAGAAGGGGCAGGCGACCCTGAAGAATGTCCGCTTCTCCATCGGCAAAGGGGAGATGGTCAGCATCGTGGGCCGGAACGGCGCGGGCAAATCCACGCTGTCCAAGCTCATCTGCGGGTTCGAGACGCCGGATGCGGGAGAGATCTTCCTCAACGGCAGATCGCTGGCCGAAGAGAACATCCGCTGCCGTGCCCAGCACATCGGCTATGTGATGCAGAACCCCAACCAGATGATCTCCAAGACCATGATCTACGACGAAGTGGCACTGGGCCTGCAGCGCTCCGGCCTGACCGAAGCGCAGATCCGGGAAAAGGTGGAACAGACGCTCAAGATCTGCGGGCTGTATCCCTTCCGGAACTGGCCGGTGTCGGCGCTGAGCTTCGGCCAGAAAAAGCGTGTCACCATCGCAAGCGTACTGGCGCTGGACCCGGAGCTTATCCTGCTGGATGAGCCTACGGCGGGCCAGGATTTCCGCCACTACACCGACATCATGGAGTTCCTGCGGGGGCTGAACGCCCAGGGCGTTACGGTCGTGATGATCACCCACGACATGCACCTGATGCTCGAATACACCCAGCGGGCGCTGGTCTTCTGCGACGGTGCACTCATCGCGGACCGCAGCCCGGCGGGCGTTCTGTGCGACCCCGCCCTCATCCGGCAGGCCGCACTGAAGGAGACCAGCCTCTACACGCTGGCCAACCGCTGCGGCATTGCGCCCGCGCAGGAATTTGTGGAGCGCTTCATCGCGCAGGACCGGGAGGTGCGGGAACATGGCCGCTAAAACTGTTTTGAATTATCTCCCGCGGGAGAGCGTCATTCACAAGCTCACCGGCACCACCAAGCTGGCGTTCTTTCTGCTGTTCACCTTTGCCAGCATGATTACCTACAACACCTGGGTTCTGCTGGTGCTGCTGGCGGTCAGCCTGGCCGCGTTCAAGCTGAGCCGGATCAGGTTCCGCGAGGTGCGGTTCATGCTGGTGTTCATGCTGGTATTCCTGCTGCTGAACAACCTGTTCATCTTCCTGTTCGACCCCGACCAGGGCACGACGCTGTACGGCACCCGCACGGTGCTCTGCCACCTGTTCTGGCGGTATGACCTGACGGCTGAGCAGCTGTTCTATCTGTGCAACATCTCGCTCAAGTATTTCGTGGCCCTGCCCGTGGCCATCCTGTTCATCTCGGCCACCGACCCCAGCGAGTTTGCGGCCAGCCTGAATAGCATCGGCATTTCGTACAAAGTGGGCTACTCGGTGGCCATTGCGCTGCGGTACATTCCGGACATCCAGCGCGACTACCACAGCATCAGCCAGGCCCAGCAGGCCCGCGGTGTGGAGCTTGGCAGAAAGGAACCCTTCTTCAAGCGGCTCAAAAACTCCGTCAACATCCTGCTGCCGCTCATCCTGACCAGCCTGAACCGCATCGACACCATCTCCAATGCGATGGAACTGCGCGGCTTTGGCAAAAAGAACAAGCGCACCTGGTACACCCAGCGGCCTTTCGTCCGCCGCGATCTCATCGCGCTGGGTGTCGGGGTGCTCCTGCTGCTCCTCAGCCTCACCGTGACCATCCGGTTCGGGCGGTTCTACAATCCGTTTGTGTAAAAAGCAGGCGGCTGTCTCATTGCCACCCTGGTGGCGAATGTGGTATAATCTTTGCAAGAACCACCGTAGAAAACGAGCGGTTCATCCTGGTTATTCCAAGGCAGTGCGGGCAGTGCGCACAAGATACTCCATGGCCTCCACCGGGTATTGCCCCGCGGCAGTCTCCCCGGTGAGCATCACGCTGGAGGCACCGTCTGACACGGCGTTGTAGATGTCGCTGACCTCGGCGCGGGTGGGTACCGCCCGGCTGCACATACTGTCCAGCATCTGGGTCACCACCATAAAGGGCACCCCGGCAGACCGGCAGACCGCCGAAAGCTGTTTCTGGCACCGGGGCAGTTCCCACAGGGGCATGGCGTTGCCGAGGTCCCCGCGGGCAATGACCACTTCATCCACAAGAGGCAGGAACTCCGGCAGGGCCTGCACCCCCGCAAGGCTCTCGATCTTGGCAAAAATGCGGATCTGCCCGGCCCCGGCCTGTTCCAGCGCCCGGCGCAGGGTGCGGATGTCCTCGGCCCCCCGCACGAAGGGCAGCATCACCCCGGTAACGCCGCAGGCTCCCGCCAGCTGCAGGTTTTGCAGGTCTGCCTCCGTCAACGTGGGGGAGGCTACCGCCAGCCCCGGCGCCGCAAGGCTTTTGCGGCTTTGCAGAGTGCCGCCCCGCACCACGGTACACTGCAGGGCCGCGCCGTCGGCTCCGGCAACCTGCACAAGGAGCCTGCCGTCGTCCAGCAGGAGGTTCTGGCCCGGCCGGGCCGCCTGCACCAGCGCCGCCGGGCAGGAAACACCCCCTTGCCCCAGCCGGAGGCTCTGCCCCGGTTCCAGCACAAGGGGCTGGGTCAGTGTGCCGATGCGCAGCTCCGGCCCCTGCAGGTCGATGAGCAGCTGGGGGATGCCCACGGCGTGGATCATGTCCAGCCAGTCTTTGTGGGCCGAAAGGGGCCCGTGGGAAAGGTTCATGCGGATGCCCGTCATGCCAGCTTCCACCATGCGCTGCAAGGTCTCCGGCTGGGCACAGGCGGGGCCGATGGTGCCATAAAATTCCAAAAGATCACCCGATTTCGTTTTTTCTTATTGTAACATGGAACCAGGCCGTTGAAAAGTGGTGTTGTACAATAAAAGTTGACACAGGGAACGCAAAGAGCCAATATCTGTCAACTGATATTGACAAGATCAAAATGAGATAGACTTCCCCGAAAGGGGGCCTATCTCATTTTTTGTTGTAAGCTGAAACTGAGAGGTCGAGACCTTTGCGGCCCTGCGGGCGGGCGACCCCACGGCACGGGAAACGCTCATCCGGCACAATCTGCGGCTGGTGGTGCATGTGGCGAAAAAATACTACGCCCAACCCAGCGACCAGGAAGACCTGATCTCCATTGGAACCATCGGCCTGATGAAGGCGGTGGACACCTTCGACTCTACCCGGAAGGCGCGGTTCTCAACCTATGCGAGCCGCTGCATTGAAAAAGCTACTATGCTGCAGCTCAGTCAGGCGGTATGGCTGAGCAGGCAGCCGGCAGTGCATCGGCAGCCCGGTCCGGCGTAGAGCAGGTGGCGGACAAAGGAAGGTCGGCAGTCAGTGCCGCAGTCAATGGCATTGCAAACTTTGCAAAGGGCAACGCACACGCGCTTGTGGTCGTGGGCGTTTTTCTTTTGCTCCTGCTGCTGGTCATGTCGGCGTTTTCATCCTGTTCTATTTTGTTTTCCGGCACTACGCATGTTTCCGGGCAGACCATCTACACCGCCGAGGACCGGGACATCCGGGGCGCAGAGCAGGACTATAAGAAACTGGAAAAAGAGCTGGACAAAAAAATCAAGCGCACCCCGCAGGACCACCCCGGATATAACGAGTATCGGTATCACTTTGACCCCATTGAACACGACCCGTGGCAGCTGACCTCGTTTCTCACGACCCTGTATGACGACTATACCCGGTCGGAGGTACAGGGTAAGCTGAAGGAAATCTTCAAAAAGCAGTATAAGCTGACAACATGGGTGGAGGTGCAGATACGGTACAGAACCGTTTGGGTCATCAGCCCGGCGGGCATCCCTGTGCCCACGCAGGTGCCCTATGAATACAAAATCTTCCACACGAAGCTGGAAAACCGTGGCTTGGAGGTCGTCATACGGGAAGAACTGACCGAAGATCAATGGCAGCGGTATCAGATTTTTCAGGACACGCTGGGCGGCAGACCCTACCTTTTTAATGGAGGCTTACCGCCCGGCGGCTCGGATGGCTCCGGCGCACCCGGCATCGACTACACGGTTCCTGCGGAAGCTCTGACCGACAGCGAATTTGCGGCTATCTATGAGGAAGCCAAAAAATATGTCGGAACGCCCTATGTGTGGGGCGGAAGTTCTCCCGAAACAGGCTTTGACTGTTCCGGATACGTCTGCTGGGTCTATAACCAGAATGGTTATAATGTGGGACGTACTACGGCCAACGGATTATGGCAGAAAAGCCAGCATATTTCCGAAGCAGAAGCAAAACCAGGCGATTTGGTTTTCTTTAAAGGAACCTATGATACGCCGGGGATGAGCCATTGCGGAATCTACCTTGGAAACGGCATGATGGTATCGGCTGGTGACCCCATCAAATATGCAAACATTCACTCGTCCTACTGGCAGCAGTATCTTGCCGGATTCGGGCGGCTTTCAAAATGAAACGGAGAGTTTACGATGAGTGAAAAACTGGAGAAGCTGCGGGCAACGCTCAAAAAGGAGCAGGAACGCCGCATTAAGCTGAATAACCGCATTGCAGTGCTGGAGCGGCGGATTCAGGAGGAAGAAGCTGCCGAGGTCAGCAGCATGGTACGCACGGCCAATGTGACCCCGGAACAGCTTGCCGCTCTGCTGCGACAGTCGGCCAACGCCACCCCGAACCCGGCTGCACTGGCAGCGGTGGGAGTTTCGTTTGAGAAGGAGGAAAATGAACATGAAGTTTAAGAAGTTTGGTGCACTGCTGCTGTCGGCGGTGCTGTGCATCGGTATGGCCGCTCCCGCTTTCGCCTATGAGGGTGATACCGCCCCGGTGGAGGATCCTATTCTGCCGGAAGTCGTGGAGGAAGAAGACGCCGTTACCATCACGGATGAGGAAACGGGCGCACTGACCCCGGAGGGCAATCTGTCACTGGTGGATGATTACCACACCAGCTATTCCGATGGCAGCGGGCAGCAGTTCATCACGCTGGTCAGCAAGTCGGGTGCGACTTTTTATCTGGTCATTGACCGTAATGCCAAGGGACAGCAGACCGTCCACTTCATGAATCTGGTGGATGAAGACGACCTTCTGACCCTGATGGAAGAAGAGGATGCCGAAGCCTATACTGCTGAAAAAGAAGCTGTGGCGCAGGCCGAATTGGAACGGAAGCTGGCCGAGGAAGAAGCGAAAAAGGCAGCGGAAGAGGCAGCCGCATCCGGTGCTGAGCAACCGAAAGAAAACAAAATTACAAAGGATGCAGCCGCCTTTTTGAGTGTGCTGGCATTGGTCGGCTTGACGGCGGGTGGCGGCATCTATGCTTTTATGAAGCAGAAACAGAAAAAGCAGGCCGAAAAAGAAGCCCTTGACCCCGATGCAGATTACACCGAGGACAAGGGCGATTTTGAGATTCCGATGGAGGATGAGCCGGAGGAACCCGGCGAGGAGGATAACGCAGAAGAATAATTTTACTGGCGGCGTTTGCCGCCTTACATATTGAAATTCAGATAATCCAAATCGGAACGATATAGTTATCTCGATCTATGATGCCGACTTTTGGCTTCATGCAGACAATAGCACCTTTCCCGCGTGGGACAGAGGCTTTGTCCAGCAAAGAGAACACCTTCGTCAATTCGGTGCCGGGATTCGAGGTCTTTTTGATTTCGATGGGATTCAGAACACCATCCTGCTCCAGAACAATGTCAATCTCTTTTGCATCTTTGTCGCGGTAGTAGTACAAAAACGGCTCTCTGCCGGTATTCAGATAGGTTTTCGCAATTTCGGAAACAACATAGTTTTCGAGGATTGCACCGTTCATGGCACCATACTCCAGAACTTCTGCGCTACTCCACTTGGTCAGATAGCAGACCAATCCCGTATCATAAAAATAGAGCTTGGGGGTTTTTACCAAACGCTTCAGAAGGTTATTGGAGTAGGGGTGCAGATAGAAGATGATACCCAGTGTTTCCAGAATGTGCAACCAATCTTTTGCCTGCTTCTGATTGATGTCCGCATCCTGTGCAATTTCGGCAACATTCAGCATCTGGGAGCAGCGCGCCGCAACCGCCGTCATGAAACGCAGAAATTTCAGTGCATCGATGGCATCTGAAAGCTCTTTTACGTCGCGTTCAATATAGGTAGAAAGGTAGCTGCTGTAAAAAATCTGGCTGTTGGTATTTTTTCCGCTTGCAATAGCGGGCATGGAGCCCCGATAGATACGCTCAAAGATATCTTTGGTATCTGCGGGCACAGCTTTTTCCTCGCGGTTCAGCAGAGCGTCCAAATCCACACGGAAAGGCTCGGTATCTGCACCGTTTATTTCTGACTGCGAAAGAGAAGTCATTGACAGCACTGCAACACGCCCGGCAAGTGATTCCTGTACCCCGTGCATCAGCTTGAACACCTGTGACCCGGTCAGCCAAAAGGCACCCGGCTCATGGTGAGTATCTGCATAGACTTTGATATAGGTAAATAGTTCCGGTGCATATTGAACCTCATCGATCAGAACCGGCGGCTTATGCAGCTGCAAAAACAATTCTGGATCATTTTTTGCGAGTGCCCGCTCGTTCAAATCGTCCAGTGAAACATATCCACGGGAAGTTCCTTCCATGAGTTTTTGCAGCATAGTTGTTTTTCCTACCTGCCGGGGGCCGGTCACAAGCACAACCGAATATTCCTGCGTGACCTGCTGCACAACTTTCTCAAGACTTCTTGTAATGTAACTCATATTGATTACCTGCTTCCGATTTCGGCTGATTTTTCTTATAATTCCATTTTAGCCGAAAACTTTGTCTTTTTCAAGTACATCTGGATGTTTTAATCGCATTATAAAAAGTTAGGAGTTGATGCTTATTGTCTTATCGCTTAGTAATCGCAGAAAAGCCCTCAGTCGGGGCTGCTTATGCAAAAGTTCTCGGTGCGACAAACAGCCAAGATGGCTATTGGGAGGGCAACGGCTATCTGGTAAGCTGGTGCATTGGTCATCTGGTGGAACTTGCCCCGCCCAATGTCTACGATGCCAAATACGTCAAGTGGAGCATCGCAGATTTGCCCATCCTGCCGCAGCAGTGGCAGTATCTGGTGTCTGCGTCCACCAAAAAGCAGTTTGGCATCCTGCAAAAGCTGATGAACCGCCCAGATGTGGATAGCATTGTCTGTGCAACGGATGCAGGATAGTGCGGATAGGTGACTTAAGAAAAAGAAAAAAGAGACCTCATTTTGTTGAAAATCAAATTTCAAAGTCATTAAAGGAGCTATTCAAATGAAACGAAATCAGAATTCTGACCATAATCCCCCTCAAAAAGTGCTTTCCTGTCGTTACAACATGGACGCTAACCGGGTGGAAGCCCAATTTGAAGATGGCACCACCCTTTCCATTGATTGTATCGCCATTGAGGACGAGTACGGCAACACCCCGGCACAGCGGGCGGAACTGGACTGGTTGCTGTACAATAAGCCGCTGGAGTATGCCCAGCTTGTGCTGGGCGGTGAAATTGAGCATTATCTCTCGCTTGGCTGCGACCACGGCAGATTAGAAGATTGACCTTTAATTAAAATATTCAAAGCAGACAAAACAGCCCTCTACTTGCAATCATTGCAAATAGAGGGCTGTTGATTTGTTGATGCTTCGCTCTGAACCGTACCATCGACCGTCTTTTGATTTAGATGCTCAAATCATTAGAACACATAAGGCCGATTCTATATGTTTCAGAGTTACTATCAATAAAGCTTTGTGACACTGAAAGGACACGGGTTTTCAATTTTACACCATTGAATTTTAGATTTATGTAATATCCTTCCTTTTTTAAAATACTTCTGCAAACCATTTTATATATCGTATTAGATTTGCACAAAAAACTTATTAAAAAGCTGTTTTTGTTTTCAAGCATTTTATTGTCAATAAAAATATCAGCCTGTATTAACGTCCCTTCAAATTCGATTTCTCCTCGATAAGTATGAAATTGGGGAATATCAGTATTTTCCATATAGTGCCCCTTTATAACGATAATAAATAAAACAGCCCTACAACACAATGATATAAATTATTTAGTTCTCCACTTCCACCACTTTACCAGCATTACAATAACTGTAACCACGAAAATAGATATAAACAGTACCAGTGATATTTCATTCAGAACAGCATTCTGCTTAAAGAAGAAAAGTGTCACCAATCGTACTGCAAGAGCAACTAACAACAACACTCCTATAAATTTACTCATAATTTTTTCCTTTCGATGCTTTTTTGCAACCTTGATTTTCCGGGTTGAGAACTGTACTTCGGGTCGGATTCTTTGGGTCCACTAGAATTTTTATTGGCGTTCCTTTCGGAATATATGGATTGAACCAAAACCACTGCGACTTGCCATTATAGGTCTCACCTTTAACTTTATACTGATAATGCACCACATATGGATAGATTACATCTTCATCGGCAAGGTGGTAGGTACTCAAATGAAATTTTATATGCACTCGTTTTGTTGCGGTAACCTTTCCGGTGATTCTTGTTCCATTTTTCAAGAGTTCTGCCTTTTTATAGTCAGAAATAGTCGCCAATCCGATAATTATACCTGCTACAATCCATGCTAATATCGCAGCCACCCAAATTCCAGACTTACACGCTCCAACCGATATAATTGCCGCCGCAAACATTCCGACATACGCCAGTGTATGAATAAGATCTTTTGAAAAAAACATTTCATCTCGTGTGATTTTCATAAAGCGGCCTCTTCTTCAAATCACGCAGTTGATAATTAGTGACTCCGTAAAATCAATGTTTCCTAGATACTTAGCGAGTTTATTTCGTCCGTCAGTCGAATAACGTTCAAAGGTCTACTCACTTTTCCAAAGATACTTTGCAAATGCGAGAGTTCCTAAAATGTAAAAAGCGGCTGAATAATCATCAAAAACAGTCCCATCATATAAAATCCTCCTAATACGGTAATCAATTTTCTGTTTTATGGTCATATTGTATATTTTACTGGTGTTTCTTTTTATAGTAAAGGTAAGAGAAAAAAGATGGTACTCCAAGATATAACAGTACTGACCAAATCATAAGTGTTTTTGATTTATTGGGAAACATCTTGAGAATAACAATGCTAAAAAGGATAGCAGGAAAAGTCAGTTCATGTAAAAGTTTATGAGCATATCGCCATGTTTGGTAATCTACTAAAGTCCACGGCAAACGTAATCCAACATATTTATTAAAAGGAAGAGCATTAGCACAGCTACCAAAAAGAGCCATGAAAGAGAATACTAGAATTTCAGAAAAGAAATATTCTTGCGTATCCGACAGCGTAATAATTTGAAAATCTTTCAGTATTATGTATCCAACGATGATGAGTAAAAGTACAACGACACTAATGCACATTATAGAAATCGAATAATTATTCTCACAGTCGCTTTTTTCTAAAGCCATTTCATTTTTTAGCATCAGCAAGAAAATGACGCTCGTGATTGCAAGAATTAGGCCGAATAGTATGCCGACTGTACTATTTGGAAATAGTACTTCTCCTATAATTCCAACCAAACATATAATTCTTATAAAAACCAACTTATCGTGTTTCATCTTTGCTCACCTCAAGCCTGAAATCATTCAGTCAATCTAAAAAAATGAACCATAATCATTATAACCACTCACAGAAGCGAAAACCATTCAAGAATCACTATGCTTAACAAATTTTTCTTCATTATCAATACCGTTTTTCAAGTCAGTCTATTTGCGATTTTTGATGCTTTTAATTATAACAAAAGCTATCATAAGAACACAAACAATTCCACTTGATAAACAAAGCGCCTTATCTTCTGCCCTTAGAACACCCACAGCACTTCTCATGTTCCAATAATACAAATCATAAGACAAGCTCATGATTGCAAATGTAAGGAGGCCATAGTATGCTTTCTTCATTGGCAATCAGTGTCCTTTCAATTTTTGCGTAAAAACTTAATGGCATAGCGAATCAGATACTTTACAAGAACTGCCAGTATGATTCCTACGATTACCGCTATCGAAATAACCAGTAAAAGTTCCAATGGTGAAAACTTCATGCTTATCCCTCCCGGTTTTGATATTGTAGAAACACTGATACTAATTTCAATATCAATGTACCATAGATTTTTCCGAAAGCAAGACCTTTGGCAAAACTGGTCGTTATGGTGGCAAAAGTGGTATGTCAAACCACTTGTCAGGCGCAAATGCACAGTTTATAATAGTGTCAGAAACATTACTTTGTGGAGGACGACAAAATGACGAGGTATCGAATTGCAGTCTGCGATGATGAACCGTCAGAACTTGAAGATATTGTTCAAAGCGTCAAGCGATACGATGCCCATGGCGACTTTGACATTGAAAATTACACAGACGGTGCAGTGCTTTTAAGTGATTTGCAGCTAAAAAAGAAATCCTTCGATCTTCTGCTGCTTGACATCGAAATGCCTTCAAACGGATTCCAGATGGCGCAAACTTTAACACAGATGGAAAAGCATCCGTTGGTGATCTTTGTTACAAAGCGGCATGAATACGCTGTGCAGGGGTATGGCATTGCATTTCGGTATTTAGTGAAACCACTTGATGAATCGCTTTTTGCTGCTGCAATGGATGCAGTTGTTCAAGAATTGGATTCCAAACACTTTACCGTTGAATATGAAGGAGCCACACTCTCATTGGAAACATCGGACATTTATTATCTGGAAAGCCATGGGCATAAAGTCTTGATTCATTGTAAAGGTCAAGACCTCACTCTGCGAATGACGATTCCAGAAGCCTTAGAACAGTTGCCGAAAAGGTGTTTTGCTTCACCCCATAAAAGCTATCTTGTCAACATGGAGCATATTATCTATGCCACAGGAACGATGGTTGTTCTGTCCAGCGGAAATCAATTGCCGATCAGCCGGAGGAAGCGTCAGGAGTTCAATCAGAACTTTAACGCTTATTTGGGAAGATGATATATTATTTTGTTGAATTTGCCGGGAGCTTTGCCAACATCGCACTGCTTGTACTTTTCGTTGACCGTTTATTCCAGAAAAAAGATTTATCTTCACGATGGTTCTATCTTTATATTGCGCTTCTAATCGTTGGGCAATGTCTCTTAAGTCTGTTTCCAACTTGGGTGATGCCACGAACGATTTACTTTCTGCTGGGAGGCTTTCTTCTGGCCATTTTGTTTTATGAAGCACAAATATGGCAAGCCATCTTTGCAAGTGCTGCGTTTTTCACGCTTGTAGCAGTAGTTGAAGTTCTTGCGATGCTTCTTATTGGGCTACAAGTTTCTGATACTGATGCCTTAATGCAAGCAGGATCGGCCAGATTGATTTATGTGGTGTTCTCAAATCTGATTCAGATTCCATTGCTGATCTTAATCTCGCATTTTTTCAGTCGAAAAGAAAATGTTCTTCGTATTCTTTGGCTGCTGCCGATCATCGCTATCCAAATTGCCAGTATCGCAGTTTGTTATGTGGTACAGTACCATGCAGCGGATGAAAATTTCCCAGACTACCTGATTGGCTTGATGGTAGTGCTCCTCTTAATGAATATCCTGATTGTTTTCTATGTAGAAGCTCTCCGAAAAAATGAGCAGGAAAAATTCAGAGCGGAATTTAACGAGCAGCAATATCGCTTGCAGATGGAGTATTACCAGCAGCTAAAGGAACGGCAAGAAGAAACAAGAGCCCTTTGGCACGACATCAAAAAATATATTCTGGCAATGCAGGCGGTGGCGGGGCGTGGGAATTCCGAAGAACTTCACAAAATTGTACGAGATGCAACGGATGCCTTTGAACGTTCCAAAAATATTTCTACGATTGGAAATCCAGTTGTGGACGCACTGTTAAATCAGTGTTTACATACAGCAGAAGAAAACGGCATCAAAGTAACTCTGGACGTAACGATTCCAGAAGTTCTATCTATATCTCCGTTATCTTTAAGCATCCTGATTGGAAACACATTCGACAATGCAATTGAAGCCTGCTGTGGCTTGCCGCCAGAACAGCGAAAGATCCATTTGCAGCTGCGCAAACAGTATCGAAGCCTTTTCTACCGCCTTGACAATCCATACAGTGATATCTCGCGCAGCCTTCGGGTTGGCAGCCACCATGGATATGGGCTGAAAAATGTAAAACGTGTGGTGAAGGAAAGCGATGGTGATTTTTATGCCGAGAAAAAGAATGGGACTTTTACCGTGAAAGTTCGATTAAACTGCGAAAATTAAATATGTTTCCACAGCCAAATGATTAGCCTCCATACTGATTGTTTGGCTTTTTATTATGCAAAGGAGCGTGATGCCATGACCCAACCCAAAACCGACCTTGCCTATCTCCACAGCGAAAAAGCCAAAGCCGAGCAGCAGCTGCGCTCTTGTCAGCACCGGGAAAAGATCCTTGAACGCCAGATGTCGGCGCTGAACCGGAGAGAGCGTGTGCATCGTCTCTGCACCCGTGCCGGAATGCTGGAAAGCTTTCTGGTCTGTCCGGGAGAACTGACGGACGATCAGGTGATGGAACTGCTGAAGATTTCGTTCCGTCAACCTGAAGTCGTGCTGGCACTTGCAAAGATGGTGCATGACGTTCACGAACGCAGCAACGTCCAAAACCCTTTAG
>OGJI01000717.1_pt1 | contig 41685 bp, 30 predicted proteins | sample 1572031 | NCBI WGS metagenome assembly OGJI01 (sample SAMEA2582119, study PRJEB24529) | metagenome | biome: Human gut stool | place: China | collected 2011
GGCCTCGGCAAAGGCGGCCGCCATCTGCTGCTGGAACTCGCCGTTCAGCGCATCGCCGCCAACGGCGGGCTGTGAGAAGCGACGGAAGCAGCCTGAAGTGGTAAAACTGCGGTACGGCGACATAAAGAAGAAGCTGTCCGGCGACAGGGTCCGGGTCGGTTTCTTTACATCCTCAGCCAGTGACGTTTCCATATCATCCTCCAAAAACGATAAAGATATTAAGAATAATTATCATTTATATTTTGGTTGGCTAACCTAAAAGGTATTGCCCGCCATGTCAACCGCGTTACGTCATGGCGCCGCCACTTTGGCTTGCATCCTGCTGGCACAAAGTTGAAAATGAGACGCATTTATCACCTTTCAAATCAGGATGCGATGACGTGAACTTCTTTTCTTTCTGCCGCCGCGGTGCGCTGACCGGCATGCTGTTGCTTTTAGGAATTACCTCAGCCCAGGCGGCGGACTGGCCGCGCCAGGTCACCGACAGCTACGGGACGCATACCCTGCCGAGTCAGCCGCTGCGCATTGTCTCCACCAGCGTGACGCTTACCGGTTCGCTGCTGGCGATTGACGCTCCGGTGGTCGCCAGCGGCGCGACCACGCCGAACAACCGCGTCGCCGATAGCCAGGGCTTTCTGCGCCAGTGGAGCGAAGTTGCCAAAGCCCGCAAGCTGGCGCGGCTGTACATCGGCGAACCAAGCGCCGAAGCGGTGGCCGCCCAGATGCCGGATCTGATCCTGGTGAGCGCGACCGGCGGCGACTCCGCCCTGCCGCTGTACGATCAGCTTAAAACCATCGCCCCGACGCTGGTCATCAACTATGACGATAAAAGCTGGCAAACCCTGCTCACCCAGCTGGGGCAGATCACCGGTCATGAACAACAGGCCAGCGCGCGTATTGCCGACTTCAATAAACAGCTCGTTTCGTTAAAAGAAAAAATGAAACTGCCGCCGCAGCCGGTGACCGCCCTGGTCTATACCGCCGCCGCGCACAGCGCCAATATCTGGACGCCGGAATCGGCTCAGGGGCAGATGCTCGAACAGCTGGGCTTTAGCCTGGCGACGCTGCCGGGCGGCCTGCCCGCCAGCCATAGCCAGGGTAAACGCCACGATATCGTGCAGCTGGGCGGGGAGAACCTCGCGGCCGGTCTGAACGGCCAGAGCCTGTTCCTGTTCGCCGGCGACCAGAAAGATGCGGATGCCATCTACGCCAACCCGCTGCTGGCGCATCTCCCGGCGGTCGCAGGCAAACGCGTCTACCCGCTGGGCACCGAGACCTTCCGCCTTGACTACTACAGCGCTCTGCTGGTGCTCCAGCGTCTCTCCAGCCTGTTCGGCTAACGCGGGCTGCGCCATCAGGACGGGCACTCGGCCTGCACACCTTGCCGGGCGGCGCGGCGCTTGCCCGGCCTACAATGCCAGCGTCCCCCAGTCCAGACCGTAGGCCCGGTAAGGCGCAGCCGCCACCGGGCATCAGGACGGGAACGCGGCCTGAACACCTTGCCGGGCGGCGCGGCGCTTGCCCGGCCTACTGAGCTTGCACCGGCCTGCCGTACCCCAGGCCCGGTAAGGCGCAGCCGCCACCGAGCATCAGGACGGATACGCAACCTGAACTCTTTGCCGGGCGGCGCGGCGCTTGCACCGGCCTGCCGTACCCCAGGCCCGGTAAGGCGCAGCCGCCACCGGGCAAGCGCACCCGACTTAACTTTCGTTGACAATTTCCGGGCGCTGGAAACGGCGCAGCTCGCGTAGCAGCCCAACCAGCAGCACACCGACAAGCGCCAGCGCCCGGCGGATGCCGCCGGCGTCATCACCGCCCCTAAGCCGCCGAGCAGCGCCGCGCCGATGGCGTCGCCGGTGACGTTTTGCGCGGTCCACAGACCGTTAATCCGCCCGAGCATATGTTCCGGCGTCTGGGTCTGGATCAGGGTGTACTGCAGCAGCGAGCTAATAGCGCTCAGCCAGCCAAACAGCGCCAGGCACAGCGCGCCCAACGCCCAGTGCGGCATCAGGCTGAACAGCGCAATGGCGACAAACGATCCCACCGTCGTCGCCAGCATCAGCGCGCCCGGCCGCACCGTCTGGGCCAGCTGGCCGCTGGTCAACGCCCCCAGCGCCGCACCGAGCGGAATAGCGGCGTACAGCAGGCCAATCTGTCCGGCCGACATCTGCCAGCTACCGGCCAGCGCCGGATAGAGCACCCGCACCGCGCTGGCCATGGTCAGCAGACCGCCAAGCAGCGCAATCCCGCCGATAAGCGGGCTCCGGCAGAGGAAGGTCAGCCCCGCCAGCAGGGAGCGCAGCGGATGCTCGCGCGGCTGCGGAGGCGGCGGCAGCTGCGGCAGACGCAGCAGGGTTAAGGTGGTGATAAAGGTCCCCGCCGCCGCCAGGCCGAAGTTCCACGCCACGCCGCCGGTGGCCAGCAGCAGGCCGCCGATCATCGGCGAAATCACTGAGCCAAGGCGCACCGTCAACATAGTGATGGCCCCGGCCTGCATCAGGTTTTCCCGCCCCACCAGCGCCGGGGTCGCCGCCAGCAGCGCGGTCACCCCCAGCGAGGCGAAGAACCCATCCCAGATCCCCAGCAGGTAGATCGCCGCCAGCGACGGCTCCGGCAACAGGGCGTTCAGACACAGGCCGACAAAGCCCACGCCGCAGGTGCCGCGCGCCAGCAGGATCAGGCGTTTACGTTCATAGCGGTCAGCCAGCACGCCCCCCACCATCAGACCAACAAACATCGACGCCCCGGTCAGCGTCACCGACAGCCCGACCTGCCAGGTCGAATGGGTCATCATCTGGATCTGCACCGGAATGGCCACGCCCAGCAGGCCAAGCGATAGAATAGAGATAAAGCGAGCGATAAAAACGGCGCGAAACGCCGGGTGAGTTTTCAGCAGGCTGAGATTGAGCAGCCAGGATTGTCGGTTCATTACAGCGCCTTGTCGTTATTTTTAATACCCTTTTTACTGTGGGTCATGCTACCATAGCTGAATAAAATCGATAACGATAATTACTATCATTATCATATCAGGGATGTCAGTTATGTCGTTTTCTACGACCGCGGTACGCTCTGTCGCCGTGCCCGGATTGTTGCTGTTACTCGCCTTAGCCGCCGCGCTTAGCCTGACCATCGGCGCCAAATCGTTGCCGATCGGCACGGTATTCACCGCCTTCAGCGGAACCTGTCAAAGCGCTGATTGCACTATCGTGCTGGACGCGCGCCTGCCGCGCACTCTGGCCGGTCTGCTGGCCGGCGTCGCCCTCGGCCTCGCCGGCGCGCTGATGCAGACGCTCACCCGCAACCCGCTGGCCGACCCCGGCCTGCTGGGGGTCAACTCCGGCGCCAGCTTCGCCATCGTCCTCGGCGCGGCGCTGTTCGGGATCACTTCCCCGCAGGAGCAGCTGCTGCTGGCGTTCTGCGGCGCGCTCTGCGCCTCGCTGCTGGTAGCCTTTACCGGCAGCCAGGGCGGCGGTCAGCTGAGCCCGGTGCGCCTCACTCTCGCCGGGGTCGCCCTTGCGGCGGTACTCGAGGGGCTGTCCAACGGCATCGCCCTGCTCAACCCGGACGTCTACGATCAGCTACGCTTCTGGCAGGCCGGTTCGCTGGATATCCGCACCCTGCAAACGCTGAAAATTGTCCTGCTGCCGGTAGTGGTGGCGGGGATCGCCGCTCTGCTGCTGAGCCGGGCGCTGAACAGCCTGAGCCTGGGCAACGATACCGCCACCGCCCTCGGCAGCCGCGTCGCCCGCACCCAGCTGATCGGCCTGATCGTCATCACCGTCCTGTGCGGCAGCGCCACCGCCGTCGTCGGCCCCATCGCCTTTATCGGCCTGATGATGCCGCATATGGCGCGCTGGCTGGTGGGGGCCGATCATCGCTGGTCGCTGCCGGTCACCCTGCTCGCCACCCCGGCCCTGCTGCTGTTTGCCGACGTGATTGGCCGCCTGCTGGTGCCCGGCGAACTGCGGGTATCGGTGGTGAGCGCCTTTCTCGGCGCGCCGGTGCTGATCTGGCTGGTGCGCCGCCAGCCGCGGGGAGGTGGCCTGTGATTGCCCCGTCCCGCCGCCTGATAGCCAGCTGTCTGCTGCTAATGGCCGCCAGCCTGCTGATTTCCCTGCTCGGGCTGGCGCAAGGCCCGGTGCCCCTGACGATTGACCAGGTGTTCTCGGCGCTGTTCGGCGATGCGCCGCGCAACGTCGCGATGGTGGTGAACGAATGGCGGCTGCCGCGGGTGTTAATGGCGCTGCTCATCGGCGCCGCGCTCGGCGTCAGCGGCGCCATTTTCCAGTCGCTGACCCGTAACCCGCTCGGCAGCCCGGACGTGATGGGCTTTAACACCGGCGCCTGGAGCGGCGTGCTGGTGGCGATGGTCCTCTTCGGCCAGAACCTGACGGCGATCGCCCTGGCGGCGATGGCCGGCGGGGTGCTGACCTCGCTGGTGGTCTGGCTGCTGGCCTGGCGCAACGGGATCGAGACCTTCCGCCTGATCATTATCGGCATCGGCGTGCGCGCCATGCTGGTGGCATTCAACACCTGGCTGCTGCTGCGCGCCTCGCTGGAGACCGCCCTTTCTGCGGGCCTGTGGAACGCCGGATCGCTTAATGGCCTGACGTGGGGTAAAACCTGGCCGTCGGCGCCGCTGATCCTGCTGATGCTGGTGGGCAGCGCCCTGCTGGTTCGCCGGATGCGGCTGCTGGAGATGGGCGACGATACCGCCTGCGCGCTGGGGGTGCAGGTCGAGCGTTCGCGCCTGCTGCTGATGCTGGTGGCGGTGGTGCTCACCGCCGCCTCGACGGCGCTGGCCGGGCCGATCTCATTTATCGCGCTGGTGGCGCCGCATATCGCCCGCCGCCTGAGCGGCACGGCCCGCTGGGGACTGACCCAGTCGGCCCTGTGCGGCGCGCTGCTGCTGGCGCTGGCCGATTACGGCGCCCAACGGCTGTTTATGCCGTGGCAGCTGCCGGTTGGCGTGTTAACCGTCAGCCTCGGCGGTATTTACCTTATTGCATTGTTGATTCAGGAGTCCCGCAAAAAATGAGTGCTGTCCCCTCCCGTTTGCGCGGCGAGCAGTTAACCCTGGCCTACGGGAACAAGACCATCGCCGAGTCGCTGAACGTGACCATCCCTGACGGCCACTTCACCGCCATTATCGGCCCCAACGGCTGCGGCAAGTCGACGCTATTGCGCACCCTCAGTCGCCTGATGACGCCGGCCAGCGGCCACGTCTGGCTCGACGGCGCGCAGATCCAGCAGTACGCCAGTAAAGAGGTTGCCCGCCGCATCGGGCTGCTGGCGCAGAATGCCACCACCCCTGGCGATATCACGGTGCAGGAGCTGGTGGCCCGCGGGCGCTATCCGCACCAGCCGCTGTTTACCCGCTGGCGCAAAGAAGATGAAGAGGCGGTGAACAAGGCGATGCGGGCGACCGGGATCAGCGATCTGGCGCTGCAGAGCGTCGACACGCTTTCCGGCGGCCAGCGGCAGCGGGCGTGGATTGCGATGGTGCTGGCCCAGGAAACGGCGATTATGCTGCTGGATGAGCCGACCACCTGGCTGGACATCAGCCATCAGATCGACCTACTGGAACTGTTGAGCGAGCTGAATCGCGAGAAGGGCTATACCCTGGCGGCGGTGCTGCACGATCTTAACCAGGCCTGCCGCTACGCCACCCACCTGATCGCCCTGCGCGACGGCAGGATCGTCGCCGAGGGGGCGCCGAAGGAGATCGTCACCGCCGATCTGATTGAACGGATTTACGGTCTGCGCTGCACGATCATTGAAGATCCGGTGGCGCATACGCCGCTGGTGGTCCCGCTGGGCCGCCGGTAATCTCCTCTTTCCCCGGCTTGCGCTACGCTGAGCCGGGCTACCTGCTGTAGCCCGAACTCAACCGTTACCCCAGAATCTCCCTGACCACCGGACCGATGGCCTCAAAGGCCTGCGGGGAGATGATATCGACGTGGGCGCAGTTCTGGCTGAACACCTCCAGTTCCCCCACCCACGGGCTCCATACGACCTGCGGATCCATCCCCTCCTGCCGCGTCTTCTCCGCCACGAACAGCGTCGCCTTGCCGTCAAACTTCGCGCTGTGCGCGGTGGTTAACAGCCGCACCGCATCGGCATAGTTGCCTTCGATGGCGCTGAACAGCTCGCCGGAGGCTTGCCCCTGCTGGGCGGCGAGGAACGCTTCGCGCTCGCGGTCGATCTCCGCCAGTACCTCGGGATCCAGCCCGTTGGCCTCTTTCTCTGCCCAGTTTTGCGTCTCCGGCGGCCAGGTATCCAGCAGGCCGAGGAAGGCCACCGCTTCGCCGCGCTGGCGCAAGCGGGCGGCAATCCCCTGGGCTAAGGTGCCGCCCAGCGAATACCCGAACAGGTAATAAGGGCCGTGCGGCTGCTGCGCCAGCAGCGTGCGCAGATGATGCTCGCAGACCTCGTCGAGGCTGGCGGCGCTGGCCATCGGCCCCTGCGGGCGCGGCGACTGAATACCGGTAATCGACCAGCGCGGGCTGAGATAGCGCGCCAGCACGCTGAACTGCCAGGCGAAGCCGGAGGCGGGATGGAAGCAGAACAGCGTCGGGCCGTCGCTCTCGCGCAGCGGCAGAAGCGTATCCAGCCCCAGGCGCTGGGCCTGCTCATCGCTGAGATCGGCGGCCAGCAGCGCGCTCAGTTTGCCCACCGTCGAGGCCACCATCACCTGCCCCGGGGTCACCTGCCGCGCCAGCTGGCGGCTGAGCTGTGCCGCCAGGCGCATCGCCAGCAGCGAATGGCCGCCAAGGGCGAAGAAATCGGCGTCGATATCGTTCACCTCGCAGCCCAGCAGCTGGCTGAAGGCGGCGGCGACAAGAGTTTCCATGCCGGGCTCCGGCGGCCGACCGCTGCGCTCGCCGCCGAGGGTCGGCAGCGGCAGCGCTTTGCGGTCCAGTTTGCCGTTGGCGCTCAGCGGCAGCTCAGCGAGCTGCATCAGCACCACCGGCACCATATGCGGCGGCAGCTGTTCCGCCAGCCGCGCTTTCAGCGCCGCGGTATCCAGCGGCAGGCCGGAGTCAGAGACCAGATAGCCCACCAGCTGTCGGGCATCGCCGCCGGTCGCCGCCGCCTGGTTGAAGACGCAGGCGTGACTCACCGCCTGCCCCACGTCCGGCAGGGCCGACATCACCCGATCAATCTCGCCAAGCTCGATGCGCTGCCCGCGGATCTTCAGCTGATCGTCGCTGCGGCCAAGGTACTCCACCGCGCCGTTCGTCAGCCAGCGCGCCACGTCGCCGGTGCGATACATCCGCTCGCCGGGGGCAAACGGGTCGGCGATAAAGCGGCTGGCGGTGAGATCCGGGCGCCCCAGATAGCCCTGCGCCAGCTGGATGCCGGTGAGATAAAGATCCCCCGCCACCCCCGGCGGCACCGGGCGCATCGCGGCATCGAGAATGCGCAGCCCGGTGTTCCACACCGGCCAGCCAATCGGCACGCTGCTGCCGGTCACCGCCGCCAGCTCAGATCCGCAGGCCGGGTACCAGCTGACGTCCACCGCCGCCTCCGTCGGGCCGTACAGGTTATGCAGCGGCGCGCCGGTTAAGCGCTCCCACTCGCGGCACAATTCCGTCGGCAGCGCTTCGCCGCTGCAGAATACCCGCCGCAGGGTGCGGCAGGCGGCCACGCTGTCGGCATCCAGCGAGGCGACAAACGCCGCCAGCATCGACGGCACAAAGTGGGTGGTGGTCACGCCGTAGCGGGCGAAGAACTGCTGCATCGCCTGCGGGTCGCGGTGCGCCTCCGGCTCGGCCATCACCAGCTGCGCGCCGGCGATAAACGGCCACCAGAACTCCCACACCGAAACGTCGAAACTGCACGGCGTTTTCTGCGCCACCACGTCGTCGGCAGATAACGGATAGCGATCCTGCATCCACAGCAGGCGGTTGACGATGGCGGTCTGGCCGACCATCACCCCTTTCGGCCGCCCGGTGGAGCCGGAGGTAAAGATGATGTAGGCGGTATGGTCTGGTTTTGACACCGCCAGCGGCGCGTCATCCCCGGCGGCCAGCGGCTGCTGGTAGCAGAGGCTTTCCAGCCCCGGAATATCGCTGAAGCGGGCCAGCTGGTCCTCCGTGGCGATCAGCAGCGACGGCCGGGCGTCTTCCAGCATCATCCGCAGGCGGTCGTCCGGGTAGCCGGTGTCCAGCGGCAGCCAGGCGGCCCCCGCTTCGACAATGCCGTGCAGCGCCAGGGTCAGGAACACCGAGCGCGGCAGGGCCACCGCCACGCTGTCGCCCGGCTTCACGCCGCGCTGACGCAGCAGCTGCGCGAGCGCCACCACCTGCTGACGCATCTCGCGATAGCTGAACTGCCAGCGGGCGTCCGCCAGCGCCGGCGCATCCGGGGTCTTCCGCGCCTGGTCGGCCACCAGCGCGCTGAGGGTGGTGGCAGGCAGCGGCACAGCGGTATCGTTGACCGCCGCCAGCCGGGCCAGCTCGTCGGCGGAGAGCATCTCTGCTTCGCCGCAGCGCAGCGCCGGATCGGCGGCGAACTGCGCCAGCAGCGCGGTCAGTCGCGCCATGTGGCGACGGAGCTCGGCTTCGTCGTACCGGGCCTTGTTGGCGAGGATCTCCAGCGACAGCCCGCCGGTCTCATCCGGGAACAGCGCCAGCTCGAGATCGTTGACCGGACCGGTGGCGAGGGTGTGGGTCACTGCCTGCACACCATCGATATCCAGCTGGTAATCAAAGACTTTGACGTTCAGCACCGGGCCGAACAGCGGTTCGTCCCCTGCCGCTTTGCCGCTGTCGCGGACGATCTGCTCGGCGTCATAGCGCTGATGGCGGCGCATCTTTTTCAGCTGAGCGGCGAGGCGCATCGCCAGGTCCGCCAGCGTCTCCCGGGCGTCAATATGCACCGCCAGAGGCAGGACATTGAGCACCGGCCCTGTCGAGGTCAGCGCGGCTGAACCCATCCGACGCATAAAGATAAAGCCCGCCGCGTAGTCCATCCGGTTGCACAGGCGGCCCAGCCACAGCGTGGTGAGCGCCAGCGCCAGGTCAGCGGGCTGACACTGCGGCGCATGGCTGGCCAGGCGGCGGAAGGCGTCGGCGTTCATCTCCAGCTTCATCCGCCAGATATCGCTCCCGGCGGCGCGCCCGCCCAGCGGCGCGGCAGAGAGTGAGGCAGGCGCCGGTAACGCCTGGCGCTGGGCCTGCCAGAAAGCTTTATCCCGCTGCCAGGCCTCGCTGCCGGCGTAGCGCTGGTACTCATCCACCACCTCGGCGAAGGGGGTGAAAGGCGACTCAGGAGTAGCTTCCCCCCGCTGCCAGGCGCGATAAATGGCGGCGATCTGCCGGGTTATCGCCGGGAAGCTGAAGCCATCCACCAGCAAGTGGTGATAACGCTGATACCAGTACCAGCGGTCGTCGCCGACGCGCAGCAGTTGATGGCACACCAGCGGGTTGCCGCCGTCGACGCGCAGATCCTGCGCCAGATCCGCCTGCATCCGCTCCGTAGCGGCGCGATGCGGATCCGGCGCCGTCCGCAGGTCAATGATCGACGGTTCGGCAAAGGTGCGGTCGGCCGCCAGCCACTGCCAGACTTCCCCCTCCTCTTCCTCAAAGCGCAGGCTGAGGGTGTCCGCCTGCTGCAGACCGGCGACAATCGCTTTTCCCAGCAGCGTCGGATCGAGGGCGCCGCGTAGTTCAACATAGTGGGCTACGCTCCAGGCGCCTGGCAGAGTGGAGAGGCGCTCGGCCATCCAGATCCCCGGCTGCGCGGCAACCAGCGGTAAACGAGTGGTCATTGTCAGCTCCTTATGACGCATGATGGGCGGGGGTCAGTGTCGACCAGTTGGCCGCCAGCCAGGCGTTGCAGGCCTCGGCCGACTGCGGGGGGCACACCACCGTCCAGCCGGCAGGCAGGTCGCAGTGCGCCGGCCACAGGCTGTACTGCTGTTGATCATTGCGCAGAATGTAAAACTGCCCTTGCGGATTGTCGAAGGGGTTACTGAATTGCATATCAAACTCCTGTCGTAAAACGCGATGCTAAGGGTGCGACAGCAGAGGCTGCCAGAGCTGGATAAGCCCTGCCGTCAGCCCGCCGCGCCAGCAAAGCGCATCATGCCCGCCGTCAACCTGACGCCAGAAAATCGTCTGCTGTGTTGTGGTGAGTTGCGCCAGTAGCGCCTGGTTCGCGCGAAAAATGATCGGTTCGCGTTGGCCCGCTTCCAGCCAGACGCGCAGCCCGGCCGCGGACACCTCACCCTGGCGAAGCTGTTCGCCGATAAAGCCCGTCCCGCGGCCATCACGGTGCGGCCACCAGTAGGAGCCTGACTGGCTGAGCACGCAGCCAAAGCGCTGCGGCCAGTTGAGAGCGGCGAACATCGCCGCCAGACCGCCGAAGCTTTGCCCGGCCACCACCGTCCGATCCGGGCGGTCGCTGAACGGGGCATAGCCGTGGACCAGCAGCAGGAGCTCCTCCTGCACCGCCAGCCAGAAATCGCGGTGACAGGGCAGCTCAACCCCGCGGCGCTGGTTGTCGATCGCGTCGATCAGCAGGTAGACCGCCGGCGGCAGTCTCCCCTCGCGGGTCAGGGCGGCCAGCGGCGACCACACCGGCATGCTCTCGGCCCAGAACTGGCCGTCGAGCAGGATCGCCAGCGGCCGCGTTTGCGGGTCGACGGCCTCGCCAGGGGTGTAGATCCAGACCCGGCGATGGTTGCCCAGACGAGCGCTGCGCCACTCAAGGCAACGGGCGGCAGGATGCGCCTCATTAAGCGGGTCCCAGCCGGGCTGCGCGGGGGCCTGCGGCATCTCCAGGGCGGACACGCCATGGCCGCGTCCGCCCCGCCAGCTGTGCGGGTTCAGCGGATCGGCTATCGCCCGCGGCAGCAGTTTGCGCCAGCCTTCGCGTAGCAGCGCGCGGTCGGGCGCATCAGCGCTGAACACCTCAGGGGAAAAATCATCGTCACGGTCGGAGGGAATAAAACAGTAGCTGCCGCGCCAGGTCGGCGACAGCGTAGTGCGCCAGAACCAGGCGTCGGTCCCGGGGAGACGTTGCAGCGATTGCGGCCGCGCATTCTGATGGTGGTCGGTCACGCCGGTGATATAGAGCCATACCCGACGATGGGGAGAGCAGGTTTCATCCCCCGCCGGGTCCCGCCACCAGAACGTTACCTCGATGGCGTCATCCACTGCGCGGCACTGCGGCCCCCGCAGGGTTTGCCACCACTCCTCGCTTCCTGTCCTTAACATTCTGTCATTAACCCTATGTATAGCGTGACTTTTTTAATTAATTGTCATTATTTATTGATAATATTATTGATAACTATTTGCATTTGCAATAGCGTATTAGCGCGCCGTGGGAAGCGCGTCTTTCATCAGAACATGTCAAATCGGGCTTATTCAGCCAGCGACGGAGTGCCTTTGCCCGCTTTTGGCAACATTTATGCCGCCTCCCCTCCCGGTGGGAAGGGGCGTTTGGGGAACGTGGCGACAAAAAGCAGGAATAACAATGAATAACAGGATCAAATCCCTGGCCTTGCTGGTCAATCTGGGAATTTACGGGGTTGCTTTTCCGTTAAGCGCAGCGGAAACCGCCACCGACGATAAAAACAGCGCCGCTGAAGAGACCATGGTGGTCACCGCCGCCGAGCAGAACCTGCAGGCGCCGGGCGTCTCCACCATCACCGCCGATGAGATCCGCAAACGCCCCCCGGCGCGCGACGTCTCGGAGATCATTCGCACCATGCCGGGAGTCAACCTGACCGGCAACTCCACCAGCGGCCAGCGCGGCAACAACCGCCAGATTGATATCCGCGGCATGGGCCCGGAAAATACCCTGATCCTGATCGACGGCAAGCCGGTCACCAGCCGCAACTCCGTGCGCCTTGGCTGGCGCGGCGAGCGCGACACCCGCGGCGATACCAGCTGGGTGCCGCCGGAGATAATCGAACGTATCGAAGTGATTCGCGGCCCGGCCGCCGCCCGCTACGGCAACGGCGCCGCCGGCGGCGTGGTGAATATCATCACCAAAAAAACCGGCGATGAGTGGCACGGCTCATGGAACACCTATATGAACGCCCCGGAGCACAAGGATGAAGGCTCCACCAAACGCACTAACTTCAGCCTCAGCGGCCCGCTGGGCGGCGATTTTAGCTTCCGCCTGTTCGGTAACCTCGACAAAACGCAGGCTGACGCCTGGGATATCAACCAGGGCCATCAGTCCGAGCGTACCGGGATCTATGCCGATACTCTGCCGGCCGGGCGCGAAGGGGTGAAAAACAAAAACATCGATGGTCTGGTGCGCTGGGAATTCGCTCCGATGCAGTCGCTGGAGTTTGAGGCCGGCTACAGCCGCCAGGGCAACCTCTACGCCGGCGACACCCAGAACACCAACACCAACGACCTGGTAAAAGAGAACTACGGTAAAGAGACCAACCGGCTGTACCGCAACACCTACTCGGTCACCTGGAACGGCGCCTGGGACAACGGGGTGACCACCAGCAACTGGGCGCAGTACGAGCGCACCCGCAACTCGCGCAAAGGCGAAGGCCTGGCCGGGGGCACCGAGGGGATCTTTAACAGTAATCAGTTCTCGGATATCGATCTGTCAGATGTGATGCTGCACAGTGAAGTCAGTATCCCGTTCGACTACCTGGTTAATCAGAACCTGACGCTGGGCAGCGAGTGGAATCAACAGCGGATGAAGGATAACGCGTCCAACACCCAGGCGCTGTCGGGAGGCGAAATTCCGGGTTACGACAGCACCGGCCGCAGCCCGTACTCGCAGGCGGAAATCTTCTCGCTGTTCGCCGAGAACAACATGGAGCTGACCGACACCACCATGCTGACTCCGGCGCTGCGTTTCGATCATCACAGCATTGTCGGCAATAACTGGAGCCCGTCCCTCAACCTGTCGCAGGGGCTGTGGGACGACTTCACGCTGAAGATGGGTATCGCTCGCGCCTATAAAGCACCGAGCCTGTATCAGACCAACCCGAACTATATTCTCTACAGTAAAGGCCAGGGCTGCTACGCCAGTAAAGACGGCTGCTATCTGCAGGGTAACGACGACTTAAAAGCCGAGACCAGCATCAACAAAGAGATTGGCCTCGAGTTTAAACGCGACGGCTGGCTGGCGGGCGTCACCTGGTTCCGCAACGACTACCGCAACAAGATTGAAGCGGGCTATGCTCCGGTCTATCAAAACAATAAAGGTACCGATCTCTACCAGTGGGAAAACGTGCCGAAAGCGGTGGTGGAAGGTCTGGAGGGGACGTTGAACGTTCCGGTGAGCGAGACCGTCAACTGGACCAACAACATCACCTATATGCTGCAGAGTAAGAACAAAAAGACCGGCGATCGTCTGTCGATTATCCCGGAATACACGCTGAACTCCACCCTGAGATGGCAGGTACGCGATGACGTTTCGCTGCAGTCAACCTTTACCTGGTACGGTAAGCAGGAGCCGAAGAAGTACAACTACAAGGGTCAACCGGTTACCGGTAGCGAGAAGAACGAGGTCAGCCCCTACAGCATCCTCGGCCTGAGCGCGACCTGGGACGTCACCAAATACGTCAGTCTGACTGGCGGCGTGGATAACGTCTTCGACAAGCGCCACTGGCGCGCGGGCAACGCCCAGACCACCGGGGGCGCCACCGGCTATATGTATGGCGCCGGCGCCGAGACCTATAACGAATCGGGCCGCACCTGGTACCTGAGCGTCAACACCCACTTCTGATAGCGGGTTCTCCCTCCCCCGCCCTTGCTGGACAAAGGGCGGGGGCAACCGCGGTAACCTTATCCTATGCGCCACCATCGCACCGTTTTGCCTCTGGCCGGCTATACCATCCAGCAGATCGACTTCGACCCGGCGACTTTCCAGCCTGAAGATCTGTTCTGGCTGCCCTATCACGCCAGCCTGACCGGGTGGGGCCGCAAGCGGCAGGCGGAGCACCTGGCCGGACGCATCGCCGCGGCATACGCCCTGCGCGAGGTGGGGGAGAAACGGCTTCCCGCCATCGGCGATCGGCGCCAGCCGCTGTGGCCCACGCCCTGGTTCGGCAGCATAAGTCATTGCGGCCAGCGCGCGCTGGCGGTGATCGCCGATCGGCCGGTGGGCGTCGATATCGAGCGCCGGTTTACCCCACAGCTGGCCGCGGAGCTGGAGAGCAGCATTATCAGCCCGGCGGAAAAAACGGCGCTGCTGCGCAGCGGCCTGCCCTTCCCGCTGGCGCTGACGCTGGCGTTTTCGGCGAAAGAGAGTGGGTTTAAAGCCTGCCATCCCGACGTACAGGCGGGCGTCGGTTTTAACGATTTTACGCTGGCTGCAATAAAGGAAGGAAATCTGCGTCTTCGGCTCTCCACCGTGGAGTATCGGCTGCAATGGATTCAGGCAGGGGAATACATCATCACGCTCTGCGCGCCGTAAAAAAACCCGCGCGGCATCCCGCACGGGTTATCGGTTTTAGACGGCGAAAAATCAGCGCATTTTCAGCGCCAGCTCCGCGACGGAAGCGGCATCGAAACCGTGGTGTTTACGCAGCCAGCCGCGATCTGCCGCCGCCGCATACTCACCATCCGGGATCCCCAGACGTTTGAGCGGGATACCCACCCCAGCCTCAGCCAATACTTCCGCCACCAGGCTTCCCACCCCGCCGTTGACGTTGTGCTCCTCCACCGTAATCACCGCTTTGCACGGCTTCAGCGCCGCCAGCAGCGCCGCGGTATCGCAGGGGCGAATCGACGGCACGCTGACCACTTTCGCCTGGATACCGAGGTCGGCAAGCTGCTGCGCCGCCTCCACCACCTCATGCACCGTCGAACCGGTGGCCACCAGCGCGATATCATCGCCTTCCCGCAGCGTGACGATCGCGCCCGGTACAAAGCGATAGCTTTCATCGTGCAGCTCCGGCAGCGCCTTGCCATCGAGGCGAATATAGACCGGCCCCTGATAACCGATGGCGTAATCAATAATCTGCCGACATTCGCGCGGCGTGGAGGGGGCGAAGATCTGGATATTGCCGAAGCCGCGCATCACCGCCAGGTCATCAATTGAATGGTGGGTGCTGGCCAGCGGACCGTAGCTGGCCCCGGCGTTTAGGCCAAACAGCTTGACGTTGGTGTTGTTGTAACAGACATCCACTTTGATTTGCTCATTGGCCCGCGAGATAAGAAACGGCGCAGCGTTACAGGTCACCGCCACTTTGCCGCCCAGCGCCAGACCGGCGGCGGTGCCGACCATGCTCTGCTCGGCGATGCCGACGTTCACCAGCCGGCCGGGGAACTGTTTAATAAACGGCGCGATTTTGGCCGTTGACGTGGAGTCGGCTACCACCGGCACCAGATCGACGCCGCGCTCCACGGCGGCGATAAAGGCTTCGACCATGACGTTAGCCAGGTGTTCTGCATTACTCATCTTTCAGTTCCTCCAGTGCCAGTGCAATTTCTTCGCCTTTCGGCACCCGGTGGTGCCACTCCGGGCGCCCCTGGATAAAGGAAATACCGGCACCTTTCGTGGTGTTGGCAATAATAACGTTGGGTTTACCTTCCTGCTTCAGCCCCTCGATGGACGAGATCACCGAGGCCATGTCGTTCCCCTCGCATTCGCTGACCGCCATGCCGAAGGCGCGCCATTTGTCGGCCAGCGGATCGGTATTCATGATTTCCCGCGTCGGCCCGGCCAGCTGGAGATTGTTCTTATCATTAATAATGACCAGGTTATCCAGACCGTAGTGCGCCGCCGCCAGGGCGGCTTCCCAGTTACTGCCTTCCGCCAGTTCGCCGTCGCCGGTGATCAAAAAAATGCGGCGGGTGCTGTTGCTTTTCTTCGCGGCCAGCGCCAGCCCCACCGCAACAGGCAAACCGTGGCCCAGCGCGCCGGTGTTGAGCTCGATGCCCGGCGTTTTCTGCCGCACCGGGTGGCCGGGGAGATGGGAATTGGCATGCTGGTAGGTCTCCAGCCACTCGACCGGGAAGAAGCCGGCTTCCGCCAGGACGCAGTAGTAGCAGCCCACGGCGTGGCCTTTCGACTGGATGTAGATATCGCGCTGCGGGTCGTCGAGCCGGTCCGGCGCGACGTTAAGGACGCGGAAATAGAGCGCGGTTAACAGTTCGACCTGCGAAAGGTCAGCCCCGGTGTGGCCGCCGGCCGGACTATTGGCGTTTAAGCGCACAATATGGCGCCGCACCGCGCGGGCTTTACGCTCCAGCGTCTGAATATCATATCTGTAGGGATTCATTTCACACCTCTGAATTTATTTTCAGCATGGAATATTTATTCCAGCAAGGACTAAAAAAACCAGATATCCCTATGCCGGGTGGTAAGCCTTCTGCCACAGCGCCCTACTCAGGAACATTCTGCCTCCCGCTCCAGGCGAAGCCCGGATAAACACATTGACTCGAAATTGCCTTGAATATATATTCAATAATGATTCTTTATTCGATTATGACCTGGCTGTTTTGTTTTTGTCCATAGTCGATTTTGAGGATTGGCAAAAGTTAGACGCCTGTCACACTTAAGTCTGATTTTTTTTCGCGTATGATAAAAGTCACTACGATAATGGCTGCAGCTAACCGCCTGAAGAAAGGCGATAAATGATTTTCGAGGATTAATATGGCTAAGCAGGATGAACAACGGCTATTGGTTAAGATTGCCACGCTTTACTATCTGGAAGGACGAAAGCAGTCTGATATCGCCCAACTTCTCTCGCTGTCTCAGTCATTTGTCTCCCGCGCCATTACCCGCTGCCAGAAAGAAGGCGTCGTCAAGATCAGCGTCGTTCAGCCGTCCAACATCTTTCTGAAGCTGGAAAAAGGGCTTGAGGATCGCTACGGCCTTAAGCAGGCGGTGGTGGTGGATACCGAGGAAGAGGCCAGCGATCATAACATCAAGCGGGCGATTGGCTCCGCCGCCGCCCACTATCTGGAAACCCGGCTGCGGCCAAAAGATCTGATTGGCGTCTCCTCGTGGAGCTCAACCATTCGCGCGATGGTCGATGAAGTTCATGCGCAAAACCTGAAAGCCAGCGGCGTGATCCAACTGCTCGGCGGCGTCGGGCCAAACGGTAACGTGCAGGCGACGATTCTTACCCAGACCCTCGCCCAGCGCCTGAATTGCGACGCCTGGCTGCTGCCGTCACAGAGCATCGAAGGATCCATGCAGGAGCGCAACCGGCTGCTGGCCAGCAAAGACGTCGCTGACGTGGTGTCGCGCTTTGATGAAGTGGATATCGCCATCGTCGGCATCGGCATTCTCGAACCCTCTCAACTGCTGAAAACCTCCGGTAACTACTATCACGAAGATATGCTGCAGGTGCTGGCGGCGCGCGGCGCGGTGGGTGATATCTGCCTGCACTACTACGACAAAAACGGCCATCCGGTCTTACGCGATGATGAAGATCCGGTGATCGGTATGGCGCTGGAGAAGGTCAAAAAATGCCCGAACGTGGTCGCGCTGGCCGGCGGTACCGACAAAGTCGCGGCCATCAAAGGGGCCCTCACCGGCGGCTACATTGATGTTTTAATCACCGATTACCCTACCGCTCGCATGCTGGTTAGCGACTAACCTGCCGCGCTGCTTTTCCTCTCTGCCGCCCTGACGTGCTTTTTTAGCTTCAGGGCTGGCTCTGTTAATACATTTAAATTCAATCAGTTAATCAACCACTCCAGCCGCCTATCGCCGCTTTCGCCGATCGGCGAAATGTGATTGCCAGCACAATTGATGATTTTTCCGGTAGCCCGTCACCGGGTTTGTGGCTTAAGGTATCAAATAAATAATCACTATCGAATATATATTCAGTGATTAAAAAGATGATAACGAAATGTCACAACATGGCCTGCACAGACGCAGGAGACGGTGGGAGATATTCCTCGTCTTCGCGGTTCCAGGACACCGAGTGACCGAGGAGAGCACGATGCAGGCGACAGCAAAAGAGTTCATCATTGCCCTGGATGAAGGCACCACCAACGCCAAAGCGGTGGTGCTGGATAGCCGGGGCAAAGTTATCGTCAAATTCTCGCAGCCGCTGGCGATCCAAACGCCGCGCGACGGCTGGGTGGAGCAATCGGGCGAAGCGCTGGTTACCGCCTCACTGACGGTGATCGCCAGCGCGGTGGCCCACGTTGGCGCGGAAAACGTCGCCGCGCTGGCCATCAGCAACCAGCGGGAAACCGCCATCGGCTGGTATCGCGACAGCGGCGAACCGATTAACGCGGCCATTACCTGGCAATGCACCCGCAGCGCCGCGTTCTGCGACACACTGCGTCACGATCGTCAGGAACAGCACATTAAGCGTGCCACCGGCCTGCCAATCGCCCCGCTGTTCTCGGCCTCCAAAATGCGCTGGCTGCTGGATGCGACTGTCGATGGCCACCTGCGCGCCGAACGCGGCGAAATTTGCCTCGGCACCATCGACAGCTGGCTGCTGTGGAATCTGACCGCCGGAGAAGCCTTCTGCTGCGACTACTCCAACGCCTCCCGCACCCAGTTGTTGAATCTGCACCGCGGCGAGTGGGACGACGAGATGCTGGCGCTGTTCGGCATTCCGCGCGCGGCGTTGCCGGAAATTAAACCGTCGAGCGGCCTCTTCGGCCATACCAAAGGACTGGCCGCCATTCCGGACGGTATTCCGATCATGTCGATGATCGGCGACTCCCACGCCGCGCTGTTCGGCCACGCGCTCGGCGAGGCAGGCTGCGTCAAAGCCACCTACGGCACCGGCTCTTCGGTCATGGCCCCGGTCAAATCGGCGCAGTGCGATATCGACGCGCTGGCGACCACCGTCGCCTGGCACGATGGCGACCAGCTGGTGTGGGGCCTGGAAGGGAATATTCCCCACACCGGCGATGCTGTCGCCTGGATGGCGGACAGCACCGGACTGAGCGAACTCTCTGCTGCCGAGCTGGCCCATGAGCTGAATACCCTCCCCGCCTCCGTCGATTCAACCCTCGGGGTCTACTTCGTGCCGGCGCTGACCGGTCTTGGCGCGCCCTGGTGGGACGACAGCGCCCGCGGCGTGATTTGCGGCCTGAGTCGCGGGGTGAAACGCGCGCATATGATCCGTGCGGCGCTGGAGTCCATCACCTATCAGATAGCCGACGTGGTGGTGGCGATGCGTCAGCATGAGGAGTTCACCCTGACGGCGTTGATGGTGGACGGCGGGCCGACCAACAATGACTGGCTGATGCAATACCAGGCCGATCTGCTCGGCTGCCCGGTGATGCGCAGCGACGTGCCGGAGCTGTCCGCCATCGGCGCGGCGTTGCTGGCGCGCAAAGCGCTCCATCCGGGATCGACCGCCGATCTGCAGGCCTTCTTAACCGAACATAGCACCTTTCAGCCCGACATGGTCCGCCACCAGCGCTTACAAACGCGCTGGCAGGAGTGGCGCCATGCGGTCGACCGAACATTATGGAAACCGGACTCGCCAGCCTGACCGCCAGACTGCGCGACGACACGCATTCACTTATCACAGGAGAAACCCGGCCCATAACGATATCGCTATCCCCGAATACATTAGGGGAAATTTCAGACCGTAAAAGCCTGCCCGCTCAGGGGCTCATTTGTTCGAATATAAAAATACAGGAACAGAGTCATGAAATTACGTATAACCCTTTTAACCGCTGCTACCCTGACCGCCTTCTCCTTTGCCGCGCACGCCGCGGAGAAAGGCACCATTATGATCATGGTCAACTCGCTGGATAACCCGTATTACGCCTCGGAAGCCAAAGGCGCCAGCGAAAAAGCGCAAGCTCTCGGCTACAAAACCACCGTGCTGTCCCATGGCGAAGATGTCAAAAAGCAGAATGAGCTTATCGACACCGCGATTGGTAAAAAAGTGCAGGGCATTATTCTCGATAACGCTGACTCCACCGCCAGCGTCGCCGCCATTGAAAAAGCCAAAAAAGCGGGCATTCCGGTGGTCTTAATTAACCGCGAAATTCCGGTTGATGATGTGGCACTGGAACAAATTACCCACAATAACTTCCAGGCCGGCTCTGAGGTCGCCAACGTCTTCGTCGAGAAAATGGCGGAGAAAGGCAAATACGCCGAGCTGACCTGCAACCTTGCCGATAATAACTGCGTCACCCGTTCTAAATCTTTCCATCAGGTCATTGACCAGTATCCGGATATGGTCAGCGTGGCGAAACAGGATGCCAAAGGCACCCTGATCGACGGCAAACGCATCATGGACAGCATCCTGCAGGCGCACCCCGACGTGAAAGGCGTCATCTGTGGCAACGGGCCGGTAGCCCTTGGCGCGATTGCGGCGCTGAAAGCGGCCAACCGTAGCGATGTGATTGTCGTCGGCATCGACGGCAGCAACGATGAGCGCGACGCCGTGAAAGCCGGCACCCTGCAGGCAACTGTAATGCTGCAGGCGCAGGCCATCGCCGCTCAGGGCGTCACCGATCTGGATAACTACCTGCAAAAAGGCGAGAAGCCGGCGAAGCAGCGCGTGATGTTCCGCGGCATTCTGATTACCCAGGATAACGCCGATAAAGTCCAGGATTTCAACATTAAGTCCTGAGTTCGGGTGGTTGCGCCCCTGCGGGGGCGCAGAGGAGAGCATTATGTTTAAGAAAACCTGTCTGACGCTGGCCGTACTGGCGCTAGGGGGCTGTCGCATCGTCTCGCAGCAGGAGCTGGCAGACCTGAAATCCCCGCCCAACCCGCATATGGCGAATATGGATAAAACCTGGCAGCAGAGCATCGTACCGCAGGTGGTGACGAAAGCGCGTCCGGCGGCGGAACTGATGAGCGCGCTCAAGGCGGCAAAAGACATTGATAGCGCCTGTAAAACCCTCGGCTACCGTGCGCAGGATGAAAACCCCTGCATCTTCTACGTCAAGGTTTCAGGTACCGTCAGCAAACTCGATACCGCCTCGCGCAGCGGCAAAATGACCTTGACCGACGCCAGCGTCGGGAAGGTGACGGTGCAGATTGGCCCTACCCTGCGCGGCACCCAGCTGCGCGACGGCTACAGCGGCGCCAGCTATCAGGACTTTAATGACCAGGTGCTGTTCGGCGAGTACAGCAAGAATATCAACAGTCAGGCGGTCAAAATGATTCAGACAGCCAACGTCAAAACCGGCGACAGCGTGGAGGTGTACGGCGTCTTCTCGGCCTGGGATATTCCACAAACTCTCCCGGAAATTACCCCGGCGAAAATCATTCATGCAGGGGGACAATAATATGGCGCCGCACGATCTCGTCGCTCCCCAGCCCGTTGAGTCCGAAGTGATTATCGAAACCCGCGGCCTGTCGCGCGTCTATCCCGGCGTAACCGCCCTGGATAATGTCAATTACCGGGTCTATCGAAATAAGGTCAACGTGCTGATCGGAGAAAATGGTGCGGGTAAATCCACCATGATGAAAATGCTTGCCGGCGTTGAAACGCCCTCCTCCGGGCAAATTATCCTCGATGGTGAAGCAGTTTCATTACAGTCGACGCATCAGGCAGAAAAACTGGGCATCAGTATTATTTTTCAGGAACTGAATTTATTTCCCAATATGAATGTGATGGACAACATCTTCATGGCGAATGAATTCTTTCAGAAAGGACGCATTAACGAAAAATACCAGTACGCGCTGGCCAAATCGCTGCTGGAACGGCTGGAGCTGGATGTCGATCCTTACGCTCCGCTGGGTGAACTCGGTATCGGCCACCAGCAGTTAGTCGAGATTGCCCGCGCCCTGTCGAAAGACACCCGCGTGCTGATCATGGACGAGCCCACCTCGGCGCTGAGCCAGTCTGAGGTCAAAGTGCTGTTCAAGGTGATCGCGCAGCTTAAGCGGCGCGGCGTGACCATCATCTATATCTCGCATCGCCTCGAAGAGCTGATGGAGATTGGCGACAACATCACCATATTCCGCGACGGTCGCTTTATCAGCGAGCGTCACGTCAGCGACGCCAGCGTACCGTGGATCATCGAGCAGATGGTCGGTGATAAGAAAAAACACTTTGATTATCAACCGGCGCCAAAAGGCGACGCAGTGCTTGACGTCAAAGGGCTGACCGCGCTGCATCCCAGCGGCGGTTACAAGCTCAATGATGTCACCTTCACCCTCAGCAAAGGCGAAGTGATCGGTATTTACGGCCTGCTGGGCGCCGGGCGCACCGAGCTGTTTAAAGGCCTGGTCGGCTTGATGCCCTGCCAGCGCGGCGAGGTGCATCTTAACGGCGAAAGCATCGGCAAATCTCGCTTTCAACAGCGCCTGAAAAAGGGGCTGGCGCTGGTGCCGGAGGACCGTCAGGGCGAAGGCGTGGTGCAGATGATGTCGATTCAGGCCAACATGACGCTCTCTGATTTCAGCCTGCAGGGGTTCCGCCGCGCCTGGCGCTGGTTGAACCCGCAGAAAGAAGAGTCCTGCGTGAAAGAGATGATCCAGCAGCTGGCGATCAAGGTCAGCGACGCCACATTGCCCATCACCTCGCTGAGCGGCGGCAATCAACAAAAAGTGGTGCTGGGTAAAGCGCTGATGACCCAGCCGCAGGTGGTGTTCCTCGACGAACCGACGCGCGGCATCGACGTCGGCGCGAAAACCGACGTCTATCACCTGATCGGCAAAATGGCTCAGCAGGGGCTGGCGGTGATGTTCTCATCTTCGGAACTGGATGAGGTGATGGCCCTGGCCGACCGCATCCTGGTGATGGCCGATGGCCGCATTACCGCCGATTTACCGCGCCATGCAGTGACCCGCGAACAGTTAATCGCGGCTTCAACACCTCAAGATTAATCAGGCTGGAATCCATCATGAACCAGAAATATATGATTTATATGTACCTGCTGAAGGCCCGCACCTTTATTGCCCTCCTGCTGGTGATCGCGTTCTTCAGCGTGATGGTACCCAACTTCCTGACCGCCTCTAACCTGCTGATCATGACCCAGCACGTGGCGATCACCGGCCTGCTGGCCATCGGCATGACGCTGGTCATTCTAACCGGCGGCATTGATTTGTCCGTCGGCGCGGTAGCGGGGATCTGCGGCATGGTGGCGGGTGCGCTGCTGACCAACGGCCTGCCGCTGTGGAACGGCGATATCCTCTTCTTTAATGTCCCGGAGGTGATCCTCTGCGTGGCGATCTTCGGCGTGCTGGTCGGCCTGGTCAACGGCGCGGTGATCACCCGCTTCGGCGTGGCGCCGTTTATCTGCACCTTAGGCATGATGTACGTCGCCCGCGGCTCCGCGCTGCTGTTTAACGACGGGAGCACCTACCCGAATCTCAATGGCATGGAAGCGCTGGGCAACACCGGTTTCGCCACCCTCGGATCCGGCACCCTGCTCGGCGTCTATCTGCCGATCTGGCTGATGATCGGCTTCCTCGTGCTGGGCTACTGGCTGACCACTAAAACGCCGCTTGGCCGCTACATCTACGCCATCGGCGGCAATGAGTCTGCCGCCCGCCTCGCCGGCGTGCCAATCGTGAAAGCGAAAATATTCGTCTATGCCTTCTCCGGCCTGTGCGCGGCGTTTGTCGGCCTGATCGTCGCATCACAGCTGCAAACCGCGCACCCGATGACCGGCAACATGTTTGAGATGGACGCCATCGGCGCCACCGTGCTCGGCGGTACCGCGCTGGCCGGCGGCCGCGGCCGGGTGACCGGGTCAATTATCGGCGCCTTCGTCATCGTCTTCCTTGCCGACGGCATGGTGATGATGGGCGTCAGCGACTTCTGGCAGATGGTGATTAAAGGCGTGGTGATTGTCACCGCTGTGGTCGTCGACCAGTTCCAGCAGAAGCTGCAGAGCAAGGTCATCCTGATGCGCCGCCACGAGGAAAAACTGGCCGCCATCCCCCCCAACGGCGCCACCTCCAGCTAACCGGCAACGATTCACATCTTCCGCCGGGCCTGGTGCCCGGCTCAGCGAAAGGGAAAAAATATGCAACGAGATTTCCAGAACAAAACGGTGGTGATCACCGGCGCCTGCCGCGGCATCGGCGCAGGCATTGCCGAGCGCTTTGCCCGCGACGGCGCAAACCTGGTGATGGTCTCCAACGCCGAGCGCGTTCACGAGACCGCCGAAACCCTGCGTCAGCGCTATCAGGCGGATATTTTATCGCTGCAGGTCGATGTGACCGACGAAGCGCAGGTGCAGTCGCTGTATGAGCAGGCCGCCGCCCGCTTCGGCACCATCGACGTCTCCATTCAGAACGCCGGGGTGATCACCATCGATTACTACGACCGGATGCCAAAAGCCGATTTCGAAAAAGTGCTGGCGGTCAACACCACCGGCGTGTGGCTGTGCTGCCGCGAGGCGGCCAAATATATGGTGAAACAGAATCACGGCAGCCTGATCAACACCTCTTCCGGCCAGGGGCGACAGGGGTTTATCTACACGCCGCACTACGCCGCCAGCAAAATGGGCGTGATCGGCATTACCCAAAGCCTGGCGCACGAGCTGGCACCGTGGAACATCACCGTCAACGCCTTCTGCCCCGGCATCATTGAGAGCGAGATGTGGGATTACAACGACCGCGTGTGGGGCGAAATTCTCAGCACCGAGCAGAAGCGCTACGGCAAGGGCGAACTGATGGCGGAATGGGTCGAAGGGATCCCAATGAAACGCGCCGGTAAGCCGGAAGACGTGGCCGGGCTGGTGGCCTTCCTCGCCTCCGACGACGCGCGCTATCTCACCGGGCAGACCATCAATATCGATGGCGGTTTGATTATGTCGTAATCCCCGCGGGTTAGCGGGCCCCATAGCCCGAATAAGGCGTCCCGAATTGGCGCTACCACTCCGGGACGGCCCCCCGGTGGCGCTACGCTTACCGGGGCTACGTAACACCGCCGAAAGGTAGCCCGGATAAGGCGTGGCGCACCACCATCCGGGAAGCCAGGCTTCCGACGTTCGACACTATATTGAAGAGAATAATCATTATGAACGGTAAAGACTTTGCACAACACCTATTTAGCCTGCGGGATCGCGTCGCCTTCGTCACCGGCGCCGGCAGCGGCATCGGACAGACCATCGCCTGCAGCCTCGCCAGCGCGGGTGCACGGGTAGTCTGTTTTGATCTTCGCGACGACGGCGGGCTGGCGGAAACGGTCAGCCATATTGAATCCATCGGCGGTCAGGCTTGTTCTTTTACCGGCGATGTCCGCCAGATTGCCGACCTGCGCGCCGCCGTCGCGCTGGCCAAAAGCCGCTATGGCCGCCTCGATATCGCCGTTAACGCCGCCGGGATCGCCAACGCCAATCCGGCCCTGGAGATGGAGAGCGAGCAGTGGCAACGGGTTATCGACATCAACCTCACCGGCGTATGGAACTCCTGCAAAGCGGAAGCGGAACTGATGCTGGAGTCCGGTGGCGGGTCGATTATCAATATCGCCTCAATGTCGGGGATTATTGTTAACCGCGGCCTCGACCAGGCGCATTACAACTGCTCCAAAGCCGGCGTGATCCATCTGTCGAAAAGCCTGGCGATGGAGTGGGTAGGCAAAGGGATCCGCGTCAATTCCATCAGTCCGGGATATACCGCCACGCCGATGAATACCCGTCCGGAGATGGTGCACCAGACCCGCGAGTTTGAAAGCCAGACGCCGATGCAGCGAATGGCGAAGGTGGAAGAGATAGCCGGCCCGGCGCTGTTCCTCGCCAGCGACGCCGCCTCGTTCTGCACCGGCGTAGACCTGGTGGTCGACGGCGGGTTTGTCTGCTGGTGATCCTCTCCTGCTTCAGGGCGCCACGCTGCGGCGCCCCTCTCCACCCCTGCCGTTAACCCAGCGGATACTGTTGAAACGCCGGCAGCGCCTCCCCCTTCTCCGCCAGCGCGCGAATATGTGGAAACTCAGCTGCCGACACCACCGCCGGGATCATCAACTGGATAAAGGACCAGACCACCGTGCTGGTGACCAGCACCTGATCCGGCTGCGCGGCGGCGGCGCGGTCTGCCAGCCGGGCGTCCCACTCCCGACAGGCGGCCAGCAGCTGGCCGGTCACCCGGGCTATCCACGGCTGATGCTGCTTCTCTTCCGGCCGCAGACGGTGCTCATAAACATGCTGGACCGCTTTTTCACAGGCGGCGAGGATCACCCCCAGCAGGTGCAGATCGCGGGCCAGCGCCTCGGGATGCGCGGGAAGCAGCCGGCGCCCGGCCGGATTGGTCGTTTCGAAATAGTGGAGGATCAGCGTGGAGTCCATCAGCTGCGTCCCGTTATCGAGCACCACCGTCGGCGCCTTGACCACCGGATTAATGCGGGAAAATTCGTCAAAGCCGCTAAAGACCGATAGCGGCAGGCTCTCGAATTCCACGCCATAGAGCGCCAGAGAAACCGCCACGCGTCTTACATAAGGTGAATCCATCATACCAATGAGTTTCATCGTCACTCCTGCCTGCGATAAAGGGGTTGCGGCTTTACCTTACTGGAAAACCGAGGCCGCGAATATCACCAGATACTTACCGCAATGGTTAGTCAAACTAACAGATTGGAGATTCGCGGTAGCCCTCCAGTTCCCCTTGTGCTATACCGACTGAGGCGGCATTTGGCTCCTTTTCAGCCTGTTTGCAGCGGCTTTAAAAGCCGCTAACCCGGTAGTAACGTTAACGTATCGACTCACTGACAGAGAAACCACCATGGCAGATTTTCCCCCTGTCGCCAGCCTGCGCAGCTTTGAGGCGGTGGCGCGCCTCGGCAGCGTGACGCAGGCCGCCCACGAGTTGAGCGTGACCCATTCGGCGGTCAGCCAGCACATCAAACAGCTGGAAGCCCTGGTCGGCGTCACGCTCTTTATCCGCCACGGCCGCGGAGTGCGCATCACGGAAGAAGGACGGCTCTATGCCCTGCAAATCCGCGAGGCGTTACAGCACATCGCCGACGCCACGCGCATGGTGCAGATCAAACCCCGCACCCTGGAAGTGTCCCTGGCGACGCTCCCCTCCTTTGGCTGCCACTGGCTGCTGCCGCGGCTGGCGCGCTTTCAGGCGCGGCATCCGCAGATCGCGGTGCGCCTGCTGACCAGCCTGGCGGTGGTTAACCTGCAACAGGAGGGTATCGATCTGGCCATACGCATGGGGCAAGGCGACTGGGAGGGGATGGAAAGCCGGCATCTGTTTGCCGATGAACAGCTGGTGGTCGCCGCCCCCGGCTATCGCGGCGGTAACCTGCCGACCACCCCGCAGGCGATCGCCGCCAGCGATATTATTTTTTCCATGGAGTCCTGGAACGCCTGGTGCAGCCAGGCGGGGCTGGAAAAGCCGATCGTCCCCTCAGGCCTGCGCCTGAACGACTCTAATCTGGTGCTGGAGGCGGTCCGCCTGGGGGCCGGCGTGGCGCTGGAGCGGCGCTCCCTGGTGGCGGGGGCGATAGCCCGCGGCGGGCTGGTGCAGCTCACCGCCGTCACCGTCCCCTACCCCTGGCACTACTGGCTAACCGTCTCCCCGCAGGCGGAGAACCGGCCGGAAGTCGCCCGGTTCATCGCCTGGCTGGAGGAGGAGATCGCCCTCTGGCGCCAGCAGATCAGCGCTTAGCCTTCGGCCGACGGCGGCAGGCCCGTCCGGGCGGCGTGCTCCTGGGAGAGACGCCAGAAATCGTGCCCGGCGGGATACTGATAGAGGCGCAGGGAAAACTGTCCGGCCACCGCGGTAATGTACTCAAATATCGCCGACTGGGTGTTTTCGTAGTCTTTCCACAGCGTTGAGGTGGTGAAGCAGTAAATCTCCAACGGGATGCCCGACGGCGACGGTTTCAGCGTTCTCGCCACAATGTACATCTCCTTAATAATATCCGGCCGCTCGGCGAGATAGTGCATCAGATAGTGGCGAAACAGGGTCAGGTTGGTCAGCCCGTTATCGATAAACCAGCGGTCGGCCACGCCGCCGGGATCCCGGCCGTCAAGCAGCGTGCCCAAAGGCTCACTCACCCCGCGGATGGTCAGCATCGAGGAGAGCATCTCCTGGTCGAGAAAACGCACCGAGTGTTGATCGATGGCGATACTGCGCATGATCCGCCGCGCCCCGGAGGAGAACATCGCCTGCCAGTTGGTATAGGTCTCGGTGAGGAAATTCTTGGTCGGGATACGGGAGATGGTATTGTCCCAGTTGCGGATGGTAATGGTGTGCAGCGCGATATCCGTCACCTCACCGCTGAGGTTCTTGTCAGGCATTTCAATCCAGTCCCCCAGCTGGAGCACGTCGTTGGACGACAGCTGAACGTTCGCCACCAGCGACAGCAGAGTATGCTGGAACACGATCATCAATACCGCCGCCACTGCCCCCAGGCTGGAGATAATAATGATCGGCGATTTGTTCGACATCACGGCGAGGATCATAATCGCCGCCAGGATGTGGACTAAGATTTTGCCTATCTGGATATAGCCCTTAATGGAATGATTTTTACGTTTGGTCTTTCGCAGATAGGAGCTGTTGACAATATCCAGCATCTCGTTGAAAAACACCGACATAAAAATAAAAAACAAGATCCCGCAGATAGTATTAATCGCCGTCACCAGCGATGCCGGCATCGCCGGCATAAACTGCAGAACGTAATAGACGATAATAACCGGAATGAAATTGGACAGCTTTTCGGCGATACGTCGATCCTTCTCCAGCGGCACATCCTGTTTGTGGCTACTAAAGAAGACCTTACGCACCACTTTAATCAGCAAGAACTTGCATAAAAGATGGGCAAATATGCCGGAGAGCAGCAGCAGAATAAGATTAAACCCCACCGCCAGCGCCGGATTACTCTCAATAAACGTCAGTAGATGATTCACATACGCCATGCTTTATCGCCTGAATAACTATGCCACTTCGCTAAATGCTTTATCCCAAGGGCATATATTTGGAAAATAAATCAATCCGCATCATGGCATATCGCTTAGCGTAACGTCCATGCGCGCACCGCCTCTAATCATTCACAGAAAATATGTCAGAGTTTGCATTAATCATTCTCTACGCTCACTATAAAGAGGCTTGTTATGAGGACGGAATAAGTCCAGGAGGAAACATGTTTAAAGCTCTTACCGCTATCGTCGCCTTAGCCGCCTCCGCCAGCGTTATGGCGCAAGGCGATGTCACGCTGAACAGTCTGGCTCACGATGCCGCCACCCGGGCGTCGTTTAACCAGATGGTCAAAGGCCATCAGCTGCCCGCCTGGGTGACCACCGGCGGCACCGGTTCGCCCGCGCAGACGGTGAAACTGGGTAGCGAATCCTGGCAGGTGTTAAGCGCCTGCAAACCCCACGACTGCGGCCATGAACGTATCGCGGTGATCTGGTCGGAAAAAAGCAAACAGATGTCCGGCGTTTACTCGGTGGTCGATGAAAAAACCGACCAGGAGAAGCTGACCTGGCTTAACGTCAGCGATGCCCTGTCCATCGATGGCAAAACCGTGCTGTTTGCCGCCCTCAGCGGCAGCCTCGACAACCATCCGGACGCCTTTAACTACCAGTAACGACCATCGCCCCCGTCAGCCTTTCCCCGACGGGGGCTTCCCTGATTAGCCATCCGGGAACATCACGCTGTTCCCCGGCGCTTCCCGATGCAGATGGATAAAGTTCAGGTGCCGCTCGTACTGGTCAAGAATATCGGTGATCACCTGCTCTTTGCTGTAGTCCATCAGGTCGTTACCCTGACTGCCCTCCAGCAGGAAGGTCTCCAGCCGGTAATAGGTGGATTTCCCGCTGCGCGCCCGATAGGTAAAGCCCGGCACCGAGTACTGCTGCGGCCAGATCTTGTAGATAAAGTTCTGCTCGTCGCCCATGTGCACCAGCAGATCGAGGTGGCCAAGGTTCTCACCCTCTTCCGGCGGCAGGCTCTTCAGTTCCACCGCGGCGCCGCGCAGCCGCAGCTCCTGGGCCACCTCCTCCATCGCCGGGTAGCACACCGTCTCCATCATCAGTTTGGTATAGCGCGTGCCGGGGTAATTCATCAGCCGCGACAGGCGCTTCTTCCAGCTCAGACGATCCTGGAGGCCCATCGGGCGCGGGGCGGTGTCGCGGCTGGCGCTGACCCGGCGGTAATCTTCCACTTTCAGAGATTTATACAGTCCGGCCATCACGAAGAAAATCACAAAGCTGAACGGCAGCCCCATGATCACCGTGGTGTTCTGCAGCGCCGAGATGCCGTTGGTCATCAGCATCCCGAGGGTCAACAGACCGATGGCTACCGACCAGAAGATGCGCAGCCAGTTCGGGGCGTCGCTGTTGATGTCCTTCAGCTTCGAGGTGAAGTTCCCCAGCACCAGCGCGCCGGAGTCGGCGGAGGTAACGTAAAACAGCAGACCGGTGATGGTCGCCACCGACGCGCTAAAGGTAAACGCCGGATACTGCGCCAGCAGGCTGTAGAAGCCGCGCTCCGGGTGGGCCATCGCCTCCTGGGCAAAGGCCGCGTCGCCGTGGATGATCTCATACAGCGCGCTGTTGCCGAACACCGACAGCCACAGCAGGGTAAAGGTGAAGGGAATAATCAGGGTGCCCATCACAAACTGGCGGATGGTGCGCCCGCGCGAAATGCGCGCCAGGAACAGGCCCACAAACGGCGACCAGGCCACCCACCACGCCCAGAAAAAGAGCGTCCAGTTGTTCATCCATTCTACCGGCCGGTCGAAGGCGAAGCTGTTCAACGTCATGCCCATAAAGCGATTGACGTAGTCGCCGACGTTGAGCACTAACGCATTGAGCAGGAAGGAGGTATCCCCCATGAACAGCACGAACAGGATCAGCCCCAGCGCGAGGGCGACGTTCAGCTCGGAGAGCACGCGGATGCCCTTGTCCACCCCGGAGGTGACCGAGATGGTGGCGATGATCACCGACAGCGCAATCAGGGCCGCTTTCGCCGCCAGCGAGTCCGGAATATCGAACAGCACGCTCAGACCGTAGTTGAGCTGCACGACGCCGATACCGAGGGTGGTGGCGATGCCGAAGATGGTGCCGATCACCGCCGCAATATCGACGCTGTGGCCGATGGGCCCATTGATCCGTTTGCCAAAAATCGGGTACAGCGCCGAGCGGATGGTGAGCGGCAAATTATAACGATAGCTAAAGTATCCCAGCGCCATGCCCATCAGGGCATACATTGACCAACCGGTTAAGCCATAGTGAAACAGGGTCCAGACCATCGCCTGGCGCGCCGCCTCGATGGTCTGCCCCGCCCCTTCCGGCGGCTGCATATATTGCGTCACCGGCTCGGCGACCGAGAAGAACATCAGGTCGATGCCGATGCCGGCGGCGAACAGCATCGCCGCCCAGCTCAGCAGGCTGAACTCGGGCTTTGACTGCTCCGGCCCGAGCTTCACCGAGCCGAAGCGCGAGCAGGCAATGCAGACGACGAAGACGATATACAGCGTCGCCGCCAGCAGATAGTACCAGCCGAAGGTTTTCGACACCCAGCCCAGGGTGCGCCCAATCCACTCGGCAGAAAAATCGCGAAAAAAGATCGTCATCAGGGAAAACAACAAAATCAGTCCGGCCGAGGTATAAAAAACCACCGGATTGATTTTGTCCTTTTCTCTGCTTTGCGAAAGATCTGTCATCCAGTATCCCCACTGTTTTTGTAACTATTAAAATCCAAATCCGCAACAATTAAGACACATTTTATATTGAACGTCCAATCAAAAACCGCTTTAATAGTTAACCAACGCTGATGAATGGAGTGGCAAAAATGCCCAAACTGGGGATGCAGCCGATCCGGCGCAGGCAGCTGATCGACGCCACGCTGGACGCAATAAATGAAGTCGGAATGCACGACGCGACCATCGCGCAGATTGCCCGGCGGGCGGGCGTATCGACGGGGATCATCAGTCACTATTTCAAAGACAAAAATGGTCTGCTGGAGGCGACCATGCGCGACATCACCAGCCAGCTGCGCGACGCGGTGCTCAACCGTCTGCACGCTCTGCCGGACGGCAGCGCCAGCCAGCGTCTGCAGGCGATTGTCGGCGGCAACTTTGATGAGACGCAGATCAGCAGCGCGGCGATGAAGGCCTGGCTGGCCTTTTGGGCCAGCAGCATGCACCAGCCGATGCTTTATCGGTTACAGCAGGTCAGCAGCCGTCGCCTGCTGTCGAACCTGGTGTACGAATTCCGCCGCGAGCTGCCGCGCGAGCAGGCGCAGGAGGCCGGCTACGGGCTGGCGGCGCTGATAGACGGCCTGTGGCTGCGGGCGGCGCTCAGCGGCAAACCGCTGGATAAAACGCTGGCGCAGTCGCTGACCAGCCACTTTATTCGTCAGCATTTACCGAACCCATAACCGAGGAGGCGTTATGTCCCGAATGGCAGAACAGCAGCTTTATATTAATGGTGGTTATACATCGGCCACCAGCGGTCGCACCTTCGAGACCATCAACCCTGCCACTGGCGAGGTGCTGGCGACCGTTCAGGCTGCCGGACGCGAGGATGTCGACCGCGCCGTCGAGAGCGCGCAGCGTGGGCAAAAAATCTGGGCGGCGATGACCGCCATGGAACGCTCGCGTATCCTGCGTCGCGCCGTCGACCTTCTGCGCCAGCGCAACGATGAGCTGGCGCGACTGGAGACGCTGGATACCGGGAAACCCCTCAGTGAAACCGCCGCCGTCGATATCGTCACCGGCGCCGACGTGCTGGAGTATTACGCCGGATTGATCCCGGCGCTGGAAGGCAGCCAGATCCCGCTGCGCGACAGTTCCTTCGTCTACACCCGTCGCGAACCGCTGGGGGTGGTAGCCGGGATCGGCGCGTGGAACTACCCGATCCAGATCGCCCTGTGGAAATCGGCGCCAGCGCTGGCCGCTGGCAATGCGATGATTTTCAAACCGAGCGAAGTCACCCCGCTGACCGCCCTCAAGCTGGCGGAAATTTACAGCGAAGCGGGCCTGCCGGACGGGGTGTTTAACGTCCTGCCAGGGATCGGCGCGGAAACCGGCCAGTATCTGACCGAGCATCCGGACATCGCCAAAATATCCTTCACCGGCGGCGTCGCCAGCGGCAAAAAAGTGATGGCCAACTCGGCCGCTTCATCACTGAAAGAGGTCACCATGGAGCTGGGCGGCAAATCGCCGCTGATTATCGCCGACGATGCCGACCTCGACCTCGCCGCCGATATTGCCATGATGGCCAACTTCTACAGCTCCGGCCAGGTGTGCACCAACGGCACCCGGGTGTTTGTCCCGGCGAAACGGAAGGCGGAATTCGAGCACAAGATCCTCGAGCGGGTGGCCCGCATCCGCGCCGGCGATCTGTTTGCCGATGACACCAACTTCGGCCCGCTGGTCAGCTTCCCCCATCGCGACAACGTTCTGCGCTATATCGAGAGCGGCAAACGCGAAGGCGCGCGCCTGCTGTGCGGCGGCGAGGCGCTGAAAGGCGACGGTTTCGATAACGGCGCGTGGGTCGCCCCGACGGTGTTTACCGATTGCAGCGACGAGATGACCATCGTGCGCGAAGAGATCTTCGGCCCGGTGATGTCGATCCTCAGCTATGCCGACGAAGCGGAGGTCATTCGCCGCGCCAACGCCACCGAATACGGCCTCGCCGCCGGCGTGGTGACGCCCAACCTCAACCGCGCTCACCGAATTATCCACCAGCTGGAAGCCGGCATCTGCTGGATCAACAGCTGGGGGGAATCCCCGGCGGAAATGCCGGTTGGCGGCTACAAACACTCCGGCATTGGCCGCGAGAACGGCGTCATGACGCTGCAGAGTTACACCCAGGTGAAGTCCATCCAGGTTGAGATGGGTAAATTCCAGTCCATATTTTAACCGGGAGGTTTTTTTGCAATTTGACTACATCATTATTGGTGCCGGCTCCGCCGGCAACGTTCTGGCAACACGACTGACTGAAGATCCAAACACCACCGTCCTGCTGCTGGAAGCCGGCGGCCCTGACTACCGGTTCGATTTCCGCACCCAGATGCCCGCCGCGCTGGCTTATCCGCTGCAGGGCAAGCGCTACAACTGGGCCTACGAAACCGAACCGGAGCCGTACATGAACAATCGCCGCATGGAGTGCGGACGCGGCAAAGGGCTCGGCGGATCCTCGCTGATCAACGGCATGTGCTACATTCGCGGTAACGCGATGGATCTGGATAACTGGGCCAAAGAGCCGGGTCTGGAAAACTGGAGCTATCTCGACTGCCTGCCCTACTACCGGAAAGCGGAAACCCGCGATATCGGGCCTAACGACTACCACGGCGGCGATGGCCCGGTGAGCGTGACGACACCGAAGCCGGGCAATAATCCGCTCTTCGAGGCGATGGTTGAAGCCGGGGTGCAGGCGGGCTATCCGCGTACCGACGATCTCAACGGCTACCAGCAGGAAGGCTTTGGCCCGATGGACCGCACCGTGACGCCGCAGGGCCGTCGCGCCAGCACCGCCCGCGGCTATCTCGACCAGGCGCGCGGTCGCCCGAACCTGACCATCCGCACCCATGCGCTGACCGATCACATTATTTTTGCCGGCAAGCGCGCGGTGGGCGTCGAGTGGCTGGAGGGAGAGAGCACGATCCCGTCAAAAGCGACGGCCAACAAAGAGGTGCTGCTGTGCGCCGGGGCGATTGCCTCGCCGCAGATCCTGCAGCGCTCCGGCGTGGGTAACCCGGAGCTGCTCAGGCAGTTCGATATCCCGGTGGTGCACGATCTCCCCGGCGTGGGTGAGAACCTGCAGGACCATCTGGAGATGTATCTGCAGTACGAGTGCAAAGAGCCGGTATCGCTCTACCCGGCGCTACAGTGGTGGAACCAGCCGAAGATCGGCGCCGAGTGGCTGTTCGGCGGCACCGGCATCGGCGCCAGCAACCAGTTCGAAGCGGGCGGTTTTATCCGCAGCCGCGCAGAATTCGCCTGGCCGAACATTCAGTACCACTTCCTGCCGGTGGCGATTAACTACAATGGCTCCAACGCGGTGAAAGAGCACGGCTTCCAGTGCCACGTCGGCTCGATGCGTTCACCCAGCCGCGGCCACGTGCGCCTGAAGTCGCGCGACCCGCACGCCCATCCGGCGATCCTGTTTAACTATATGTCCCATGAGCAGGACTGGCAGGAGTTCCGCGACGCCATCCGCATTACCCGGGAGATCATGAACCAGCCGGCGCTGGATAAGTATCGCGGCCGCGAAATCAGTCCGGGAATAGAATGCCAGAGCGATGCCGAACTGGATGAGTTTGTGCGCAACCACGCCGAGACCGCGTTCCACCCGTGCGGGACCTGTAAGATGGGTTACGACGAGATGGCGGTGGTCGATGGCGAGGGCCGCGTCCACGGTCTGGAAGGATTGCGGGTGGTCGACGCCTCGATCATGCCGCAGATCATCACCGGCAATCTCAACGCCACCACCATTATGATCGGCGAGAAGATGGCCGACGCCATTCGCGGCCGCCAGCCGCTGCCGCGCAGCACCGCGACGTATTATGTCGCTGGCGACGCGCCGGTTCGCCGCTAACAGGTCAATGCCGGGCGGCGACTACGCCTTGCCCGGCCTACCCTGAGGCGATGTAACGTAGCCCCGGTAAGCGCAGCGCGACCGGGGTGCCGTTCCGGGTTTTGACCCCATAGGTTGATGTTAGCGAAACGCCTCCAGGCGCTTAATCTGCTGACCGTCGGCAGTAAAGTTCTCCGCCGCCAGCCACGCCCGCAGCGCCGCATCGCGCGCAGGCCACTCGCCGTCGATGATGGACAGCATATCGCTGTCGCGCGTCCGCCCTTTACGCACCAGCCTCTGCCGCAGACGTCCTTCCCAGCTAAAGCCCAGCCGCTCGGCGGCGCGGCGCGAGGCGACATTCATCGAATCGCATTTCCACTCCAGCCGACGATAGCCATGGTCAAAGCCGTTTTTGAGCAGCAGCCAGACCGCTTCGGTACCCAGCGGGGTGTTTTTCATCCGTCGCGACCAGGTGACATGGCCGATCTCAACCGTGCCCATTTCCCGCTCGATCGCCATATAGCTGACGATGCCTACCGCCTGCTCGCTACGCAGGTCAACCACCGCATACGGCACCAGGGCATCATCATTCACCTTGCCCGCGATCCAGTGGGCGGTCGCCGCCACGCTCTCCGGCCGCGTAGACGCCAGCCACGTCCAGTCGCTGTTGTCGCCGAGCGCATAGGCGGCAAACAGATCCGCCGCATGACGGTCAACGTCCAGCGGCTCCAGGCGGCAAAAACGGCCATTTAACGCCGTCCGCCGCAGGACTTGCGCCCCCTGCCAGCCAGGGACCAGGTCGTTCACCTGCTGGCCATACTCATTGATTTCCGGCACACCCACCTCCTCGCAATAGACAATGCGTTATAGCAAGAACCCCGCAGCGGAGAAAGGCGCTTCTGCGCGACCGGCAATAACCTGTCGTTCTTGAATATGCGTTTTTAGCATAAGGATATCCTTATTTTGACTTTACGCCTTATGGCAAGCGGCCTAACGTAGCGAGGCATAAAACAATAAAATAACCATTCTTCAGGGATTGCACATGACCAAAAAACTGTTGCCTTTACTGCTACTGTCGGCGCTCTCCGCCGCCGCGCATGCCGCCACGCCGCCCAACACGCTGGTGGTCGCCCAGGGTCTCGACGATATCGTCAGCCTCGACCCGGCGGAAGCGAACGAACTCTCCAGCATTCAGACGGTCCCCAGCCTCTATCAGCGTCTGGTGCAGCCGGACCGCAACAACCCTGAAAAAATCGTACCGATCCTCGCCGAAAGCTGGCAGGCCGATCCGGCGGCGAAAACCCTGACCATTAAACTGAAGCCGGATGCCAAATTCGCCTCCGGTAATCCGCTGCGCCCGGAAGATGTGATTTTCTCTTACACCCGCGCGGTGACGCTGAATAAATCGCCGGCGTTTATTCTCAACGTGCTCGGCTGGCAGCCGGACAACATCGCCAGCCAGCTGAAAAAGGTTGATGACCATACCCTGACGCTGCACTGGACCGCCGACGTCAGCCCGGCGGTGGCGCTGAATATTCTCTCCACCCCCATCGCCTCTATCGTTGATGAAAAACAGGTGGCGCCGAACGCGAAAAATAACGACTTCGGCAACGACTGGCTGAAGATGCACTCGGCGGGCAGCGGGGCCTATAAAATGCGCGTCTACCAGCCGCATCAGGCCATCGTGCTGGAGGCCAACGCCAGCTCCCCCACCGGCGCGCCGAAGATCAAGAGCATCATTATTAAAAACGTCCCCGACCCGGCTTCCCGCCGCCTGCTGATCCAGCAGGGGGATGCCGACGTGGCGCGCGATCTCGGCGCTGACCAGATTGCCGCCCTGCAGGATAAACCCGGCGTGAAGGTGCTGAGCATCCCGTCCGCCGAGCAGAACTACCTGGTGTTTAATACCGCCAACAGCGCCAACCCGCTGCTCAATAATCCGGCCTTCTGGGAGGCGGCGCGCTGGCTGGTTGATTATGAGGGCATCACCAAAAATCTGCTGAAAGGCCAGTACTTTATTCACCAAAGCTTCCTGCCGGCCGGCCTGCCGGGCGCGCTGGAGACCAATCCGTTCACCTTTGACCCGCAAAAAGCTAAGGCTATCCTCGATAAAGCGGGCATTAAGGATGCCCACTTCACCCTCGATGTGGAGAACAAACCGCCGTTTATCACCATCGCCCAATCGCTGCAGGCCAGCTTTGCCCAGGGCGGGGTGAAGGTGGATCTGCTACCCGCCGCCGGCAGCCAGGTCTATGCCCGGGTGCGCGCGAAGCAGCATCAGGCGGCGATCCGCCTGTGGATCCCGGACTACTTTGATGCCCACTCCAATGCCAGCGCCTTTGCCTGGAACGATGGTAAATCCAGCACCGTGGCCGGGCTCAACGGCTGGCAGATCCCTGAGCTGAATAAAGCCACCCTCGCCGCGGTGGCGGAGCCGGACCCGGCGAAACGCCTCGACCTGTACAAAACGATGCAGGAAACCCTGCTCCAGCATTCGCCGTACGTCTTTATTGACCAGGGGAAAACCCAGATCGTGGTGCGTGACAACGTGAAGGGCTATCAGCAGGGACTGAACGCCGACATGGTCTGGTACGATAACGTGACCAAGTAAGCGGGTTTTGTCACCGGGTACGGCGGCCTTGTCTGCCCGGATGACCGACTCCTCACCCGGGCCCGGTCGGCATCGCGCCGCCGGGTACAATGCTGATATACCAGGAATTTCCATTTTCCATGCCATCGTTTTCCACTCACCTTACCCGCCTGCTGCAGGGGCTGTTTACGCTGCTGCTCACGCTGTTCGGGCTGCTGCTGGTCACCTTCTCGCTCTCCGCGCTGTCGCCCGTCGACCGCGTACTGCAGATCGTCGGCGACCATGCCAGCCAGTCGACCTATGACCAGGTTCGCCATCAGCTGGGTCTCGACCAGCCGCTGCCGGTGCAGTTCTGGCACTACCTGGTCAACCTGGCCCATGGCGATCTTGGCATCGCCAGCGCTACCGGCCAGCCGGTGCTCCACGATCTGCTGGCGGTCTTCCCGGCGACCCTTGAGCTGGCGACCCTGGCGCTGATCGTCGGCGCGGTACTGGGCATCGTCGCCGGGGTGCTGTGCGCCCGTTACGCCGGTTCGCCGTGGGATCTGGCGGTTCGCACCTTTACCCTGTTGGGCAACTCGGTGCCCATTTTCTGGCTCGGCCTGCTGATGCTGGCCCTGTTCTACGCCCGGCTGCAGTGGGCGCCGGGCCCGGGTCGCCTCGACGATATTTATCAGTACACCGTCGAGCCACGCAGCGGTTTTGCGCTGATCGACACCTGGCTCTCCGGCGATACCGCGGCGTTTAAAAATGCGATCGGCCATCTGACGCTGCCGGTGCTGGTGCTGGCCTATTACTCGCTGGCGAGCATCACCCGCCTGACCCGCTCCGCCTGCCTGAGCGAGATGAACAAAGAGTACATTCTGCTGGCGCGGGCCAAAGGGGCCGGAGAGATGACGATTCTGCTGCGCCACGTCCTGCCCAATATCCGCGGCACTCTGCTGACGGTGACCGCCCTCGCCTGGACCTCCATGCTCGAAGGGGCGGTGCTCACCGAAACCGTCTTCTCGTGGCCGGGGATCGGCCGCTACCTCACCACGGCGCTGTTCGCTGGGGATACCACGGCGATCATGGGCGGCACGCTGCTGATCGGCGTGAGTTTTGTGCTGATCAATAACCTGACCGACCTGCTGGTACGGTTAACCGATCCGAGGGTGCGCTGATGCCGACTTATCTGTTTTTACGCCGTCTGCGCCGCTCACCCGCCGCCTTCAGCGGCCTGACCCTGGTGATCCTGCTGGTGCTGACCGCGCTGTTCGCCCCGTGGCTGGCGCCGCACGATCCCAACTGGCAGGATGCCGCCGCTCGTCTGCAGGGGCCCGGGGCGGGACACTGGCTCGGCACCGACAGCTACGGCCGCGACCTGCTGTCGCGCTTGCTCTACGGCGCCCGCCCGGCGCTGGGTCTGGTGGCGCTGGTGACCGCCATTACCCTGCCCGTCGGGCTGCTGGTAGGTATCCTCTCCGGTTACTATGGCGGGTGGCTGGAGCGGATACTGATGCGCTTTACCGACGTGGTGATGTCGATGCCGCGCCTGATCCTCGCCTTCGCGTTCGTGGCGATGCTCGGCCCGGGGCTGGTCAACGGCGCGCTGGCGTTAGCCCTGACCACCTGGCCGGCCTACGCCCGTCAGGCGCGCAGCGAAATTCAGCGCCTGCGCCATAGCGACTACCTCGCCGCGGCGGAGATGCTGGGCATCCGCGGCGGGCGGCTGCTGATCGGCCATATTCTGCCGCTGTGTCTGCCGTCGGCGATTGTCCGGCTGGCGCTCGATCTGGCGGGCATTATCCTCGCCGCCGCCGGGCTCGGCTTTCTCGGCCTGGGCGCCCGCCCGCCGATGGCGGAGTGGGGAGCGATGATTGCCGACGGGATGCAGGTGATTTTCGACCAGTGGTGGATCGCCGCCATCCCCGGCGCGGCGATCCTGCTTGCCAGCCTGGCGTTTAACCTGCTGGGCGATGGCCTGCGCGATATTCTGGAGCCGCAACATGACTGACATCCGACTGACCGTCCAGGGACTCGCCGTCGACTATCCCACCGCCCGGGTGGTGGACAACGTCAGCTTCACCCTCGGCAACGAGCGGCTGGCGCTGGTGGGCGAATCCGGCTCCGGCAAATCGATGACCGCCCGGGCGCTGATGGGCCTGGTGCGCAAGCCCGGGGTGGTGAGCGCTGAACGGCTGGAGGTGCTGGGGCGCGATGTGCTGACCCTCAGCGCCCGCGGCTGGCGCGCGCTGCGCGGCAACAATATCGCCATGGTGCTGCAGGACCCGCGCTATGCGCTGAATCCGGTGCAGTCCATTCAGACGCAGCTGGAGGAGGCGTTAACCCTGCATCAGCGTCTGAGCCGCCGCGCGCGCGCTGAGGCGGTCAAAGACGCCATCGCCGCCGTCGGTCTGGATCTGCCGGTCCTCAGCCGCTATCCCGGCGAACTCTCCGGCGGGATGGGACAGCGGGTGATGATCGCCCTCGCGCTGCTCAATAACCCGAAGGTGCTGATAGCCGATGAGCCGACCTCGGCCCTCGACGCCCGCCTGCGCAACCAGATCCTCGAGCTGCTGGTGGAGCAGTGCGCGCAGCGGCAGATGGCCATGTTACTCATCAGCCACGATCTACCGCTGGTGGCCGCGCATTGTGATCGCGTGCTGGTGATGTACCAGGGGAGACAGGTCGACGAGATGCCGGCGCGGGCGCTGCCGAGCGCGACGCACCCTTACACCCGCACCCTGTGGACCTGCCGGCCAAATGCCCACACCTACGGCCAGATGCTGCCGACCCTCGACAGAACCCAGGACTTTACGGAGACAGCCCATGGCGATCGTTAATCTTCAGGATTTACAGGTTACATTCGGCGCGAAGACGGCGGTCTCCGCCGCCAGTTTCCGTGTCGACGCCGGGGAAACCTTCAGCCTGATCGGCGCCTCGGGCTGCGGCAAATCGACGATTTTGCGCGTGCTGGCCGGATTGCAGCGCGAATGGCGCGGCAGCGTGGATCTGCTCGGCCAGGCCATTACGCCGGGCGCCCGCTTTCAGGGCGATCTGCGGCGCAACGTGCAGATGGTGTTTCAGGATCCGTACGCCTCGCTGCATCCCAACCATACCCTGTGGCGCACCCTGGCGGAGCCGCTGCAGATCCACGGCATCCGCGACGTTGCCCCGCGAGTAACCACCGCCCTTGAGCAGGTGGGTCTGGCCGCCGACGCCGTGCGCCGCTATCCGCATCAGCTCTCCGGCGGCCAACGGCAGCGCGTGGCCATTGCCCGCGCCCTGCTGCTGCACCCGCAGATCCTGCTGCTGGATGAGCCGACCTCGGCGCTGGATATGTCGGTACAGGCGGAAATCCTTAATCTACTTAATCGTCTGAAACAGGAGCACGGCATGACCTATCTGCTGGTCAGCCATGATGCCGACGTCATCGCCCATATGTCCGATCGGGCGGCGTTTATGGCGGAGGGCGTGATCCAGCGCTTTTTCGATCGCGAAGCGTTGGTCAACGGAGAGCACCGGATGAGGTGAGGTCAGCGGATGCGCGGTTGTTATGTCGGGTGGCGCTTCGCTTACCCGACCTACAGGATCCACTCACAGGCTCACACCCCGTAGGCCCGTGCAAGCGCAGCGCCGCCGGGCAAGATATCAGGCACGGTATCCTTGATTTCGCCGGGTGGCGGCTGCGCCTTACCCGGCCTACAGCCCCAAATCACCGCTGGCGCTGGGGTCGCTGAAACTGCCGATGCTGGCGGCCTCAACATCGCTGAGACGTTCCCGGAAGGCCGGGGCAGCCCGCAT
>OGJI01000733.1_pt1 | contig 41164 bp, 38 predicted proteins | sample 1572031 | NCBI WGS metagenome assembly OGJI01 (sample SAMEA2582119, study PRJEB24529) | metagenome | biome: Human gut stool | place: China | collected 2011
CCGTCAGCGCCGATGGTACTGCCCCCGGGTGGGAGAGTAGGTCGATGCCGAATTTTCAAAATCGCTGGAACTTGTTGCAGCGATTTTTATGGCGAGGTAGCTCAGCTGGTTAGAGCGCATGATTCATAATCATGAGGTCTCCGGTTCAATCCCGGATCTCGCTACAAAATGAAACCCATTGAGAAATCAATGGGTTTTTTATTTGAATCAAATTGATATTTTTATTCGGCAACAGTTACCTCGATACCGCGTTCACGCAATCCCTCGAGAGTTTTACTAGGTACATATTTATCCGTGATGATGTGATCAACGGCATCCAGATCGCATATTTTTCCGAAACCTCTACGTCCGAATTTAGAAGAGTCAGCCAGAACGACTACTTTTTGCGCAGCTTGTATCATTACTTGATTTAAATTAGCTTCCATCATATTCGTGGTTGTTAATCCATAATCTAGGTCTATCCCGTCAACTCCCATGAAGAGTTTACTACAAGAAAAGTTTTCCAGCATTTTTTCTGCATAATTTCCAACGACAGAGACAGAACTATTCCGTACGAAACCTCCGAGTTGTATTATATCTATGTTCTTGTTACGAGCTAGAATGTTTGTAACGTTTATAGCTGCAGCGATTACCGTGAGATGGCCTTGAGGCACGATTTCCCGGGCTAAAGCATGCATTGTTGTTCCAGATGCAATGAGAATAGAGTCGTCTGCTGTAATTAGACTTGCAGCATATCTACCTATCAGTCGTTTTTCTTCGGGATAGGACTTTTCTTTCTCGTTTACATGGCGATCATTGATATAAGGGTTGATTAAAATGGCACTACCGTGTGTGCGATAGAGCATTTCCTTTTCCTCAAGTAAGGTAAGATCCTTGCGAATCGTTACAGAAGATACTTTTAATTGGTTGGCGAGATCAACAACAGAAACGGAACCTTGTTGGCGTAATGTTTCTAATATGTAGTTGTGCCTTTCACTTAGAGATAATGTTTTCATTTTGTTTCGATAATCATATTTCCACCACTGCAAATATACATCTGTTTTATTGAATATTACTTATCAAGTGTTGTAATTAATTTTAAACTGGGGAAATATATTTCTTAAAAAATAGAAACTTTTGCTCTGAGTTTCCGTAAATTAAGATCAATACCAAAGAAAGATATGGCACTATTCGTAATGCGAAATGAGCCATAGAGACCAATAACAAAGAACGGAATTTAGGAAAACGAAGTTTCGGTTTGTAAGTATATAGTATGCTTGCGGAACGTTATTGGGATTTTATAGATTGTTGAATACATAAATAATTGTGTTATGAATCGAAAAGATATGTTGAATAAACTTCAGGAACCTGAGAAAGTATGGGATATGGTTGTGGTTGGAGGGGGAGCTACGGGTTTAGGTGTGGCGGTTGACGCCGCAACAAGAGGATATAGCGTTGTTCTTTTAGAAATGGCAGATTTTGCCAAGAGTACTTCCAGTCGGAGTACGAAACTGGTACACGGTGGTGTACGTTATCTTCAAAAAGGCGATGTCGCTTTAGTGTTAGAGGCGTTAAGGGAGAGGGGACGAATGAAGGCTAATGCACCTCATCTCGTGAAGGATCAAGCTTTTGTAATATCGAATTATACATACTGGGATAATTTCCTGTATTTCTGTGGGCTTACGCTTTATGACCTGTTGTCTTTTGGTTTCGGGTACGGGCGAAGTCGTTTTATTTCCCCCAAGAAGGTGATGGAGTATTTACCGACATCGGTGAAAAAAGGATTGAAGGGAGGTATTGTTTATCATGACGGGCAGTTTGATGATTCGCGGATGGCAATTAATTTGGCTCAGACCTGTGCGGATAATGGGGGTGTGATACTTAACAAAGCGAAGGTTTCCGGGATTGTGCATGACCAGAACGGGAAGGTTGCCGGGGTGAAGTTCGTGGATATGGAGTCCGGAAAAGAGATGCAGTTGAAGGCGAAGAGTGTGATCAATGCCTGTGGAATTCTCGTGGATGACCTGATGGCGATGGATTCTCCTGGACATAGTAAGATGGTGACACCGAGCCAAGGAGTACATCTGGTGTTAGATATGAAGTTTTTGCAGAGTGATTATGCGATCATGGTGCCGAAGACGAGTGATGGACGGGTGTTGTTTGCCGTACCTTGGCACAATAAGGTTGTTGTGGGAACGACGGATATTATGCGTCCGGTTCCGGAGATAGAGCCGAAACCGTTGAAGGAAGAAATTGATTTTATTCTGAAAACGGCTTCTTTATACATGGACCCGGCCCCGACGTATGCTGATATTGAATCCGTGTTTGCGGGGCAACGGCCGTTGGCAGCCCCGAAACACGAGGGAAAGAGTACAAAAGAGCTTTCTCGCGGACACAAGATTATAGTTTCTGATAATAATTTAATCACTATCACGGGAGGTAAATGGACTTCTTATCGTTTGATGGCCGAAGATACGGTGGATAAAGCGATTGCCATGAAACTGGTGGATGCCAGACCCTGCGTGACGAAAAAATTCCATATACACGGGTACCGGAAGAACCCGAACCTGAAAGATCATATGTACGTTTATGGTAGTGATCAGGATGCGATTATGAAGTTGATTGCTGAAAATCCGGAATACGGAAAGAAACTGTCAGATAAATATGATTATACCGTTGCCGAAGTTGTTTGGGCAGTTCGGGAGGAGATGGCCAGAGAGGTAGAGGATGTTCTTGCACGGAGGGTTCGATTGTTGTTTGTTGATGCGAGAGAGGCGATTAAGGCAGCCCCGCTGGTGGCAGAAGTGATGGCGAAAGAACTTGGGAAGGATCAGGTATGGATTGGTGAAGAAGTGAAAGAGTTCACTGAGCTGGCAGAAAATTACATCGCGGCTAAGATCATGTTTTGATCTTAGCCCGGTGTATTTCATCCGGAAAAAGCCGCGAGTCGTAATGGAAACGTTTACGATAATCAGATTGGAATCAATATAATATTTATTAAAAATTAATATCATGTGGAGTTTTCTGAAGCCTGAGCCTCACAAACCCTTATTGCCTAAAGAAAAAATAGACCCCACGTACAAGAAGTTACGTTTACAGGTCTTTTTAGGTATATTTATAGGGTATGCGGGGTATTATTTAGTACGTAAGAATTTTACTCTGGCAATGCCCTATTTGCAGGAGTTGGGATTTGACAAGGGAGATTTAGGAGTGGCTCTTTCGGCTAATGCTATCGCTTACGGGATATCAAAATTTTTGATGGGAGGGGTTTCCGACCGGAGTAGTGCCCGTAAGTTTTTGCCGTTGGGATTGGTGTTATCGGCACTTGTGACGTTGTTTTTGGGTACAAGTGCGGGTGTTTCTTCAATCGTGGTCATGTTTATTACCCAGTTTTTGATCGGTTGGTTCCAGGGAATGGGCTGGCCACCTAGCGGACGAGTGATGACGCACTGGTTTTCCTTGAAAGAGCGGGGGACCAAAATGTCAATCTGGAACGTGGCCCATAATGTGGGAGGTAGTTTGGTCGGGATCATGTTCTCCGTGGGATTGGTGTGGTTCGGATCCTGGCAATCTGCCACGTTTATTTTTCCGGCTGTTGTGGCCTTGGTGGTTGCCGTGATCGCATTTATTTTGATCCGGGACACGCCGCAATCGTGTGGTTTGCCGCCGATCGAGGAATATCGTAATGATTACCCGAAGAATTACAGTGCGAAGTCGGAGGAAGAGTTGACGGCAAAAGAGATTTTTTTCAAATATGTTTTGAATAACAAAATATTATGGTATATCGCTATCGCTAATGCTTTTATCTATCTGGTGAGATACGGGGTGCTTGACTGGGCGCCGACTTACTTGAAAGACGTGAAAGGGTACGATAGCGGAGCGGTAGGCTGGATTTATTCGGCTTACGAGATTGCAGCCATTCCCGGCACGATTATCTGCGGTATCGTGAGTGACTACGTGTTCAAGGGACGACGGGCCATCACGACGATGATTTACATGGTGTTGGTGGCCCTGTTCGTGTTTATTTACTGGCAGACGGAACATAATCTGGTGATGGATAGTATATGTCTGATCGCTATCGGGTTCTTAATTTACGGGCCGGTGATGTTGATCGGGGTACACGCCTTGGATTTGGCTCCCAAAAAAGCGGCGGGAACGGCTGCCGGACTGACCGGTTTTTTCGGTTATTTCTTTGGAACGGCTTTGTTGGCAAATATCATGTTGGGGTACGTGGTGGATCATCTCGGATGGAACTGGAGTTTCATTATCCTGCTGGTGGCTTGTGCTCTAGCATTTGTTTTTACGGCATTTACAGTGAAAGAAGAACAATATCTGGTAAAAGAGAGTACTAACAAACATTAAACGCTCTAAAATTCAAAATTATGATTAAAAAGTTTTTTCATGCAGTGATGGCATGCGGGTTGATAGCCTTGGTCATGTCGTGTGAAGATCAAAAATTCAACAATATAAATGTCGATGTCGACAAGGTTGAATTGGATCATTTGACTCCCGATATGATTAAAGTGCGGGATTACGTGCCGGAGTATGCTGTTGTCGCTCACCGGGGATCGACCTTCTGGACCCCTGAAGAGACGGAGGCTGCGTATCGTTGGGCGAGAGAAATCGGGGCTGACTATCTGGAATGTGATATGCAGGTTTCGAAAGATGGAGTGGTGTTGGCATTGCATGATGACAACTTGAAACGAACCACAAATATTGAGAACGTGTTCGGGGAGACTATCCCTTACGAGATTAGAAAAGCGTATTACCAGAAAATTGGTTACTCGGAGGCAGAAGCAGAGGCGTTGGTGAAAGAGGATGCCAAGAATTTTGTACCGAATCTTCCGGCTTATTATACCTACGAGGAGTTGATGATGCTGGATGCTGGAACGTGGTTTAATGAAACGAGTATCGAACAGGCTCGCCCGAGTTTTGCCTCACAAAATCAATACATTTCTACATTGGAGGATCTCGTGGCTTATTCCAAGGGGAAAATGCTGGAACGGGATGCGCAGGGAAAACGAGTGTTCACGATGGGACAGAAGACCGGGGAAAAGATCAAGAGTTTAAGCGGTACGGCCGACGTGATCAAGTACACATTTGGTTACGTGGATGATCCGGAAGACACGGGTAATCGTCCGGGAATTTATATCGAGTTCAAGGAGCCGTGGCTGAATCCTACCGGGTTCGAGGAAATGGTTTACAAGGAACTGGATCGTTTGGGCATGAATATTATCACGCAACCGGAACCGGAAAGCAACCCGTTCTACGTGAATGGCAAGGTGAATACGGGGAACACGAATGGCAAGGTGATTCTGCAGACTTTCTCGTTGGAGAGCCTAGTGAGGGTAGCCGAGCATTTTGAGGGCAAGGTCCCGATGTGTTTCCTATTGTGGAAAGGTACGGGAGCGACGGATATCACGTATGACGATCCGCTGGGTTATGCCTCGTTTATTAATTTGGGTGTGAAGTACAAGGCTCATTTTATCGGACCGTGTATTGCCGGAGCCCCGAATAATTACCCGGAACTGAACCAACCGTGGCAGGATTACTTGATTCACAAGGCGGGAATGAAGAATCATCCCTACACGTTTGACACGTATGACCAGATGGCCAAGTATTTCGGACAATATAATTTCGGAGTCGAGATTGACGGGAAATATAAAGCACCTTATCTGGATGCATTGTTTACGAACCATTCTGATATGAGTATCAACTACATGATTACTCAAGGCTGGCGAAAGAGTCCGGCTTCCGAGACATTGGTTGACGCAAAGGTGGTGTTGGAGAGATTAGGTTACTAAATAATTGTTTAAATGCAGACCAGTATGAAAAAATATATATTATTCCCTGTTGTATTAGTCGCCCTCGTGTTGTCGTCTAATATGGTGAAAGCTCAGGCTGAGGATGTTGCTAATCCTCTTTTGCAATATATCAATAAGGATAAAGGAATTCGTTTCACGGCAGGCGCCCGTTTGTTTGCTGACGTGGCTTATTATCATTCGGAGTACACTCCGATGAAGTCGGGGGCAGCGCTCACGGATGCTCGTATACGGACGTCGTTGACGTACGGGCCGTTGTATTTTTACGCTGATTTCGATTTTTCGAAAGGAACTTTCAAGCAGAAGAATATTTTCGTGCGATATAATTTCCACGAATCGGCGTACGGGATTCATAGCGTGAAGGCAGGTTATTTCAACGAACCGTCGAGTATGAGTCTGAACGCGAGTTTGTATAATTACCATTTTATTTCCCGAGCGGCTCCGGCCATGGCTTTATCGGCCGGACGTGGTTTGGGGATTACCTACAAGTATTATGATGCCACTTTCTTTGCGGATCAAGGGCTTTTTGCGGAGAACAAGTACAATGACCAGATTTCCGGTTTTCAAGGAGTAAGCTTGAGTGGACGCTGGTTGTACAAGCCGCTTAATAATGAGTTCATAACTTTGCACGTGGGAGCTTCTTTTCGTTACTCTCGGATTAACACGGGCGAGGTGGTGAATAACGTGTTCAAGACGAATGTGGAGTTGGAGTCGAATATGCAGACTTACGTGGACGGTACGACGGAATTCCTGAATGCGCAGGTGCCTTGGGCGAAGAACACGATCACGGTAGGACCGGAAGTGCTGGTGGTTACCAGTAATATGTTTTTGTGGGGCGAGTATATTTACAAGAGATTGTACAAGAAAAGAAATGACGAGGCTTTGTTCGAGAATCAGTTGGGAGGCGTTTGGAGTTGGACGACCTTGGCTTCCTGGCAGGCTGGAAACCCGATGAGAAGTTCCAAGTTCCAAGGGGCGTACGTGGAAATGGGGTACTTGCTTTGCGGTGAAGGATACGGTTATGACGACGAGTACGGATTGTTGCGGGGAAGTAACGAGAGAGGAGATCTGGAGATTGTGGCCCGTTACAGTTACACGGATTTGAATGACATTAATAAAGGTGATTTCTTTTTAATTGGTAAGCAGGTATTTTATCCCGGGGGAGTGGTGGCAGATTACCCGGCCGTGTCAACGAGTATTGGCGGGGGACGGTTACATGCGGCCACGATTGGCGTGAACTACACGTTCAACCAGTACGTGAAGGTGATGGGTGAGTACCAGTATGGTAATTTAAAGAATGTTTATTTCCCGTTGGATAAGAATTTCCATCAGTTGCAGATGCGCTTGATGGTGTCGTTCTGATAGAGGGAGGAAAGTTCATAAAGCTTGTAAGGTTTATAAACCTTACAAGCTTTATGAATTTAGTGGACTATGTAGACTTTTTTTAGCGAGGTGGATTTGCTTTTTAATTCCTTTTCATTATTTTTGGGATTCGAAACACACAAACGCTAATTTATATCCAAACTATGAGAAAAGTCACTTTATTGTTGATGACCTTGGTCGCTGTGACTCATGTTGCGGTTGGTCAGGTTGATGTGAGTGCGGTCAATAAACCGATCGAGTTGTTGAACGAGGCAAACACGGATATTGAAAATGGAGATTATAAAGATGCTGTTCAAAAATTGATTGCGGCTAATCGATTGAATCCGAAATTGAGGGAGGTTTACTCGTCCTTGAATACTGCTTGTACTCACACGAACCAGATTTCTTTGCTGAAGGAGTTTCTTGTGAAAGGAAAGGGGATATTTGAGGAGGATGACGAGCTTTGTTATTATTTGGGAAATATTTACCAGAATCAGCAAAATTATGCGGCAGCCATAAAGGAGTATTCTCTGGCAATCCAGTATGCCAAGAAAAACGGGGAAGAGTACGAGTTGGTATATGCTTATTATTTGAACCGGGGGAATTGTTACTTGAAACAGCGTGAATTTGCGAAGGCGATACCGGATTATACCTATTCTCTCAAGCTAAACAAGGATAACGGTGCTATTTATGCGAACCGGGGAATTGCTTATTTCAGTACCGGAAAGCGTAAGGAGGCATGTGCCGATTGGCGGAAGGCTAAATCGCTGGGGGTAACAAGCGTGAATGCTTATATTAATCGCTATTGTCGATAAAGGTTTTAAATAAAATAAGCGAGCCAAACGATTTTGGCTCGCTTATTTTATGTATTTATTGCTAGGAATTAGAACGTCCAGCCTAATCGAAGAACCGGTTCGATGTATGTTTTGACATTTGTTTGACGTGTTTTTACCGGGGACAAAAGTATATATAATTAAGCGAGGGCAGGAATGTTCCTGCCACTTGCTATTTGAAAATATCAATCAATGATGTGAGGTTGCTGGTAAAGAGTTTAACGGAAATGGCAAGTAAAATGATTCCCAGGAATTTACGTAATATGTAAGCTCCTCCTTTCCCGAAAATCTTTTCGACTAGCGATACATTTTTTAATACAAAATAAACAACAATAATGTTTAGAGTTAAGGCGATAATAATATTGATGGTATGATATTCCGCCCGCAAAGCCAACAAAGTCGTTAATGTTCCGGCTCCCACGATCAAGGGAAATACTAACGGTACAATGGATGCCGTTCCTGATGGACTGTCATTTTTGAAAATAGGGATTCCGAAGATCATTTCTACTGCCAGTACGAAGATCACGAGAGAACCGGCCACGGCAAACGAGGAAATGTCCACGCTGAACAAGTTGAGCAAGCCATCCCCGACGAAAAGGAATGCCACGAGAAGAATATATGATGCCAAAGCGGCTTTTATGGCACTAATTTTGTGTCCTTTATTTTGAATATCATTAATGATAGGCACGGCTCCCGTGATGTCAATTACGGCAAACAGGACCATGAATGCACTCGCAAGTTCTTGTATATTAATGTCTGAAAAACTCATATCAAAAAGATTGGTTTATTCTTGATTAAAGGTTATTTTTGCCTACAAAGATACAGAAACAAGAGGTGTTATCAAAATGAATCAAAATAGAAAAGTTATGGCGTATACGAAACTAATTGTCGAGAAACAGGATAATATTTGCACGGTTAAGATTAATAACCCGGAGGCGTTGAATGCTTTGAATTCGACGATTTTGAAAGAATTGGATGCTGCTTTCACGGCTATCGGGGAGGATGACAGTGTTGATGTTGTTATTTTGACGGGTGAAGGACGTTCGTTCGTGGCAGGTGCGGATATATCCCAGATGAGTACGTTGAACGCGGTGGAGGGGAAAGCGTTTGGAGAGCTGGGAGCGGCTGTTTTCCGTAAAATCGAATTGTTGAACAAGGTGGTTATTGCCGGGGTGAATGGTTTTGCCCTGGGGGGAGGGTGTGAATTGGCCATGGCTTGTGACATCCGTATTGCTTCGGTGAAGGCTAAATTCGGTCAACCGGAAGTCGGTTTGGGAATTACCCCGGGATTCTCCGGTACGCAACGGTTACCGCGTATCGTGGGATTGGGTAAGGCAAAAGAACTGATCTACACGGCTGACGTGATTGTTGCCGAGGAGGCTTATCGTATCGGGTTGGTGAACAAGGTGGTGGAACCGGAAGCACTGATGGATGAATGTATGGCTATGGCGAAGAAGATTGCTTCGAAAGCTCCGCTGGCTGTACGTTATGCGAAAGAAGCGATCAACCGGGGAGTAGAGACGGATATTGACACGGGTATTTCTATCGAAAGTGATTTGTTCGGAATCTGTTTTTCAACCGAGGATCAGAAAGAAGGAATGCAGGCATTTCTAGGCAAAAGAGGAGCGGAATTCAAGAAAAGATAAAAACTTGGCGTCTGGTACGATAATAGAGAATTTGATATTATATAATTGAAGGTTTTAAATTAAGAGGAAATGAAAATTTGCGTTGTAGGTACAGGTACGATGGGTAATGGTATTGCCCAAACCTTTGCTCAAGCCGGGCATGACGTATTGTTAAAAGGCCGTTCAGAGGCATCTTTAGGTAAGGCTCACAAGGCTATCGAGAAGAGCCTTTCCAAGCTGGTAGAAAAAGGCAAAATGGAAGCTGCCGAGAAGGATGCAATCAATGCCCGCATCAAAGACACGATGGCATACGAGGATTGTAAGGATGCCGATTTAGTGATCGAGGTGGTTGCCGAGGATATGGCTACGAAGAACGAGATATTCAAGACTTTGGATGCTATTTGTAAACCGGAGGCGATCCTGGCTACGAATACTTCTTCTCTTTCTATCACGGAAATCGCTGCCGCAACCAGCCGTCCGGAGAAAGTGATCGGAATGCACTTCTTTAACCCGGTACCGATGATGAAATTGGTAGAGGTGATTAAAGGGCAGTTGACTTCTCAAGAAGTTCACGACAAGGTGATGGCAATCGCTGCAGAAGTGGGTAAGACTCCGGTAAGCGTGAACGAGGCTCCCGGATTCGTGGTAAATAGAATCTTGATCCCGATGGTGAACGAGGGTATCGGTATCTATGCAGACGGTGTTGCTACCAAGGAAGAGATTGACGAGGCTATGAAATTAGGGGCTAACCATCCGATGGGACCTTTGGCGTTAGGTGACTTGATCGGTTTGGACGTGTGTCTGGCTATCATGGAGGTGCTGTATAATGAATTCGGTGATTCCAAGTATCGTCCTCACCCGCTGTTACGGAAAATGGTTCGTGCTAACTTGTTAGGACGTAAGACCGGAATCGGTTTCTATGATTACCGGAAATAGGGAATAAAAAGTTTATAAAGTTCATAAAGTTTGTAAGGTTCATAAAGTTGCATTTGAGAGCAATGGATCTTATAAATTTTGTGAACTTTGTTTTTGAATGGTGGTTGATTTGTCTAAACAACTATGTTTGTTCCCTTGTCTTTCAGAAAGAAACTACAGAATTCATTGAGTTGTTGTTGCATCAATTCTTTTGGTATTAATAAGCGTTTGTATTCAGCGACCATTGTTGGACTCATACTTCGGTTCATCGCATATTCTACAACCACCTCGTCGGCTTCTGGGCACAAAATAATGCCGATAGAAGGATTCTCGTTAGTACGTTTCACATCTCTATCAAGTGCTTCCAGGTAAAATTCTAGTTGGCCGAGGTCTCTTGGATGGAACTTTGTTTTCTTTAATTCTACCGCTATTAAGGCCTGTAAGCCTCTGTGAAAGAATAATAAATCAGCCTTGAAAGTAGAACCGCCAACTGGTAGGCTATACTCTTGGTCCATAAACAAGAAGTCTTTACCTAATTCTAAGATAAACTGCTTCATGTGCTCAATCAATCTGTTGCGTAGTTTTGATTCGCTATGCTTCTTGGGTAGGCCAAGGAAGTCAAGGAATACTGTGTCCTTGAATATTACAGGTGCATCCGGATAAGACTCTAATAATCCTTTTGATAGATTCTTCTTATCACTAAGCAGCGTTGAAAATGTCTGATTGGTTAAACTGCGATCTAACTCTTTTACATTCAGACGTTCTTTGTGAGCGTATAATATATAGAATAATCGTTCTTCGTTATTACGACAACGGCTAAGTATCATCGTATGATTGGTGAAAGTGGTCATTGTAAGAACTTGAGGCATTCGTGCAGTTGACAACTGCACAATCTCATTATTTTCCCCTTCATTTATGTTATCATCTTGGGCTTCTAAATGAGCCGATTGTAATTGTGCAGTTGTTGACTGCACGAATTCATGTGACAGAAATTTCTCTACTGTTAAGCTAAATTGAGGCGTGGAATACTCTTCAAAATACTGAACCATATTGTAGATGTTTCTTCGGCTATATCCTCTTAAATCAGGACGGCGAGCACGAATGTATTCTGATAGTTGGCTCACCACCTTGCTTCCCCATTCTTCACTTTTCAGCTTTGCTGATACATAGCTTCCCACGTACCATGCAGTCTGTAGCAATTCCTCGTTCACCATACGAGAGGCTTTGCTTTGGTGCAATTGAATGATGCTAATCACTTCGTCAAACTGCTTTTCATGCAGAACTATAATACTTTTGTTCTCGTCCATATTGCAAATTTACGCATTATTGGTATTTTGAACAATAATCTTCGCCATTGTAATTGATGCTTTGAATTTCAGTCACAAAGGTAGTTATTATTAATGAAATTATATCCTTTTCAATGAACTGCTTGCTGTGATGAAAAGTAAAATTTCCTGTGATATTTTATTGTCCTAATTGTATTACTTGACGTTTTTGCGGGTGAGAATCGTCTGCTGACGGACGGGATTTGAAGTTGTTAAAATTGAATGTTAACCCGATCCAGTAAGCGTGAGTGGCTTCTTTGCTATAATTTGCCAGGCGATACGATCCTGTATTTAAACGGGCTTGCCATTCGGACGTGTCGAAGACGTCGGAAACGGAGAAGCTGATTTGAAGGCGGTCATTAAAAAATCCCTGTTTGATGGCCAAGTCCAAGTAGTAATTTTCTTCCACTTTGAATTGTGGTACTTTTGTTGGTGATTGATAGGAGAAGAGGGCTTGAAACTCGGTATGTTTTTTGGAATTCAAAGTTAATTCCAGGTCCCCCGACCAGGAAAAATCGTCGGCATGAAGGTCTATTCCTTGAAATTTCCCGTTGGTATGAGAGTGGACGAGGGATATGGAAGGGGTGATCGTTATCCATGAGGTGGGAGTGCCGGATAGATTGATGTCCAAGCCGACCTTATTCTCCATGTTGCCATTTGCATAAGACAGCGTTAGGGTGTTGTCTTCTGAGAATAACGTGATCGGGGTGATAAACTTTTCCGTGGAATTGAAATAAAGATTCCCGTTCAGTTGGAGCTTTTCTCTTGATAAAAGATAGTTGATCTCGGCTCGATTCGTGACTTCGGGACGTAACAGCGGGTTACCCTGCTCGAAGGTCTGGTGATCGATCGGGCTTGTAAACGGGTTTAGTTGGGTGTAATCCGGGAGAGAGGCTTTTCTGGTAAAATGAAAGGCCAGTTCTTGCTGGTCTGAAGGCATGTACTGAAGGGTTAGGTGAGGATAAAAGTATAGTCGATCAGAATTATGTTTTTTCGTGTTTTCCATGAGCTTGGTGCGGGTAATATCGTAATCGGCGTGTAGCCCTATTTTATAGTGCCAAAATTTTCCTTGTTGTCGGGAGTAGAAAAGATGTGCCGTGTAGATGTATTCATGGTGGTTTAGGCCGTCGTTAGGGGGCAAATTCGATAACCAATTATCAATGTTTTCTTCCGTGTCGTGAAGATTGTATCGGGTTTTATTCCATCTGGAAAAAAATTGAATTCCGGTTTCGAGTTGCCCTTGGTTTTCGAATGCATAGAGATAATCCATTTGTAAGCGGACGAGTTCCGGTTTCTCGTTTCCGGTGGAGGTATAGGTAAGGAGATCATTGATTTGATACGTGCTTGGACGGGAATCTTTCGTGTGGGAGAAGATCCCGTTTAGCGATAGTTCGTGTTTGTCTTTTTCGTAGATGTGTTTGTAGAATAAGGAACCTTCAATTGTTTTCCGGCTGAATGCTATTCGATGATGTAGGTCATATTCTTTTGTTTGCGTGCGATTATTTATATCCCGGTTTGTCGTGATTTTTGGGAATTGTAATTTAAGATTCCATAGGAAAAGATTACGAGAAGAGGGTTTCATATCCAGTTGGAGGGCTATGGAATGGCTTAAATGGTGTTGTTCTGTCTCTAATACTTGAGATGTTTCTGCCGAAAAAGAGCGAAATAACTCACTGCTGATTTCGATGCGATCCGAATGTCCGGAATAATCCAGGAATAGCTCCCAATTCTTTTGTGTATATCCTAGGTTTACGTTTCCTGTGAAATTGTTCGTGAAATCATAGTTGAGGGAAACTGAACTGCTCCATGAGCTCTTGATCTTTTGCTCGTTTTCTTGGGCGTAAATGTCTGTATTCGTGCAAAAAGTAAGGAGACTGAAGAGTATCTGTGTGATGCGCTTTTTCATATTTCTGTATTGTTGTTTTGCAAATTTGACAAGGGATATGGGTGAAAACTTGCGCCTGTTGGGGTGTTTTAAGATTTTTTGTAATTTCTAGAGAGAAGCTCAAGAGAAATAATGGAAATGCTAGGGAGATAATCCCACTTTTTCGATGCTGTCTCGAAGCTTACTCGGAGTTTATTCAATCAATAATGCATGAGCTACGTGTGAGCTTCGAATAAGCTCTGAATAAAGGGGATTATTTGGGTTAGATTACTTCTTTATTTGGGTTGGTTTAGGGTGAGAATCGGAGGTGTTGAATTCGATTTTATGAATAGTGTGATGAAGATATAGTAATGAATATAATTTGAATTTGTATGATTCGAAATGATGACTGTAAAGCTTGATTTAAGAATGGTTTAGATGTCTTAAAACGATCGTTTAATGCGCTGCAAATATACTAAATTTTTATATAGAGCAAATGGATGTGAAATATTTTTCTTCGTTTTAACAATCAGCTTGTTAACATTTCTGTTAGAAAATGCAAAAATCAATCAGGTGTTACTATCATTAAACGATCGTTTTTTTATAGGAAATGATATTTATGCGGACAGCTTCTATGCGTTATTGCTGTTTAAGTATAGCGTGTAGAACACATGGCAATAAATCAGGACTCGTGGTAGGGTTAGTGCGCGAAGCGCATCCAGTCGGGTCGTAATCTTCTAAATTGCCGGTATAAACACGAGCTTTTGTTAAAAAACAATCCATGATAACGACTGATAAATTAAACTGGTATGCCGCCTATACCCGTGTAAATCAAGAATTGGTCATTAAAAAGAAACTAGACGAGTTAGGGGTAGAAAATTACCTGCCACAGGAAGAGCGAGTACGTGAGACTCCACTCGGTCGAAAGAAGATTAGGGTAATTCTAATTCATGGATTGATCTTTATCCGGACAGATAAAACGACTAGTTTCTCTTTACTGAACGATCACTTGTTGAATATTGTTTATTTGAAAGATCGTGAAGGACGTTGTTCATTGATTATTCCGGATAAACAAATGGAAGATTTCATGTTCTTGTTAGACTTTTCTATCGATGGCGTAGAGGTGCTGAATAAAGATTTGAAAAGGGGGGATCGGGTACGAGTGATCAAAGGGCCTTTGTTGGGCTTGGAAGGGGAACTAGTACGCTTGAAAGGACACAAGCGGGTTGTCATTCGATTGGATGGCGTGGCATCTATTGCCACGTCTTATATCCCAAGTTCGTTTTTGGAAAAAATAGAGTAATAGGAAATAATGGAAAAGAATTTATTTCGAGAAGTGTACAAGCAGGTGTGTGGATTGGCGTTGAAAGATTGTCCTCCCTCGTCTCTGTCGGGACTCTTGCACGGTTACTTGTCGGTTTACTCGATGGTGCGGGTGTACCCATGGCTGGAAGACGAGTATGGTAGTCTTTGGGATATTCACGATCGAATACGAGAGATAGCCCGGGTTATTCAGGAATTGTTGAAGGATAAAGATCTTCCGGTAGATACTCGTGCGGGGTATGTCGTGGATTTGATGGATGCTTACTTGTTGTATTCGGATATGAAATTCGTGGATGTGGCGTTGGATGCTGCTTATGAAATTCTTATACCTAAAGGAAGTGATAAGATTGTATTGCCTTGTCGTACACCGAATATCTGCAGACTGCTTTGTAGTTGTTATTATTTTACGGGGGAGGAAGAATGTGGATTGTTAGCGGGAAGTCTTGTGACGGAGACTTTGGGATTAAGTCGTATAGCAAGTCTAGAGGAATTGGTTGCTTGGTGGGATGCAATTGGTTTTTATGAGAGTGTTGTAGGGGAAATGGAAGTTCCTGTTGAAGAGCAAAGACGTATGACGGAAGAGAGTGTACGTTGGGCAGTTCGTGTACAACAGTGGGAAGATGAAATAACAAAATGTAATTTGGGAGCATTAGAATCATTGATAAACCTATTTTATGTTTTAGCAAAACAAAAGTTTACAGAATGCAATTCGTTGTACGGAAAAATGAATATAGAGATTTAATATTCAAGTTTAGCTTGAGAAATAATTATTTTACGTCCTAGTTTGAGTTTCAAGGTTGTTTATAGTATATGCGAATAGTCAAAGGATACCTTTACGGTATCCTAAATTGATATGAAACTTTGGGAGGAAATACTACTATTTGAAGAGTAATTCGCTTGTATATAAAATATTACTTGCTCGATAAATAATTGTAACATGTTTAAAAATAAAGTATTGATGATTACCGGAGGAACTGGTTCTTTTGGTAATGCTGTTTTGAAACATTTTTTAAATTCTGATTTGAGAGAGATTCGTATTTTTTCTCGGGATGAGAAAAAACAAGAGGATATGCGGATTGAATTGAAGAATGATAAATTGAACTTTATAATAGGTAATGTCCGGGATTTTGATAGTATAAATAATGCAATGAGAGGGGTGGATTATGTGTTTCACGCAGCAGCATTAAAGCAAGTACCGTCTTGTGAATTTTATCCGATGCAGGCTATTTGTACAAATTTGTATGGTGCGGAAAACGTTTTGGAGGCAGCGGCAAGAAATAACGTGGAAAAGGTGGTCGTGTTAAGTACGGATAAAGCTGCCTATCCAATTAACGCCATGGGGATGACGAAGGCGTTAATGGAAAAGTTGGCTATTTCTAAAGCACGTGATCAGCGAGTTCAAGATAACGGAGGTGTTATTTGTGCCACGCGTTATGGTAATGTGATGTGTTCCCGAGGTTCGATAATCCCATTGTTTATCAAACAAATTAAAGAAAGAGTTCCAATGACGGTGACTGTACCGGAAATGACTCGTTTTATGATGTCTTTAGATGATGCGGTGAATTTAGTTTTGTATGCTTTTGCACATGCGGAACCGGGAGATCTTTTTGTTCAAAAAGCTCCGGCTGCTACAATTGGTGATCTAGCAATTGCGGTAAGGGAATTATTTCAAGCGGATAACGAGATAAAAATTATAGGGGCACGTCATAGTGAGAAAATGTACGAAACATTGTGTACGAAAGAGGAAATGTCCAAAGCTATAGACTTGGATGGTTTTTACCGTGTCCCGGCAGATTTTCGGGATTTGAATTACACAAAATACGTACAAAAGGATGGTCCGAAACTAATTCATGATGAGTATAATTCGGAAAATACTCATCGGTTGTCTATCGAGGAGTTAAAACAATTATTACTAACTCTTGATTACGTACAGGAGGAATTAAAAACTTATAGAAAATAAGCATGATACCATTAGTTAAACCGTTTATTCCGGCTAGGGAAGTGTTGATGCCAGAATTGGAAAAGATCCTTTATAGTGGTTATATAGCCGAAGGGGAAGCCGTGTATCAATTTGAAGATAAATTTCGAGGATATTTAAAAAATCCGTTAAGCTTAGCTTTACATTCAGGAACAGATGCTCTTCATTTAGCTTTAATCTTGGCGGGAGTGAAATCCGGAGATGAGGTGATCAGTACTCCAATGACAGCCGAACCAACAAATACTTCGATTGCGATGGTTGGGGGGAAGGTCATTTGGGGAGATGTTGATCCTCGCAATGGGTTGTTAGATCCGCATGACGTGGAAAAGATGATATCTGAAAGAACAAAAGCGATCGTGTTAGTTCATTACGCCGGAATGGTGTGTGATATGAACGAGTTTTATCGTATTTCTCAAAAGTATGATCTTCCTATTATTGAAGATGCGGCCCATGCATTAGGTAGTAAATATAGAGGACGAATGACTGGATGTAATTCTCCTTATACTATTTTTTCATTGCAAGCAATCAAGCATATGACAACGGTTGATGGTGGTTTTTTATGCTTGCAGAATGTAGAGGAATTTGATAGGGCAAGAAGATTGCGATGGTTTGGGTTAGATAAAAAACGTTCTCGTTTGGAGAATGATATCACGGAAGTGGGATTCAAATACGCCATGAATAACGTGAATGCGACAATCGGTAATGTACAAATGCGTTATTTGGAAGATGTTATTAATCGTTATATTGTAAACGGGAAATATTATGATCGAGTACTAGCGGGAGTGGATGGAGTGCAATTGGTACAATATTCTCCCGACACGGAAGCTTCTTATTGGTTGTACACGATGAAAGTAAAAGATAGAGAGAATTTTATAAGAATGATGGAAGCTAATGGAGTGATGGCTTCTCCTTTGCATCATCGTAGTGACACGCATAGTATATTTCGAACATCGAAAAGAGATTTACCGAACATGGATAAATGGTACAAGGAGTTTGTTCATATTCCTTGCGGTTGGTGGGTTAGTGATGAAGAGAGAGAAAGAATAGTGGAAACAATAAAGAAAGGTTGGTAATGATACCACTTTATAAACCTTATATGCCAAAAAACTTGCCGGAGCTGGAATCTATTCTGCATTCTGGTGCGTTGTCCTATGGGAGATGGGGAAAATCATTCGAGAATAAGTTACGGGATTTTGTAGGAATAGAGAACCTGTTAACCACGAATAGTTATGCTTCTGCAATTCAAGTGGCTCTAACGGTATTGGGATTACATCCGGAAGATGAAGTGATAACCTCTCCAATGAGTTGTTTGGCTTCGAATCAACCTTTACAAACATTTGGGTTGAAAATCGTGTGGGCAGATATAGATCCGTTAACGGGAACTTTGGATCCGGAAAGTGTGCGTCAGAAAATAACAGATAAAACTCGTTTGATTTTCCATAATCATTTTTGTGGTTACGTGGGGTATGTTGATGAAGTTAACATGATTGGTAGGGAACATGGAATTCCTGTGATAGATGATTGTGTAGAGGCTTTTGGTAGTAAATATAAAGGGAATTATACTGGAAATTTGGGAACAGGCGTGACTATTTTTTCTTTTCAAACAGTTCGTTTACCCAATACAATAGATGGGGGGGCGATTGTGTTTAAAGACTCAGACCTTTATAAGAAAGCGTTATTGACTCGTGATTTTGGAATTCGAAGAGATATTTTTCGAGATGAAAATAATGAAATCTCTGCTAAATGTGATATTTCCCTTCTTGGTTATGGGGCGACAATGAGCGATATGAATAGCTATATCGGTTGCTGTCAAATGGACGAAATTATGATGTTATTAGAGAGTCAGCAGAGAAATGCAAGAAGATGGGATGCTATTATAGAGCAAACGTATCCAAGGTTTTACAGGTTGAACCAAAGGGACGAGATACAACCTAATTATTGGGTGTACGGTTTTTTGTGTGATCGTAAAATTGAGGTAATGCTTGATTTTCGAAAGCAAGGTTATTACGCTTCTGGGGTCCACTTAAATAACAATTGTTATTCTGTATTTGGAAATACGGAAAAATTATGTGGTGTGAATGATTTTATGAAAAAATTTGTGGCCATTCCTTGTGGGTGGTGGTTAAATTTGAATTTATAATGAAAAAACATTCAATTCAAATATTGGAAATATCAGAAATGTTAGGTATCCCTTTTATTGGGGCGAATGTTTGCATTGAAGGTTTAAACCTTTGTAATAGAGAAACACGATATAATTCTATATTGTCATATATTGCATCGACTAGATATTTGGGATTATTGAAGAATAATGAATCAGTAAAAGCTTTATTTATTTCGAGTGATGTATATGATGAATTAAAAATGGATGGTTCATTTCAGATTCCTACATTGTTTATTGTGGAAAATCCGGAAGTTTCGTTCTATTATTTGCATCATTTATTGCATAAAGCAAGTTTTTATGAGAAATACGATTTTAAGTCGAAAATAGGGAATGATTGTTTCATACATAGAACTGCAGTAATTGAAGATGGTGTGATTTTGGGTAATGGAGTTCGAGTAGGTGCAAATAGTGTAATAAAAAGGGGGACTATTATTGAAGATAAAACTGTTGTTGGTTGTTGTTCTGTTATTGGGAGTGAAGGTTTTCAATTAATATATGATGAACATCATGTACCTTTTACTGTAACTCATGTTGGAGGAACGGCAATTGGTAAAAATGTATTTATTGGAGATAATTGTACAATATGTAATTCTTTATTTGAAGGATATGTTACAATAGGGGATAATACAAAGATTGATAATCAAGTGCATGTGGGGCATAATTGTGTAATTGGGAAAAATGCAGTGATTACAGGAAACTCTCTATTAATGGGGTCTGTTGAAATAAAAGATAATGTATGGATTAGTCCCTGTTCTACAATTTCTAATAAATGTATTATTTCTAATAATGCTTTCGTTGGAAGTGATTCATTGGTTGTGAATAATGTTGGAGAAAATATGCGAGTGTGTGGGAATCCTGCAATGCCTGTAGATGAGTATTTTAGAATTTTGATTAATCAGAAAAAAAATATAAAAAGAAGAAAACATGAAAAATAAATTATTGTTGATAATAAATCAAATCAGATTAAATAATGGTTTAAATGTATTAGATATTATTTCAGAGACAGATGATTTGCGTAGTGATATCGGTTTTAATTCTTTTGATCTGGCGGAATTAACTGTTCGTATTGAAGATGAATTTGATATTGATATTTTTGAGGATGGTATTGTATCTACTGTCGGGGATATTTTAAATAAATTGAAGTAATGCTTGAGATGTAGTGTTGATCTAATATTTAAGATTAAAATGCGAATGGGTAATGAAAGGGTATAAAATTCATGAAAGAGGAATCATATAAAAATATTTTTAAAACAACTTTTCTTTTTGGATTCGTACAGGTTTTTAATATCCTTATAAAAGTTATCACGAATAAAATTGTTGCTGTATTGCTTGGTGCAGAGGGGATGGGAATCGTGGGTATATATAATAATACTTTGGAATTTATAAAATCTGGCACTAGTTTAGGAATTTCTCAAAGTGCAGTGAGGGATATATCGGAAGCAAATGCAAAAGATGATAATATACGTTTTTCGTCGACAATTTCTGTAACGAATCGAATTATAATAGTTACAGGTTTACTGGGAGGAATGGTAACACTTCTGTTATCCCCTTGGTTAAGTGAATGGACATTGGGAAACCAAGATTATACGTTTGCTTTTATGCTTCTTTCTATTGTCGTTGTGGCGAGAATTTTAACTGATGGACAGCTTGCTGTTTTGAAAGGAATGAGACAGTTAAGATCTTTGGCAAAAGCAAGTATGCTAGGGGCTGTGGCTGGTCTTGTCGTAGGGGGACCGATGTACTATTTGTATGGATTGCAAGGTGTTGTTCCGTCATTAATCGTTTGTGCTTTAGTGGCATTGTTTTTCTCTAATTATTATGTAAGAAAGATTCGTTATGAGCATGTTGTTTTGACAATAAATGAAGTTATAACAAATGCTTCATCCATGATAAAAATGGGGATAGCATTGGTTTTTGCTTCTTTTCTTGCGAATATAGTCGCCCTTGCTATATCAGCCTACATGAGGGCATATGGAGGTTTACAGGATGTCGGATTTTATAATGCAGGACTTATGATTTTAAATGGTTATTTTGGAATTATAATTACTGCTCTTACTACGGATTATTATCCTCGGATTGCTGCTATTAATAATGATAATATTTTGTTACAAAAAGAATTAAATAAACAGGCTTCAGTCAGTCTTGTACTTTGTTGTCCTTTAGTTGTCCTTTTTCTTTTTTTGTTACCATTCTTTGTCCAAATTTTATATTCAAAAGAGTTTTCTCCCACAGTAGAGTTTATTAGAGTGGCTATTTGGGGTACATTGGTAACTATTTGTTCTAATCAAGTAGATATGATTCTTGTTGCAAAATTTAAAATGAAATTGTTTACAATTATAGCTATTTTATATCGTGTATTACAGTTAGGAATCAGTCTTGTTTTTTATCAATTTTATGGTTTGTTAGGAATGGGTATATCAATGACAGTATTGGGTATTATTCATATGTTAATTATGACAACTGTCGTTTATCAACTATATAAAATTCATTTTGATCGTTTATTTGTAAAGATTGTTATTGTCGTGTTGGGATTAGCTGTCAGTGCGACAGTTGTTTGTACGTTAGATAATCTTGTGTTGGAATATCTGATAGGAGGTTTGTTAGTATTTTTTTCTTGTATATTTTCTTTATATGTTTCTCGTAAGTATTTTGGGATAGATTTATTCCGGTATTTGAGAAGTAAAATTTGAATAAGAAATGTTGTCATTAAAATTTAGTAAATATAATTAAATTTACATAATAGAAGATGATAGGGATTATTCTTAGCAATAATCTAAATACTTGTCCATATGTGGATAAATATTTGGATACATTCAATAAAATAGGAATAAATTATGAACTTGTTTTGTGGGATAGAGATGGCTCTCAAAATAAATTTCCAGCTAATTATAGAGTTTTTGATGTACAAAATAATGTTGATGTTCCTAAATGGAAAAAAATATTTGGTTTTTGTAGGTTTGCTTGGTTTGTTTACAATACAATAAGAATCCGAAGATATGAAAAACTTATTTTTCTGACCACTCAAATCGCTGTAATGTGTTATCCCTTGACACATAAAAAATTCAAACGGAAATATATATTTGATTTTAGAGATTTGAGTTTTGAACAAAATAGTTTGTATCGGAAACTTGTAAAAAAGATAATTGATAATTCATATTTCACATGCATGTCATCTCCTGAATTTGCTAAAGTGTATGGTATAGATAGTTATTTTATGGCCCATAACTTTAGGTATAAGGATCTTGCAATTTCTGCATCAGCAAATTCTTTTACTAGGCGGGAAAACGGTAAAATTACTCTACTTCATATTGGAATAAGTCGTGGTGAGCAGTATAATAATAGGCTTGCCGAGATATTTGGAAATGATGAAAGATTTGAAATATACATTGTGGGAAGAGGAAATGATACGGAATCTTTTGTCCAAATAGTAAGTGGTTATTCAAATATTACAGTAAAAGGAACTTACAACAATGAAGAAAAGGAGTGTTTTATAAATAAAGCTGATATGTTACTTTATTATTATCCGTGCGATTTTAACTGTAATCGAGCACTAGCTAATAAATATTACGACTGTTTGATATACAAAAAACCTCTTGTGGGAAATATTAATACTTATTCAGGGCACCGTCTTCAAGAGAAAGGATTAGGCATATCTATAAACTTTGATTCAAATACTTGTGCTGATGATATATATAATTATTATGAGAATTTGGATTATAATAAATTCATTAATAATGTTACAAGAGAGTTAGATACTGTATTGGAAGAAGATAAAATTTATTTGAATAAAATTCAAGAATTTGCTAATCAATGAATTTGAATCGCTCGGAGAAAGAGGCTAGCAGATTGTCTAGAATCTTCACCGTATCGGTGTTGTTAATGCCTGCAATCATTATGTATGCAACTCCTATTCCTACGGTATCTGTTGGAGAGTTATGGATTATATTGTTGATAGGCGTTATGATTCCTGATATGATATCAAAGCATAGGAGGTTAAGATGTAATTGTTTCTGTTGGTATCTATTATACGCATTCTTTTCAACTCTAGTAATTAGTATCGTATTTTTATGTACGGCATTCTATGATCCTCTTGATATGGGAGAAAGAGTTCTTCGAGATACATTTTATTTTTCTGTTGTTTTTATTTTTGGGGCAGAATATTTTAACTATAAATATGCTTTAAAGATTATAAAGAGAATAGCCATAATCCTTAGTATCTATATGGTGGTTCAATATATCACCTATTCCCTATTAGGAGTTCAATTACCTAATGTAATTCCATTTCTTAAAACTAATATTTCAGGTGGTTATCTAGGCGAAGAGTTATTGGAAAGAATTGGTAGAAGTGCGAGTTATGATGGATATTTGCGTGTAAGTGGTTTTTTTTCAGAACCAGCAGTCTGTGCTCATTTTCTTTCTGTTGCTTTATTGTTAGAGTTATTTCCTGCTGTAGGTAAAATAAAGGATTTTACAACCTCTTTTTTGTATACCATTGCCTTAGTTTTAACCTTTTCAGTGAATGCATATGTTGCAATTGTTGTTTGCTGGGGTATCTGGGTGTTATTTAATGCTAAGAATCATAAGAAAAGCGGTTTGATCACAACTATTCTTGTGTTTTCGATAATGATAGCAGGAATAGTTATGATTGCCTCAAATGATATCACTAAGCGAGTATTTGAAAGGCTATTTTTATTAGGAGATACATCTATTACCGAAGGCTCATCTGTTGTGCGTGTTTTGAGAGGAATGAGTTTTTATTTTGAAATGCCTACATTTTTTCAGATTTTTGGTAGTGGTTTTGGTAATTTCATTCAGTTTAAAGATATTTATGGTATTACCACTATATATGAAACTGCGGATGAATATATGAATACCAATGCGTATATCTTGGTATCTTCGGGTATAATTGGTTTTATTTTATTTGTTGGTTCGTTGTATACTATTGCAAAAAAACGAATTACTATATCAAAAATGATATTGCTAATTGTGATTATGTTTGGTTTTTCAAGTAGTATATATAGTTCGGCACAATTTGTAATTATGTTATCATTTATACTGTATGCACCCAAAAAGGAGGAAATATTAAATGAAATTAAAAATTATCACATTACATAGCATATATAATCCTGGATCAGTATTTCAGGCCTATGCTTTGCAACATTATTTATTGAAAGAGGGGTATGATGTTGAAATAATTGATTATCGTCCCCCTTATGGTACAATTGGTAAAAATAAAATCAAGGGATATTTACGTAAAATGTTGTTCTTTAAAAATGAAATAAAAGTTAAAAGGAAATATGAGAAATTTATCAACGATACAATGTTTTTGACGGCCTCAAGCTATCATTCGTTTAACGATCTTGTAAAATTTGATTTTAATGCGGATGTATATATTACTGGGAGCGATCAACTCTGGAATATGGATTATGATTGTGGTAGAGATCTTTCATATTATTTGGAGTTTGTTGATGGAAAAAAGAAGATTTCATATGCAACTAGCATCGGTAAGAAAATAATTCCCAATGATGAACTTAATTTAATTGCGTCTAGAATACAAGATTTTTCAATGATTTCTGTGAGAGAAGAAAGTAATAGTTATGTATTATCTGATAAACTTCAACGAAAGGTTTCATGGGTGTGTGATCCTGTATTCTTGCTTTCTGCTGATGACTACAAAGGAATGACATCAAGACAGATAAAGGGGAAGTATGTTGTGGTTTATTTGTCAGAGAAAAGTGATCTTTTAAATTGTATTGTAAATGATGTAAAAAACAAAACTGAATTTGAAGTAGTTCTGATAGGTGGTAATCGGACTCGATGTGTATGCGATAGGCATATAAAAGATTTGGGACCTTATGATTTCCTTTCTCTTATTTTACATGCTGAAATTGTTATTTCAAGTTCTTTTCATGCGACGGCGTTTTCTTTGATATTTAATAAAAAATTTGGGGTAATTTTACCTAAGAAGAATGGAGAGCGTATCGAAAGTATGCTGAATTTATGTCGATTAACCAATCATATAATTTCTAATGAAAGCGATATAGTTGTTATATATGAGAAGATCAATTACTCAGAAATTAACAAAGAGCTCGAAAAATTCATTTCAATATCTAAAAATATATTGCTTCAAGGAATACAAAATTGATAAAGAATAAAAGGCACGATGCTTGAAAATAGTATTATAAATATCGTTAAGTCTTTGGATTGTACTGGATGTGGAGCATGTATAAATGTGTGTCCGAAGCAAGCATTAGAGTATAGTTATGATAAATATAAGTTTGTTGTTCCAGCAATAGATGAGTCTCGATGTATTGATTGTGGAAGATGTAAAAATGTGTGTCCAACTCTTCATATAGAAAAGAAATCACATAAAGCGGTTTATGCTGCGATGGCTGTAGATGAAAGTTTGAGAATGTCAAGTTCGTCTGGTGGTATTTTTGGTGTAATTGCGGCTTACTTAATCAATAATGGTTGGATTGTATACGGATGTACGATGGATTTTGAATTTGTTGTAAAACATATACGTATAGATAAGCTAGAAGAATTACCTCAAATATTGAGGTCAAAGTATGTTCAAAGTAACTTAGGGAATATTTATCACCAGATACTGCATGATTTGAAAGAGGGTAGAAAAGTACTATTTGCAGGAACTCCGTGTCAAGTATCTGCTGTAAATAATTGTACGCCTAAAATTTATAAAGAAAATATTCTGACTGTTGATATTGTTTGTCATGGAGTTCCTTCTCAAGCCTTTTATAATAGTTACTTGAATTATTTGTCTTTACGAAATGGGAAGATCGAAAAATACACATTTAGGGCTAAACGACAAGTAAATAATGGTATGTCTTGTTTCTTTTCTTATAAAACGCATAGGAGTAACAAGACTTATTTTAGAAATTGGCCAGAGGATACATATAATTATCTCTATATGATGTCCTATATATACCGTGAGAGTTGTTATAATTGTAATTATGCTTCTTCTGATCGACCGGGTGATATTACTTTATGTGATTATTGGGGTTGGGAGAAGTATCATAACGAGTTCCCTATAGGTAGTACCGTTTCTGGTGTGATTTTGAATAGTAATAAAGCAGAAAATGTATTTAATAAAATTAAGGGATCTTTAAAAATGATTTCTACAGATATTTCTAAGATCATGGTTAATAATGGTTGTTTGGTTAGACCCTCTGTAAAACCTTCTCAAAGAGATACTATTCTTGATGTATGGTTAGAAAGCGGTTTTGGTGTTATTGATAAAGCGTATAAAGAAAAAAGTATAAAATGTCGGCTTAAATGTTTATTGATGAGAGTAATCCCTCAAAATATAATGAATCAATTATTTTCTTTTAAAGTGAGAAAAAGCTAGCTAAAAGTATGAAGGATGCTATTTTAACAATCGATGTAGAAGGCCCTCGTGGACATGATCCTGTTTTATACCAAATTTGGGGAAAAACCGTTAATGGGGAATATTATGGAATATCTAAAATAATGGATATATGTGACTCTTTCCAGGTAAAAGGATTGTTTTTTGTAGATATTCCAGAAATTTGGGATTATGGGTATGAAAAAATTAAAGAAGTAATACTATCGATTCGTAAAAGAGATCACGATGTGGGAGTACATATTCATCCGCACCATATGCCGAATGAAACACGTCACTTTTTATTTGATTATACGAAAGAGGAGCAATATTCTATTATCAAAAAATGTACAGACAAATATTATGAAATAACTGGGGAAGTGCCCAAATCTTTCCGTGCAGGGAAATATGGTGCTAATGTAGATACTCTTGATATAATTAACGAATTAGGATACAAATATGATTTCTCTGAATTTTATTCTCAAAAATGGTGTGGAATAAAACCAGAAGTTGCTTATGTTCTTCCTCAGAAATATAAAAATCTTATCGAATTTCCTGTTACCATTTTTAGAAGTTTTAAATTTAGTTCCATTTATCAACGTTTTGATAAAATTGAAGCAGTCGATTGTCCAAAGGAAATGTGTCATATATTGGATCTGTATGCAAAATCACCGAACAAAGAGGTTATTATACTGTTTTTACATAGTTTTTCTTTTATAAATTTTCTTGAAAATCCGGATAATCCGACGATAAATAAACGAGCGATAGAACATTTTAAAACAATTCTGAAATATGTAGATGAGTCAAAACATTTAAGATTTATAGCAGAGAAGGATCTTGAGTATGTAGATGTTCCACAGAGAGACGCTAAAGAAAATATCGTAACGACAAAAGGATTTATACGTCAATTTAAGTACTTTTTAATAAGAGCATGGAGTATTCGTAAAAGTAATAATAAAGTTAAACTTGCCATATCAATATTGTATGGGGTAATTACATTGTTTGTTATATTCCTTATTGTAGCTTTAGTTCGTTGATTTTTTATTTGATTATTATGCAGATTAGTAATAGCTATATCGATCTTCCAAAGAAAATTAAATTAAGCTTGCAAAATGCTAATATTTTTTTTTCGGAATCATATGAGAGAAATTCTATAGAGCGTGGTCAGCATTTGTTGTATTTGTGGTCTGAATATCATGTGTTAGTGGCAAGGATAAAACAAAAGTTTTTTCTTAAAGCTGCTGTTTTGGAGAGTGAACCGTTTGTCCTTAAAGAAGGAGAAGATGAAAAAGATTTTCTGAATGTTGCAATGATGGGATTAAAGAATCAGGGAATACAATGGGCTGTTGTTGCAAATACAGCACGGTTCCAAACATACCCATCAAGTTGTTATGTGGTTCCGTGTGGTAATCATATCGTTGATCTAACTCTTTCGAAAGAAGAGTTGTGGGCAAAAGTGAATAGTAAACATCGAAATAGTATTCGAAGAGGTGAAAAAGTGGGGATTGAGATAATAAGTGGAGGTATAGAATTGGTTAAAGATTTCGCTCCACTTGCGAATATGACTTATTCTAGGAGTGGGAAATCAGATGCAGGAGAAAGCTATTATCAAAGCTTGATGAAAAATTTGGAAAATAATGCAATAATTATGCTTGCTTGTAAAGATAAAGAACTTCAATCTGCGGGAATGTTTTATTATAATAATGAGATGGCATATTATCTACATGGGGCATCTATTGCTCGACCAGAACCGGGAGCGACCAATTTCCTATTGTGGAAGGCAATGCTTCATTTTAAAAATCTAGGAGTAAAAAGCTATAGTTTTGTGGGATATCATTATAATCCTGAACCGGGGAGTAAATTGGATGGGATACAAAGATTTAAAGAGCGATTTGGAGGAGAACTGGAAAAGAGTTACAACTTTAGATGTGAATTTAATAAATTGGCTTACAGGGTATTTTGTTTCGTGATGCAATTGAAAGCTAGAAGGTTGTTTGAGAAATATCAAGATCCAATAGATAAGCAAATACATAATTATGCTGATTTGAATAAAGGATAAATAATATGAAGATTGCAGGTGTATCAATGACTTATAATGATGACTATAAGTTAAAAAAATGGAAAGAACACTATTTAACATATAAAGAACAATTAGAACTGTTTATCATAGTTGATAATTGTTCGGATGATAGATATTTTCAAGAACTAAAAGTGACGTTTCCTGATGCAGTTATATTAAGAAGAAAAGATAATGGAGGATGTACGGCTGCTTATAACGATGGTATCAAATACGCTTTAGAGCATACAGATGTAGAAGCTATTGCCATATTGGGTAATGATATAAAGGTGACCGAGAAGTGTTTACCTGCTATGTATGATTATTTGTTTAGTGATGAAAATCTAGGTATTGTATCTACTGCAATTTTAGATAAAGATTCAAATATTATATCTAACTATGGCCATATTGTAAGGGGATTTAATGTTACGTATTGCAATAAAGGTGAAAATATTAATAAAATTGCGATAAAGCAAAAATATACAGATTTAGTGTCTGGGGGGTTCACAATGGCAAAACGTGAATTTTACGTTAAAACTGGCCTGCAGGATGACAACCTTTTTATGTATTGCGATGAGTTAGATACAATGTATAAGGCAAGGAGGTTTGGCTTTAAAATGGGAGTTATCGCTAATGAGTATGCTTGGCATTGGCATATTAATAATCCTGTAATTGCTAGGCGTTCTTCATTAAGTAGATATTTGATTTGTCGCAATCGTATCTATTTAGCTAAAAAATATGAAAGTATAGGTGTCGTTTTAAAATGCGCTACAAGAGGATTATTTCTTGTGCCATTGATATATGCCTTTAGATTTACTAAATATTGGAAATATGCAGAACTTTGTGATGCGTGGTATAGTTTTTTGGGTACAATGCATGGGATATTTGGTATAATGAACAAATTACGTCTGGATATATGAAAAGAAATTTTTTTTATTATGCAGTACCTGAGGATGTTCGTGATGTGGGGTGGTCGGAAATACAATCATGTTTTACGCGGCAGCTTTATTACGCTTCAATGGGACGTTTTGGCATATATCATATTTTGAAAAGTATAGATGACGGTAAATTGTTAAATAAACAAGTAATGTTACCTGTATATGCATGTAATTCGATTACTTGGGCTGTTTTGAAGGCTGGATTCATTCCTGTTTACTACGATATTGATGCTGAGGATTTAAATCCAGATGTAAGTTCAATAAAAGAAGTTTATTACCGTACAAGCTCTAAAGTTTTATTATGTCCTAGTCTTTATGGAAATCCTGCTAATTTGATAGATTTGGAAGAGTTTTGTAAAGAAAATGAAATAATTCTAATTGACGATGCGGCACAGGCGTTTGGCGCTCGTTTAGAAAATAGGGTGGTTGGTGGTTTTGGTGATGCTGGTTTGTTTTCCTTTTCTGCAGGAAAACCAACATTTGGTCATATGGGATGTTATTTTTGGACGAAGGCAATTATCTCGCAAAATTTAAATAAAACAAGGCATAGAGTTTATCATTGGTTGAGTTTTGTAAATTTCTTTTTTAATAGATATGCTGATTATAATTTTAAAAAGCTATATAGAATAGCGGTCCTAAATTATATTCAAATATTTTTATTTAAAATACTAGATTTGTCGTGTGATGGAATTTCTCAATATGAACGTAAAATTTTACATCGTATTGCTATTTCTAATTTTAAGGGAATTTCAGAACGTAGTGAGGTTATGAGTGCTGTTGATAAATTATTATTAACCTCTAGTCAATTTCGGTTAGTAAAATCCATAAGAGGGATCGGAAATAATAACAAAATAGTTTTAATTGCAGATTCTGTTGAATCACGAGATAGATTTATTGCATTTTTTCACTCGCAAAATTTATGGTGTACAAGAGGGTATAAATTATTAGACGAAATTGGCTACTATCCAACTGCAAAAGCTCTATATAATCGTGTTATAGAAATTCCAATAGTAATGAATAAAGAACGGAATCAGCGTACGGTAGCGTGTCTTAATACATTTCTAAATTCAAATAATTAGGTTTTAATATGAAATCAGTAATGTTAGTTTTCGGGACGCGTCCTGAAGCAATCAAAATGTGTCCGTTGGTTAAGGAGTTTCAGAAATATCCAAATGAGTTTAGAGCGATAGTTTGTGTAACAGGACAACATCGTGAGATGTTGGATCAAGTGCTGACTTTATTTGAAATAACACCTGATTATGATCTTAATATAATGAGACAAGGGCAAGATTTATATGATGTTACTGCAAGGGTACTTATTGGTATGAGGGATATATTGAAAGAGGCTCTGCCAGATATTGTTCTTGTTCATGGAGATACAACAACAAGTATGGCTTCAGCTCTAGCAGCATTTTATCAACAAATTCCTGTTGGTCATATTGAAGCAGGCTTACGTACACATGACATATACAGTCCTTGGCCGGAAGAGATGAATCGACAAATTACAGGTCGAGTGGCTAAGTACAATTTTGCTCCTACATTTTTGAGTGAGAGAAATCTTTTGGCGGAAAATGTTAAAAAAGAGAGTATTGTAATTACAGGTAATACTGTTATTGATGCCCTTTATATGGTAATAGCCAAAATCAAGAATAATTTGGATTTAGAAAATAAATTGAAATTGATTCTTAAAAATTCTGGTTATGATGTCAATCGTTTGCGTGATGGTAAAAAACTCGTGTTGATTACTGGTCACCGACGTGAAAATTTTGGAGATGGTTTTATAAGCATGTGTAATGCAATTAAGGATTTGACCCAAAAATATCCAGATGTAGATTTTGTTTATCCAATGCATTTAAATCCTAATGTTCGTAAACCGATTCATGAAGTGTTTGGAGAAGATTTATTGAATTTGAGTAATATGTTTTTCATTGAACCATTAGAATATTTTTCTTTTGTTTATTTGATGGAAAAATCAACGATAGTTTTAACCGATAGTGGTGGAATTCAGGAGGAAGCTCCAAGCTTAGGTAAGCCCGTATTGGTTATGCGTGATACAACGGAACGTCCAGAAGCGTTGGAGGCTGGGACTGTGAAACTTGTCGGCACTAATTATGATAATATTGTATGTGAGATTTCTGGTTTGTTGGATAATGAATTTTATTATAATAAGATGAGTCGGGCTATAAATCCTTATGGAGATGGAAAAGCTTGTGAAAGAATAGTATCACGTCTTAAATTAGAATAAATGATTCTCATATAGAGTATCTTAATATTGTAATAATATGGATTTTGTGTTGTATAAGGGAACTTGGAAGAAATCAGTTCCTCCTCATAAAAGTTTGTATGAAAGTTTGTTCTTGTGTAAACGAATGTTAAAAATGGGGGGGTATTATTGATAAATACTTTTGATTTTGATACAAATGTAGAATTACCTTATTATTATGTGATAAAAGATTCTTTTGGTGGAATTGAAGAATTATCGACAAAAGTAAGAAACCAAATTCGTAAATCTTTTAAAACATATGATATAAAACGCATCTCTTCGGACGAAATGTTAAGGGTGGGATATCCTGTTTTTTTAGCGGCACTTAAAAGTTATAAAGTTAAAGCAAAAATAATTTCAGAGTTAGATTTTGTAGATAGCATTAAAAAAGGAAGTTTAAAAGGAAATATTGATTATTGGGCTGTTTATGATAAAAAAACAGGACAAGTTGTTGCTGTTGCTATAAATACATTGCATGGAGATTGTTGTGAATATAATACGATGAAAGCAGATCCTCAATATTTGAATTCAACTTATCCGTATTATGGATTGATTTTTGAGATGAATCGTTACTATTTAGATGAATTGAAGTTGTTATATGTGAATGATGGTGCAAAATCAATAACGAATCATTCTAACATTCAAACTTTCTTAATTGATAAATTTAATTTTCGTAAAGCTTATTGTCGAGTGCAAATAGTATATCAATGGTGGTTTAAGCTTATGGTTGTTTTACTTTATCCTTTTCGATCATTAATTCCAGTATTGAAGATAAGGGCAATATTGAATATAGAAGAAATACGTAGGAAGATGGACTATCTATGAAGATGAAAGTTATATTGTATGTGAATGTAATAAAAATATTTGGATGAAATTATTGTTAGTATCTAGTTATAAGTTTTAAAAAATTTATTATATAAGAATTAGAAATAATTTGGCTACAACCAAAAAGATTCTTTTTTATTTATTAGAAAATTGGAGAATTTTGATAGGTATTGCTAAGAATGATGCTGTCATCCATTTGAATATAATTTGTGATTGTTCTTGACGAGGCCTTTGGCTTTGCTTAAGGCAATGTATTACTCTTTTTTTAATAAGTATTAATTTGTAATTGTCATGAATATAGCTATTGTAGGTACAGGTTACGTGGGGCTTGTATCAGGAACGTGTTTTGCAGAGATGGGGGTAAATGTTACTTGTGTGGATGTTGATCAAGAAAAGATTAATTCTTTATTACGAGGTCAGATCCCGATATATGAACCGGGTTTAGAATTTTTAGTAGAACGGAATGTAAAGGCTAATAGGTTATATTTTACGACAGATTTAACTTCAATCTTGCCTAAAGTCGAAATTGTGTTTTGTGCAGTAGGCACTCCTCCTGATGAAGATGGAAGAGCTGATTTACATTACGTGTTGGAAGTTGCTAAAACGATAGGGCAAAATATCAACAAATATTTGGTTGTAGTGACGAAAAGTACGGTGCCTGTAGGAACTGCGAAAAAGGTGAAGAAAATAATTCAAGAGGAGCTAGATAAGCGTGGAGTTGACATTGAATTTGATGTCGCTTCTAATCCTGAGTTTCTGAAGGAAGGTAATGCGATAGATGATTTTATGAAACCGGATAGAGTTGTTATAGGTGTTGATACAGAACGATCTAAAGAGGTGATGACTCGTTTGTATAAACCGATGATGTTGAATAATTTTCGGGTGATTTTCATGGATATACCTTCTGCTGAGATGACGAAATATGCGGCAAATTCAATGCTTGCTACTCGAATTAGTTTTATGAATGATATTGCTAATTTGTGTGAATTGGTCGGAGCTGATGTGAATATGGTTCGTCAGGGAATAGGGACAGATAGTCGTATTGGGAGTAAGTTTTTGTATCCGGGGTGTGGTTATGGTGGTTCCTGCTTCCCGAAAGATGTGAAAGCATTAATGCAAACAGCAACAGAAAATGGATATAATATGCGGGTTTTGAATGCAGTAGAAGCAGTAAATGAATCCCAAAAGAATGTTCTTTTCGAGAAATTCAAAAAATATTTTAATGGTGAGGTTGAAGGTAAAAAAGTCGCAATTTGGGGATTATCGTTTAAACCGGAAACGGATGATATGAGAGAGGCTCCTGCGTTAGTGTTGATTGATAGCTTGTTGCGTGCTGGGTGTACGATTACCGTTTATGACCCTGTGGCTATGAGTGAATGTAGAAGACGGATTGGAGAAAAAGTATTATACGCTAAAAATATGTATGACACGGTAGTGGATGCTGATGCAATTTTTCATGTAACGGAATGGAAAGAATTTAGAATGCCGAGTTGGCAGGTGATTAAACGTTCGATGAGAGAGAAGCCTGTACTGATAGATGGGCGTAACGTGTTTGATGAAAAAGAACTGGGTGGTATTGCTTATTTAAGAATAGGTTAAGGTAATATTCGAAAAAAATGGGAGAGCTAGTTTCAATTATAACTCCAGTATATAATTGTGCTAAATTTATTGCAGAGACAATAAATTCCGTGATTGCCCAAACCTATATTAATTGGGAATTAATTATTGTTGATGATTGTTCAACGGACGATACGGAAAATGTAGTGAGGTCGTTTCAAGATCAACGTATTCATTATTATCAAAATGTGGTAAATAGTGGTGCGGCTGTATCAAGAAATCGGGCTTTGCGTGAAGCTAAAGGAAGATGGATCGCTTTTCTAGATAGTGACGATTTATGGTTACCGAATAAACTTGATAGACAGATTAGGTTTATGGTAGACAATAGTGTTAGTTTTTCTTACACGAACCTAGGGGTAATTGATGAGGCATCAAATTCTTTAAATCGTCTTATAACGGGGCCGAAACACATCACGAAATTTGGTATGTTCAATTATTGTTGGATAGGATGTTTAACTGTTATGTATGACATGTCTGTTGTGGGACTTATTCAGATTGCAGATATTAAAAAAAATAATGATTATGCCATGTGGCTTAAAGTGATACAGAAGGCAGATTGTTATTTATTAAATGAAAATTTGGCGAGTTATAGAATTCGTACTGGTTCTATTAGCCGTTTAAAGAAAACCAGTTTAATTCAGTGGCATTATAAATTATTTCGTGAAGTAGAGAAGGAATCAGTAACAGTGGCAGTTTTTAACACTATTCGTAATTTAATATTCGGAGTGATAAAAAAATGGTATTACGAGAAAAACGTATGAAATATTAAATGATTTATGGAAAAATTATTGGCAATAATTAATACCGTGCTTGAAAATCGCGGTAAAAAAACAGTAAAATTTATTTCTGAGGAATCTTCTTTGAAGAGTGACATCGGGTTTGATTCTCTTGATCTGGCAGAACTTACTGTTAGAATTGAGGCTGAATATGATGTCGATATTTTTGGAGAAGGTGTTGTCTCGACTGTTGGAGAAATAATGGAAAAATTAAAGTAATGGACGATGTTTTCTATATAGATGTAAAAGACGGTGTAAATATTTCTTATCATCAGTTGATAGAGGATGTTAGGAATACATCTGTTTACAATCCTTATTGTAAAGAGGAAAGTTATTATGAGGTGTTTAAGAATATAGTAACTTCACTTGTTATAGGAGAGGAAATAATCTTGTTGGATGCAGATTTCACGGATGTAGAGGTGAGAAAATTAGTGGGAGATGTTGATATAAAGGCTGCGACTCGTCCGGTTGTAATTGGAAATGAAATCCATGAAGGTAATTTTGAAGAAGTTATTTTATCAAATAGGGAGAAATGGCGAATGACTCTTTTTACTTCGGGGACAACAGGTTTGCCTAAGAGTGTGTCACATTCGTTTGCTTCTATTACAAGGCAAGTAAAGAAAAGTGAAAGGCATGTTAGTGATATTTGGGGATTTGCGTTTAATCCAACTCATATGGCAGGTCTTCAGGTATTTTTTCAAGCCTTGTTAAATAGAAATAGTATTATTCGACTGTTTGGCCTTGATACTAGGGAAATTATTCATGAAATTAAAAGATATAATATCACAAATATTTCGGCAACTCCAACTTTTTATCGTTTGCTTTTACCTCCTAAAGATACGTGCGAATCAGTTACCCGTTTAACTTCTGGGGGAGAAAAGTTTGATGAACATACTCTTCATCAGTTAATCAGTCTTTTCCCTAATGCTAAGTTGACGAATGTATATGCTTCTACAGAAGCGGGAACGCTATTTGCTTCTGCGGGAAATGAATTTGTAATTAAAGAAGAAATGAAAAATTTGGTCCGTGTGGAAAATGGAGAGCTTTTAATTCATAGTTCTCTCTTGGGGAAGTCTTCTCTTGTGGATGTTGATGGTGACTGGTATCACACGGGTGATATTATTGAAATTGTTCATGACATACCTCTTACCTTTCATTTTCTTTCAAGAAAGAATGAAATGATCAATGTCGGGGGATATAAGGTAAATCCCCATGAACTAGAGGAATGTATTCGAGAATGTCAAGGAGTGATAGATGTTTATGTTTATGCGAAAGATAGTAAAATTTTAGGAAAGATCGTTTGTTGTGATGTTGTAAGGGAGAATGAGAATATTACAGAAAAAATGATTAGAGAACAACTTCGGCAGAAACTCCAAGAATTTAAAATTCCGCGAATTTTTAAATTCGTGGAACAACTCAATGTTACAAGAACAGGTAAAATATCACGAAAGTTATGAGTAATAAAAATTTTTTAGTGACGGGTGTTTCAAAAGGCTTGGGAGTCCAAATTGTAAGAAGTCTTTTGGGTGAAAAAAATGTGGTCGTTTATGGTATTAGTAGAAATAAATCAGAAGAATTATCTCAACTTATGGAGCAGTTCCCTGATAGGTTAAAATGGTTAGGGTATGATTTAAGTAATACTGAAAATGTGAGATCTATTTTTAAAAATTTTATTGGTTTTGACGTCCCTTTACACGGATTTGTTAATAATGCTGCTATCGCTTATGATGATATAATTACAAACTTGAACTATAATAAGCTAGAGCAAATGTATAAAGTTAACGTGTTTACACCCATGCTAATGACAAAATATGTCATAAGACATTTTTTACTTCATCAAGTTCAAGGAAGTATTGTGCATATGTCATCGATAAGTGTACACACTGGTTACAAAGGGTTAGCCATGTATGCTTCAACAAAGGGTGCTTTAGAAGCATTTTCTAAAGATACAGCGCGTGAATGGGGAGAAAAGGGAGTTAGATCTAATGCTCTTGTTGCAGGTTTTATGGAGACAAATATGAGTTCGACACTTACTCTAGAACAAAAAGATCGAATTTATAAGAGGACATCCTTGAAAAAGGCTACCACGATCACCTCTGTAGCTGATACAATAAAATTTTTGCTCTCGGATTCAGCAGAATCTATAACTGGTCAAAATATTCATGTTGATTCTGGTACTATATAAATTATGGTAATTAAAGTTTGCAAGACAACAGAATGGAGTGATCGAGATTGGGAAACTTATGTCATTGGTTATAATGAAGTATTCGGAACGGATGAAACGATAGCTGATTTTAAGAATAAATATTTTTCTGTTTGTAAAGGATATAGTTTGCATTCGTTATTAGTTTCTAATGAAGGGGATGTGGTTGGTGGTATCACAATAATTCCCTGCAATTATCGTTGCCAGCAGGGATTTTTTCTTAACGGATTGGCTGTTGATGTTTTTATCCGGGAGGCTTTTAGAATAGATCCTTTGATGTTGAGGAAGTTATATAAACAACTTGTAGGGACACTTAAAGAGGAAGGTATTGAGGTGGTAACAGCGGTTCCTAATGCAACAGCATATCCTTATTGGAAGAATATTGTGAAATGGAAAGATATAGGTGAAATAAGTTATTGGGTAATACCTATCAAAATTAATAAAATTTTAAATTTAAAATTTTGTGGATGGTTGTTTGAGGGATTGACTCGGATTTATTTGTTTTGTGTTCTTTGTTTGTCTTATTGGGTGTCTTTAGGGAAGAGTAAAGCGAAAGATTATGCTTACGAGATAGATAAAGATGATAGGTATATTCAGAATAAATTTCATGGGACTAAGTATGCTAATTTTTCAGTGCAAGATATATTTTATTCTTATAGAATAGTGAATGAAGAGGGGATAAAAACAGCTTATATCATAGAAGCAACTCAAGAAGGGAAGCGTTCGATGAAAGCTTTTTTGAAGGTAATAAAAGTAATACGACAACAAAATGTTGATTTAATAATTTATGTAGGAAAGATGGGTGTGTTTCAAACTCTTTTTATTAAAGTACCTAAGAAATTGGAACCTAAAAAATTGCCTCTTATGTGTGATGTGCTGATGCCTAATGACAAATTCTCTGATATATATGATATAAATAACTGGGATTTTGGATTACTAAATTATGATGTCCGATAGTTTAAAAGGTATGAAGAAAGTGTTAGTAATTTCAGCTCATCCTGATGATGAAGTTCTAGGGATGGGGGGAACTATTGCTAAATTAACAGCAGCAGGATGTGACGTACAACTTCTCATTGTTACAGATGGTAGTTCTTCTCAATATAGCAATTCAGAGGATTTAATGGCTATTATTAGTCATAAAAAAGAAGAAACCAAGAAATCATCTGATATTTTGGGTATAAAATCTATTAGATATGGAGATCTACCAGATATGAGGCTTGATTGTACCCCACATGTTGAGATTAATAAGGTTATAGAGAGTGCTGTTGATGATTTTCAGCCAGATACGATTTTTACTCATTTTTGGGGTGATGTAAATGTAGATCATCAAAATGTGTATAAATCAACTCTTGTTGCTGTTCGTCCTATTTTTGGACAAGTTGTTAAGGAACTTTATTGTTATAGTGTTCCATCTTCAACAGAATGGACTCCAAACAAAAGTGAGACAATGTTTATGCCTAATGTTTTTGTAAATATAGAAATGTTCATGGAGAAAAAGTATGAGGCATTTAGTAAGTATACAACAGAACTTAGAGAATACCCTCATCCACGTTCAGTCCAATATTTAAGAGAAACGGATAAGGCTGTTGGTTTGCGTGTTGGTTTATTTGCTGCCGAAGAATTTGTACTCCTTAGGATGATAAATTAATGATGTTTTTCTATCGTATTGTAAAGAGAGGATTTGATATATTATTTGCTGTCTTATTTTTGCTTGTTTTCTCTCCAATTTTTGTAATAACAATAATTGTAATTAAAATTGTTAGCCCTGGTCCAGTTTTTTATAAAGCTAGGAGAGTTGGTTTGCATGGTAATGTATTCACTTGTTATAAATTTCGCTCGATGCGTGTTGATAGTGGAAAGGTGAAACTAACGACGTTACAAAATGATAATAGGATATTTCCTTTTGGTTATTTTATTCGGAAAGCTAAGATAGATGAAATGCCTCAGGTATTTAATATTTTACTGGGACAAATGACGGTTGTTGGGCCTCGACCAGAAGATGTTGCAAATGTTAGAGTTTTATATTGTGGTGAGTATAAGCGAATTTTAGATATTAAGCCAGGGCTTACGAGTCCTGCTAGTCTTTATGATTATACTCATGGAGAAAAATATGAAGATGAGAGATTATATGAAACTGAATTTGTTCCACAAAAGTTAGCCTTGGAATTATATTATGTGAAAAATCGAGGTTTGTTATATGATACACGGCTAATATTGAGAACTGCATATATTATAGTTATGACACTTTGGGGAAAACAATACTTCAAAAAGCCTAAAGAGTTGGATATGATTAGAATGAGTGTAAAACAATAAATTAAGATGAAAGATAGAATTTGGCTCTCATTAGCTCATATGAGTGGTCGGGAGCAAGAATTTATACAAGAAGCGTTTGACACGAATTGGGTGGTACCTTTGGGACCGAATGTTAATGCCTTTGAGCAATCTCTACGGGATTTTTTAGTAGGGAATGGAGAAGTACAAATTGAAAATGAGAATAGGCGAGTAGTGGCGTTAAGTGCGGGGACGGCAGCATTGCATTTGGGGTTGATATTGTTGGGAGTACAGCCGGGAGACGAGGTGATTTGTCAGTCTTTCACTTTTGCGGCATCGGCGAACCCGATCGCTTATCTAGAGGCGATTCCGGTTTTCGTGGATAGCGAGAGAGAGACGTGGAACATGAATCCGGTATTACTGGAGAAGGCGATTAAAGATCGGTTAGAGAAAACGGGGAAACTACCGAAGGCGATTATCCCGGTACACCTGTATGGTATGCCGGCGAAGATGGATGAGGTGATGAAAGTGGCAAATCGTTATGGAATCCCAGTATTAGAGGATTCGGCGGAAGCTTTGGGATCAGAATATAAAGGGAAGAAGTGCGGAACTTTTGGGGAGTATGGGGTGTTATCGTTTAATGGTAACAAGATGATCACGACATCTGGAGGTGGAGCGTTGATATGTCCCAATGAAGAAAAAGCGAAACGGGCGTTGTTTTATGCTACCCAAGCAAGGGAACAAGCGCCACATTACCAGCATGAGAAGATCGGTTATAATTACCGGATGAGTAATATTTGTGCGGGGATCGGGCGGGGACAGATGTTCGTGTTGGACGAACATGTTGCTCGAAGACGGGAGATTCATGATTTGTACGTGAAGTTATTAGCCGGGGTGAAAGGGGTGAAGGTGATGTGCCAGCCGGAAAGGAAAGGTTTTAACTCGAATTATTGGTTAACGTGTATCACCGTGGAACCGGAAGAGGCGGGTTTCACGAGGGAGGACGTGAGATTGGCTTTGGACGAGGATAATATCGAGAGTCGCCCCTTGTGGAAACCGATGCATTTACAGCCTGTGTTCAAAAATGCTCCATTTTATGGGAATGGGACAAGTGAAAGGTTATTCGAGATCGGTTTATGTTTACCATCGGGGCCGATGTTGACGGACCAAGATATAGAAAGAGTGGTGAACGTGATTTACAGTTTATGATTTACGGTTTTAAATTGAATGATTGAGAGATTTGAGAGGGTATGATGATGTGATTTCCTGAGTCTGATTTTAAAATTAAGGATATTTCCCGGGTAATGACGCCCGGGAATTTTTATTTATTTTTAATTTTAAAACTATGACAGAATTATTGAAGACAAGATTCTTTGCTTTATTAGCGGAAGAATCATGTGAGGAAATTACGAAGGAAGGTTTGGAGAATGAACTGGGAAAATTTGTTGAAGAGGTTGCGGGACTATGCGATTCAGGAGATGATTATTTGTTGACGTGCCGTGCGCTGAATTACACGAAAACTCGATTACAGGCATTAGCGGAGATGCATAAGGGCTGTGATCGAGTGGGGGAAAAAAGGAACATGTCGGTTATGCTTTATCGGGCGAGGTTTATGCATATTCCGGTGGATACCCGTTCAGCATTTCCGGTGATATCCGTTCAGTCCCC
>OGJI01000737.1_pt1 | contig 41080 bp, 37 predicted proteins | sample 1572031 | NCBI WGS metagenome assembly OGJI01 (sample SAMEA2582119, study PRJEB24529) | metagenome | biome: Human gut stool | place: China | collected 2011
GAAAGTACTTGACAGGATACGGATGTATAAGATATATTTAATGTGCAGTTTTGAATGAGTAGTGAATAATTGTTATTTTAGAGGCTTTATAGCCTCTTTTTTATTATCATCGATTTATATATTATGTAGATATTATATAGATTAGAAAGTTTTAATAATATTGTTATTTACAATAATATCAGTATTTAAACATCAGCATTTAAATATAAGCATTCAAGTAGATAATATATTGGACAATATTCATATTTTGTATAATTATATGTAATAGCAATTGAAATTATGTATGTGATTTGTTATAATATTCCAATAAAAGTACGGGATTTATGGAGGATAAAACTATATGGAAACTAATATATTAATGGAAAGTGGTACTAATGAATTAGAGGTGCTTGAATTCATAGTTGGAGGGAATCATTATGGAATTAATGTCGCTAAGATTAAAGAGATAGTTCCATATAGCAAGGTTACACCAGTACCTAATTCACATCCTTGTGTAGAAGGTGTGTTTATGCCAAGAGATTTAATGATAACAATAGTTGATTTAGCTAAGGTTATTAAGTGTGCACCTTCTAAAGATATTACAAAGGATATGTTTATTATCACTAATTTTAATAAGCTTAATGTTGCATTTCATGTGGCATCGGTTGTTGGAATACATAGAGTATCCTGGACAGATATTATTAAGCCAGACAGCACAATAAGCAGTGCTGACAGCGGAATTGCAACAGGTGTTGTTAAGATTAATGGACAGTTAATTATCATTCTTGACTTTGAGAGAATTGTATCAGATATAAGTCCAGAGACAGGATTAAAAGTATCAGATATTGAAAAGCTTGAAGGAAGAACTAAGAATGAAGCACATATTGTAATTGCAGAGGATTCTCCATTACTTATGAAGCTTATTTCAGATTCACTTATTAAGTCAGGATATGATAATCTTACATTATGTGCTAATGGACAGGAGGCCTGGGAGAATCTTGTTGCTCTGAAGGATTCAGAAGATGCACAGATGGATGTAGCTTGTGTTATAACTGATTTAGAGATGCCATTAATGGATGGACACAGATTGACAAAGCTTATCAAGACAGATGATAAATTAAAGAATATACCAGTTGTTATATTCTCATCATTAATTAATGACCAGATGAGAGCTAAGGGAGAAGCATTAGGAGCTGATGTTCAGTTATCTAAGCCAGAGATTGGATTGTTAGTTAATGAGATTGATAAACTTCTCAGATAATATTATTTATGTTATTATGGTGTTATCTATATAATGATAGCACCATAATTTATTGTTAAGGCTGTGAGGATAGATATGGAATATACATTACAAGATTACTGTAATAGAATTAGAGAAGATGTTAAAGATTATGATTATATATTAATAGGTCTTGGTGATGAAGCACTTAATAATAATGATGGTAATCTTATAGATATGCTTAATAAGTTTGGTGAACTTCTTGATAAGAATAATTATTTTATTATATCGTCTACCAAGCATAATTATCTAGGTGAATCAACAATAAATCCCAAAAGAATGGTTTGTCCATATATTAATGAAGATGAGAAACAGTGGGATTTCTACAACAAATGGTTATCAGCGACATTGGCTAAGAAGCTGCTTGTTATTGAGATAGGGGAAGGATTTAACAATCCTAATCTTATAAGGTGGCCATTTGAGAGAATTGTTATGATTAATGATAAAGCACATTTTTACAGGGCACATAGTACGTTTTATCAGATACCTAAAGAAATAGCAGACAAAGCTTGTACAATGAAGATTAACTCATATGAAGTATTGAAAGAGTTAGTTAATGTTGTTAATTAATATTCTTTATGGTAGAATTTTATTTATAATTTTACGAAGGTGGTGGAATTGTGGCAGAGAATGAAGAGGATTACCTTGATGGCTTATTGAAATCATTATCTGAAGATGAGAATGCACAATCAGAGAATAAGGATGAAGAGGAAGAACAGATCAAAGAGCAGGTAAGGGAAGCCTTTGAAAAGTCTAATGAGAAGAGTACTAAATTTGAAAATATATATGATGATGAGGATGGAAATCTTAATGACGATAATATAGAAGATTTATTAAAAGATGTTATGACAGTTCCTCGTCATATGGCGGCTTCTGATACGGAGGAAACATTTATAACTGATGATACAGTATCAGAATTAACTCCTGAGGAAGTTGCTAAGAAGGCACAGGAAGCAGATAAGCAGACAGAAGCAGATGATACATCTAAGGATAAGCAGGCAGATGAAGCTATTGATAAGATGTTAGATGACACTCCAGTTGATGAAGCTGCTGGTACTAATCTTGATAAGAACGATGAGCTTATGGATGATATGGGCTTATCAGATACAGAAAAAGACCGTCTTGCAAGTATGAATTTGGATGATCTTATAGGTGAGATGAATGATAATGCAGATGAATCATCTATGAATGAGCTTCTTAAAGAGAATGGTATGCAGTCAGAAGATGAGGTAGCTGCTGAGGATACATCAGCCGATAATTCAGCTTCATCAGCAGATAATGCTTCTTTAGGCAATGTTGATAATGAGGCAAATGTAGCTTTAGATAGCACATCTGATGACAATGGCACAGAAGCAGCTAATAAAGCCAGTGTGCAGAATAAAGCTTCAGATGCCGATGAAGCACAGGCTGATAAAGCTTCTATGAAAAAGAAGCACAATAAAAAACAAAAGAAAAAAGATAAAAAAGGTATTTTTTCTGTTATAAAAGACATTTTCTTTGAAAGTATTGAAGATGATCTTAATGAAGCAAATGTGGCAACAGGCGATGGAGAATTGCTTGAAAAGGCTGTTGATGATGCAATAACTGCTAAGACTAACACAGTGGATGATGGAAAAGAGCAGGATGAGAATGAGAAGCTCATTGATGAGGTATTTCATGGTAAAGCTAATCTTGACCAGCCAGAAGCACCTAAGAAGGGCTTAATTGCTAAGATTAAGTATAGGTATCAGCAGTTTAAGATTAGGCAGGAAAAAGAAGGTAAGCTTGAAGAAGAACAGGAACAAATAGAAAATCAGCAGAAGGCTGAGGCTAAGGAAGCCAAAAAGGCTCAGGCTGAGGAGAAGAAGAAACAGGCTGCAGCTAAGAAAGAAGAAAAGAAAAAGCAGGCTAAACAGGCAAAAGATAAGAAGCCTAAGAAAGAAAAGAAACCTAAAAAAGTTAAAGTTAAAGAACCACCTAAACCAGGTGATATTCTTAAGATTAAACCAAAATCAATCATTTTATTTATATTACTTATAGCAGGAATTATTATGCTTATACAGGTATTTGGCTATAGTATCAATTACAACAGTAAAGTAAATGCAGCTAAAGATTACTTTATCAATGGCGAATACGAGAAAGCTTATAATAGTTTAAGTGGTATGAACCTTTCAGGTAATGAAGAGACAATATATAACCAGTCAAAGGTTGTTATGTATGTTCAAAGACAGTATGAGTCATATCTTAATTACAGAAAGATGAATATGAATACAGAGGCAATTAATGCTCTTATAAAGGGTGTTGACAGATATCAGACATACAGGGCTGAAGGTAAAGAGTTAGGCGTAGATGATAAGATGAAGGAAAGCTATGATAAGATTATAAATGCACTTAAGGATACATATAAGATATCAGAGACAGAAGCTATATCATTAGCAGATATGTCTAATAGCGATTTTGTTACTTATTATTACAAGATAGAAGCATATGGAAAGGCAGTAAAATGATAGCAATTATTGACTATGATGCAGGCAATCTTAAGAGTGTTGAGAAAGCGTTAATAGCACTCGGTGAAGAAGTTATAGTATCCAGAGACTCAAGTGAGATACTTCAGGCAGATAAAGTTATTCTTCCTGGAGTAGGTTCATTTGGTGATGCGATGAACAATCTGGATCGTTTTGGACTTGTAGATACAATTAAAAATGTTGTAGCTAAGGATACACCATTTCTTGGAATATGCCTTGGACTTCAGCTTTTATTCAAGGAAAGCGAAGAGACACCAGGAGCGGAAGGTCTTAACCTTCTTCCAGGAAAGATATTTAAAATTCCAGCTAAGGAAGGCTTTAAGATACCACATATGGGCTGGAATTCCTTAAATGTTAAGGATGATGCGAGATTGTTTGCAGGAATCAATGCTAATCCATATGTATATTTTGTACATTCATATTATCTAAAAGCTGATAATGATGATATTGTAGCAGCATCTGCTGAATATTCAACACATATTCATGCTTCAGTAGAAAAAGGTAATCTTTTTGCGTGTCAGTTCCACCCGGAAAAGAGTAGTGAAACAGGCTTAAGAATACTTAAAAATTTTGCTGAATTATAGAATGGAGAATGTAATATGTTTACTAAAAGAATTATACCATGCCTTGACTGTAAAGATGGACGAGTAGTAAAAGGTACTAATTTTGTTGATTTAAAGGATGCTGGAGATCCAGTTGAAGTTGCCGCAATGTATGACAAATCAGGAGCTGATGAGCTTGTATTTCTTGATATAACAGCTTCAAGTGACGGAAGAAATACAACTGTTGACTTAGTAAGAAAGGTTGCTGAAAAAGTATTTATTCCATTCACAGTAGGCGGAGGAATACGAACAGTAGATGATTTTAAGGTGCTTTTAAGAGAAGGTGCTGATAAGATATCTATTAATTCAGCGGCAATTATGGATCCAACACTTATATCAAGGGCGGCTGATAAGTTCGGCAGTCAATGTGTGGTTGTTGCAATAGATGCCAAAAGACAGGAAGATGGTCATTGGAGCATTTATAAGAATGGTGGAAGAGTTGATATGAATATTGATGCTGTTGAGTGGGCTGTTAAGGCAGAACAGCTTGGAGCAGGAGAGATACTTCTTACAAGTATGGACTGTGATGGTACTAAAGCAGGATACGATATTGAACTTACAAGAGAGGTTGCCTCTAATGTATCAATTCCAGTTATAGCCTCTGGCGGGGCTGGCAATATGGAGCATTTTTATGATGCCTTTACAGAAGGTATGGCAGATGCTGCATTAGCTGCTTCCTTATTCCATTATAAAGAGATGGAGATAAATGATTTAAAGCAGTATTTATCTGATAAGGGAATACCTATAAGATTAGTTAAGTAGATATTGGAGGGTGTTATTATGTCAATGATAACTAATGATTGGAAAGATGCTTTAAGTGATGAATTTAAGAAAGATTATTACAAAAAGTTGTATACATTTGTAAAAGACGAATATAGCAGATGTGTTGTCTATCCTCCAGCAGACGATATTTTTAATGCATTTCATTTTACACCTTTAAAAGATGTTAAAGTGCTCATATTAGGACAAGACCCATATCACGAGGTAAATCAGGCACATGGACTTAGTTTTTCGGTTCTTCCGGGTAATCCTATTCCTAAGTCACTACAGAATATATATAAAGAATTACACGATGACTGTGGCTGTTATTATCCTAATAATGGCTACCTTAAAAAATGGGCTGATCAAGGCGTACTATTGTTAAATACAGTATTAACAGTAAGGGCTCATAATGCTAATTCACATCAGGGAATGGGCTGGGAACAGTTCACTGATTCAGTTATCAATGCGGTTAATATGCAGGACAGACCGATAGTATATATGCTCTGGGGTTCACCAGCACAGAGAAAGATACCTATGCTTACCAATCCTAAGCATCTTATATTAAAGTGTCCACACCCTAGTCCTTTATCAGCATATAGAGGATTTTTTGGATGCAGGCATTTCAGCCAATGTAACGAATTCCTTGAAAGCCATGGAGTTGAGCCTATTGACTGGCAGATAGAGAATATCTGATATTATGAATATTTTAAAATAAATAAAAAGCAGCGTTGATTGACAACCTTTAATAGTAGATTGTCAATCAACGCTGCTTTTTGCTTAGGAAATAAAACTACGGAAGAAATGTCTATTCATCAAAATCTTCTTCTGAACCTGCAACAGCTCCTATTACAGCAATAATTACTACAACTGCAAATATAGCAACTGCAACACCGATAATTGGTCCTAAAAATAATAAAAAGTTCATATTACCGACCTCCATTTATTAGTATTATACACTTGAAATTATTTAATTTCAATATATTGAAATTAAATATTTCAGCATATTTATTATATACAGATGTTTCTATAACACATATGTATACAATAAATATGCAACACTCAGCCTTTTATATAAGTTCACGGTAATAAATCTGATTTAGCAGACATCAGACATTAAAGGTTCTTGTTAGCAGTAGCAAGCATAAGCTTAATTCTGTTAAGCTGGTTAACTTCTGATGCACCTGGGTCATAATCCACGGCGATTATGTTAGCTTCAGGGAATGCTGCACGTAATTCTTTGATTACGCCCTTACCAACAATGTGGTTAGGAAGGCAGGCAAATGGCTGACAGCATACAATATTTCCAGCACCGTTATGAATAAGCTCAATCATTTCACCAGTAAGAAGCCAGCCTTCACCAGTCTGGTTACCAAGTGACACAAGGTCTTTGGCAAGAGCAGCAGTTTCTTTAATTGAAGATGGAGCATCAAACCTCTTGCTCTGTGCTAATGCTTCGTTACCAGCTTTTCTGAACCACTCAAGCAATTTAATTACCACGTTATTGATAAATGCTGACTTAGATGAAGCACCAAGGTACTTGTGTTTGAAGTTAGCATTTTCTGCACAATAAAGAAGAAATCCCATAAGATCTGGAACAACAGCTTCAGCACCTTCAGCTTCCAATAAATCTACAAGATAATTGTTAGCGGCTGGAAGAAATTTAACAAGAATTTCTCCAACAACACCAACTCTAGGTTTTTTAATATCAAGAAGTTCAATATTATCAAAATCGTGAACTATATCACGCAGATTTTTATTGAAGTCTTTCATTCTTACTTTGTCAGAAGTAAGCTGCTTTATACATATCTCTTTCCAATGTTCGTGAAGTGCGTTAACAGAGCCTTTTTCCTTCTCATAAGGTCTTGTTCTGTATACAACATTCATAAATACATCACCGTATTCAATAGCCATCATAGCTTTCTTTAACATAGGCAGATCATACTTAAAGCCTGAGTTAGACTCTAGTCCCTGTGCACTTAAAGAAATAACCGGTATGTATGCAAGATTAGCTTTCTCAAGAGCACGTCTTATAAATCCAATATAGTTAGAAGCACGACAGCCACCACCAGTTTGCGTAATTATAATGGCAGTCTTGCTTAAATCATATTTACCGGAAAGAACCGCGTTCATAATCTGTCCGACAACCATTAAAGAAGGGTAGCAGGCATCATTATTAACATATTTAAGTCCCATATCTACAGACGATTTATTATCATTGGCAAGAACTTCGAAGTTATATCCACACGAATTAAGAGCAGGTTCAAGCAGGTCAAAATGTATTGGTGACATCTGAGGGCAGAGAATAGTGTAATTCTTTCTCATCTCAGGTGTGAATTCAACACGCTTGTATGCACTTGAAACTAACTGTCGCTGGTAATTTTTCTTGTCCCTTACTTTAAGTGCAGCAATAAGTGATCTGACACGTATTCTTGCAGCACCAAGGTTATTAACCTCATCAATTTTAAGAACTGTATATATTTTGCCAGACTTAGTAAGAATATCATTAACGGCATCTGTAGTAACTGCATCAAGTCCACAGCCGAATGAATTAAGCTGTATAAGATCAAGATTATCCTGAGTCTTGACATAGCTTGCTGCGGCATACAGACGTGAGTGGTACATCCACTGGTCCATAACAATAAGTGGTCTTTCAACATTTCCAAGGTGGGCAACGCTGTCTTCAGTAAGAACGGCTATTCCATATGAGTTGATAAGTTCTGGAATACCATGGTTAATCTCGGGGTCAATATGGTAAGGTCTTCCAGCGAGTACAATACCACGTTTGTTATTTTCTTTAAGGTATTTAATAACTTCTTCACCCTTATTATGCATATCAGTTCTTGACTGCATCAGTTCTTCCCACGCATCGTGAACAGCAGCCTTGATTTCTGGTGCGGGAATTAAAGGAAATTCTGCTTTAAGTCGTTTGGCAAGAATTTCTTCACTTTCAAATGAGAGGAAAGGATTTCTGAAATCTATATTTTCTGTCTTTAATTCTTCAACGTTGTTCTTAATATTTTCTGCATAAGAAGTTACAATAGGACAGTTATAGTGGTTATTAGTGTTCTCAATCTCTTTATGTTCATAAGGAACACAAGGGTAGAATATGAATTTAATACCTTTCTTGATAAGCCAGCTTATATGTCCGTGTGCAAGCTTGGCTGGGTAACACTCAGACTCAGAAGGTATTGATTCAATACCTAATTCATAAATCTTTCTTGTGGATTGAGGCGAAAGAACTACACGATATCCAAGCTTAGTAAAGAATGTGAACCAGAAAGGATAGTTCTCATACATATTAAGTACTCTAGGAATACCAACAGTTCCACGCACTGCAAGGTCAGCAGATAATGGTTCATAATCAAAAAGTCTATGGAATTTATAATCAAAAAGGTTAGGAAGATGTTCTTTATTTCGTTCTTTTCCAAGACCTCTTTCACATCTGTTACCAGTTATAAACTGCCTGCCACCAGAGAACTTATTAATAGTAAGGTGGCAACTGTTAGTACAACCCTTGCATCTTGTAAGGGTTGTTTCATATGTAAGACTGTTGATCTTATCTATTGAAAGCATTGATGATTCAGATATGCCGTCATATCTTTCCCTTGCGATAAGAGCAGCTCCGAATGCTCCCATAATACCAGCAATATCAGGTCTTATGGCATCAACACCTGTAATCTTTTCAAAACTTCTTAATACTGCATCATTATAGAAAGTACCGCCCTGTACAACAATGTGCTTTCCAAGGTCGTTAGGGTCAGCAATCTTAATAACTTTATATAAAGCATTTTTGATAACTGAATAAGCAAGACCGGCAGAAATATCAGCGACTTCCGCACCTTCTTTCTGAGCCTGCTTGACTTTAGAGTTCATAAATACGGTACATCTTGTACCTAAATCAATAGGGTGCTCGGCAAAAAGTGCAGCTTTGGCAAAGTCCTGAACAGAGTAGTTAAGCGACTTTGCAAATGTTTCGATAAATGAACCACATCCTGAAGAACAGGCTTCATTAAGCTGGACAGAATCAACTGTCTGGTTCTTTATTTTAATACACTTCATATCCTGTCCGCCGATATCTATAATACAGTCAACCTCAGGGTCAAAGAATGCAGCAGCATAGAAGTGGGACACAGTTTCAACTTCACCTTCATCAAGCATAAGTGCTGACTTGATAAGAGCCTCACCATAACCTGTTGAACAGGCCTGCACAATCTTAGCCTTAGGTGAAAGCTTTGTATAAATGTCTTTAACAGCCTTGATTGTAGTATCAAGAGGAGAGCCGTTGTTGCTTGAGTAAAATGAGTATAATAAATTACCATCTTCATCTACTAAAGCTGCTTTAGTTGTTGTAGAGCCTGCATCAATACCAAGGTAGCAGTTACCTTCATAAGTGCTTATATCAGCAGTCTTTACATGATGTGCATTATGTCTTTTAGTGAAATCATCATAAGCTAACTGATTGGCAAAAAGTGGTTCCATACGTTCAACTTCAAATTCAAGCTTGATTTTGCCTGAAAGTCTTTTGATAATATCTGCAACATTTATACATACATTTTCATCATAATTAATAGCAGAACCAACTGCCGCAAACAAATGAGAGTGGTCAGGTGCTATAACCTGTTCAGGTGTTAAGCTTAATGTGCGGATAAATGCCTGCTTAAGTTCTGATAAGAAATGAAGGGGACCACCAAGAAATGCCACATTGCCACGGATAGGCTTGCCACACGCAAGACCAGAGATTGTCTGGTTGACAACAGCCTGAAAAATAGAAGCTGATAAATCTTCCTTAGTAGCACCCTCGTTAATAAGAGGCTGTATGTCTGATTTGGCAAATACACCACATCTTGCGGCAATAGGGTATATTGACTTGTAATTCTTGGCGTACTCATTAAGACCAGAAGCATCTGTCTGTAAAAGTGAAGCCATCTGGTCGATGAAAGAACCTGTACCACCTGCACATATACCATTCATACGCTGGTCGATACCATTAGTAAAATATATAATCTTGGCATCTTCACCACCAAGTTCTATTGCAACATCACACTGAGGTGCATAATCCTGAAGTGCTGTAGATACAGCGACAACTTCCTGTGTAAATGGTACTTCAAGATGCTTGGCAAGTGTAAGTCCGCCAGAACCTGTGATAACAGGGTATATTTCAAATTCACCTAACTGAGCGACAGCTTTTTCAAGAAGAGATTGTAAAGTCTCCTGAATATTAGCAAAATGTCTTTCGTAGTCAGAAAATAAAATATTATTATTATCATCAAGAATAGCGATCTTTACTGTTGTAGAGCCAATATCAATACCTAATCTGTATTTGTTCATAGTCATTACGGCAGAGCCGACCTCCTTGTTAATTATATTGTGTCGAAAAATATATAATAAAATCGAAAAGTTACAATCCGACATATTATATAAGAAATGACACAGAAATTCAACACTTGTTAGAACATTGTTTATATAAAATTAATAATACTATTGTTGTTATATAATTGACAAACATAGGTTTTGTTTTTATACTTTTATTATTAAATCACTTTAAATATACATAATTTAATAATGTGGGAATTATTCCTGCGGAAATGAGGAGTTTAATGGATTGGTTTCAGAAACTAGAAAGAAAGTATTCTAAATATGCAATACAGAATTTAATGATGTATATTATTGTATTATATGCTGTAGGCTTTGTATTCGAGGTGTTTGCACCTGGGGTTTACAGCACATATCTTTCATTGGATTTTGCATATATATTTAAGGGACAGATATGGCGGCTTGTAACATTTATTATACAGCCACCATCAACAAGTATAATATTTGTATTCTTTTCACTTTATTTCTATTATCTTATAGGAACAGTGTTAGAGAATATATGGGGGTCATTTAAGTTTAATGTGTATTTCTTCTCTGGAGTAATACTTAATATAATTGCGGCTCTTATAATATATCTTATATTTGGCATAAGTTTTAATATGAGCACACATTATATTAACCTTGCTTTATTTATGGCTTTTGCTATGGAACAGCCAGATATGGAAGTATTGTTGTTCTTTGTAATACCTATCAAGATTAAATGGATGGCACTTCTTGACGGAATAGTATTTGCAATAATTATTCTTGGAGGCTTTATTGTTCCAACAATTGCGGTAAGCGGAGTGAACTTTGGCTGGACTATGTGGAAAGGTTTATACAATGCAGGACTTCTGTCAGGAAGCGGAATGGGATGTTATGCCAATGCGATTGCAGCTTTAGTGTCTATGCTTAACTTTATAATATTCATTACAGTGTCTAAGAGAAGACCTTTTAAGACTTCTACACAGAAGAATTATAATAAGGCTATGCATACAGCAGGAAAAGCACAGAAGAATAATGGCAGCAGACAGAGCTTTAATGAAACATTTTATAATGCCAATAGTGAAAAGACAACATGGCAGGGGGCTAATAAGCCGTACAGACCTGCTAATGGAACACCTAAGCACAAATGTGCTGTGTGTGGAAGAACGGAATTAGACGATGAAAATCTTGTGTTCAGATTCTGCTCAAAATGTGCTGGCAATTATGAATATTGTAATGACCATTTATATACACATATTCATATTGGCAAAACACAATAATATATGGTAATATGATGGTATATATTATTAATAACACTTAATTATCATAACAATTTCAGAATGGGTATTGCTATTTTATGTGTTATTAAGTATAATTTGTTGGATTGTTTTGAATTTAATTTATTTTATTTACTTGGAGGTTATAATGAAAAAGACTAAGGTTATATGTACTATGGGTCCTAACACTAATGATAGAGAGCTTATTAAGCAGCTTGCACTTAGTGGTATGGATATTGCAAGATTTAATTTCTCACATGGTGACCATGAAGAACAGGCAGGTCGTTTTGCATTAGTTAAGAGCGTAAGGGAAGAGATTAACAAGCCTATAGCTACACTTCTTGATACAAAAGGACCAGAAATCAGAACTGGTGTGCTTAAGGATGACAAGAAGGTTACACTTAAGGAAGGTCAGAAGTTCACACTTACAACAAGAGATATTGTAGGTGATGATACTATTGATATGATTACTTATGCAGGTCTTCCAGCAGATGTAGCTAATGGTAATACTATTCTTATTGATGATGGTCTTATTGAGCTTAGAGTAGAAGAGGTAGTCGATGGTACGGATATCGTATGTACAGTAATCAATGGTGGTGAACTCGGTTCTAAGAAGGGTGTTAATGTACCTAACGTAAGCATTAAGCTTCCAGGTATTACAGATAAAGATAAAGATGATATTATATTTGGTATTGAACAGGGATTTGATTTTATTGCAGCTTCATTCGTAAGAAATGCAGCTTGTATTCAGGAAATCAAGCAGCTCTTATGGGAGCATGGTGCTGATATTCCGGTTATCGCTAAGATTGAGAATGCAGAGGGTATTGAAAATCTTGATGAAATTATCAAAGTTGCTGATGGAATTATGGTTGCCAGAGGTGATATGGGTGTAGAGATTCCAGCAGAAGATGTTCCTCATTACCAGAAGGAAATTATCAAGAAGTGTAACGCAACATATAAGCCGGTTATTACAGCTACACAGATGTTAGATTCTATGATTAGAAATCCACGTCCTACAAGAGCCGAGGTTACTGACGTTGCTAACGCTATCTATGATGGTACAGACGTGGTTATGCTCTCAGGTGAAACAGCTAATGGTAAGTATCCACTTGAAGCATTAAAGATGATGGTTAAGATTGCTGAAAGAACAGAGCAGGATATCAAGGGAAGATCTACAGATATCGCTAAGGTACATAGCAAGAGAAGCGTTTCAAGTGCTGTATGTAACGCAACAGTTCAGACTGCTGATAACCTTAATGCAAAGGCTATTGTATGCCCAACAATTTCAGGATTTACAGCAAGACTTACATCTAAATTAAAGCCAAATGCAGAAATTATCGGCTGCTCACCATATGATAATGTTCTTAGAAAGATGCAGATTTATTGGGGAGTAAGACCATTAAAGACAGCTACAGAGACTTCAACAGATAAGATTATTGAACACGCTTTAGTTGTATCTGAGCAGGCAGGATATGTAGAAGAAGGAGATACAGTTATCGTATCTGCTGGTATCGCTACAACATCTGATCCATCAGCTAAGAGAGGTCTTACTAATACAATGAGAGTTGTTACACTCTAATATTATAGCTGGTATAAGATATTTCAGATAGTTATATAAGCCCACAAAACCTTGTGAAATTGGTTTTGTGGGCTTGTTTTAAGTTCGTTAGAACACTATATAATTGAAAATATAAAAATTGAATGATATAATAATCGAAAAATAAATATACGTAATTATATATATGCAATGGGAGTGATGTAGATGAGTTTTTGAAACCAATTAAGGAGGTTAGAATAGAATATGCAGCTTGATATTAAAAAAATAGCAGAATAGTTTGATAATAACATAGGTGTATATTAAAGGATTTGAATATGAGCATAAAAAAGATATTGATATGGCTCCCAGCTATTGTTATGGCAATGATTATATTTGGCTTTTCAAAGCAGGATGGGGAAGAGTCATCAGGGCTAAGCTATAAGGCGGCGGATATAATACTTACAGTGTGTGATAAGGCTGGAATTATAGATTGTAATGAGAATAACAGGGAAAGTATGATAGAGGCGGTGCAGTTTCCAATAAGAAAAGCTGCACATATGACAGAATATGCAATTTTTTCAATATTTGTAATGATTGCACTTATAGTTGATGGGATTAAGGGCGTAAGGATTCCTGTCATATCAGCAGTTATAGCAATAGCATTTGCAGCAACAGATGAGTTTCACCAGACATTCGTGCCAGGTCGGTATGGTTGTGTGTTAGATGTGTTGATAGATGCGGCAGGGAGCATAATAGGACTTATTATAGTATATATTATATATAAAAATGTGTGCAAACATAAAGGCGAAAAATGCTATAATATTAATTGATAAAGATATAATGAGTGCAAAAGCACTCATCTTAAAAGTTCCTAACGGAACTTTGTATGTGCTGAAAAGCGGCACAGGAATAAAGATATAATGAGTGCGAAAGCACTCATCTTAAAAGTTCCTAACGGAACTTTGTATGTGCTGAAAAGCAGCACAGGAATAAAGATATAATGAGCACAAAAATATGATATAACGCTTGCAAAATTAGCAACTATATGGTATAAGCTTTAGTAGACATATGATAATCAGGTGTCGAATATCAGAATATAATATTTTATTATGCAATTTTCATAATAAGTTGTATGAGGTTGACAGTAAGATTATCATCTATATTAATATAATGCGATGATGGAAACAAGTAGGCATAACAGTAAGCAACAGAAAGCAGCCGGCTGATGAGAGGCACAGTGGATAGTTATTCTGAATACATTCCGTAGCAGCAAACTGAAAGGCATATAGTGCTTAGTAGGGGCGACGTGGGATACACGTTACAGTATCAAGGATCATAAGACCCGTTAAGGTGAACAGTGTGAGCTGTTTATGAATAAAGGTGGTAACACGGAGCATATGCTTTCGTCCTTTAGCAAGGATGAAAGATATGCTCTTTTTTGTTATTAACAGGGTTATGTATCATTTATCAAATAATAACGTAATAGGAACAGGAGAACAGAAATGGCAGAAATGACAGTTTATGACGAGTTAGTTGCAAGAGGATTAATTGCACAGGTAACGGATGAAGAATTAATTAAGAATTTAATTAATAATGGAAAGGCTACATTCTATATTGGTTTTGATCCAACAGCGGACAGTCTTCATGTAGGACATTTTATGGCACTCTGCTTTATGAAAAGACTTCAGATGGCAGGCAATAAGCCAATCGCATTAGTCGGTGGCGGAACAGGTATGATTGGTGACCCATCAGGCAAGACAGATATGAGAAAAATGCTTACACCAGAGCAGATTGAGCATAACTGTGAGTGCTTTAAGAAGCAGATGAGCAAGTTCATCGATTTTTCAGATGATAAGGCTTTATTTGTAAATAATGCAGACTGGCTTTTAAAGCTTAACTATGTTGACCTTTTAAGAGAAGTCGGTGCGTGCTTCTCAGTTAATAATATGTTAAGAGCTGAGTGCTACAAGCAGAGAATGGAGAGAGGTCTTACATTCCTTGAATTTAACTATATGATTATGCAGAGTTACGATTTCTATATGTTATACCAGAAATACGGCTGTAATCTTCAGTTCGGTGGAGATGACCAGTGGAGCAATATGCTTGGTGGTACAGAACTTATCAGAAGGAAGCTTGGTAAGGACGCTTCAGCTATGACGATCACACTTCTTCTTAATTCAGAGGGTAAGAAGATGGGTAAGACAGTAAGCGGTGCTGTATGGCTTGATCCAGAAAAGACTTCTCCATATGAGTTCTACCAGTATTGGAGAAATGTAGCTGATGCAGATGTATTAAAGTGTATCCGTATGCTTACATTTTTACCACTTGAGCAGATTGATGAAATGGATAAGTGGGAAGGCGCACAGCTTAATAGAGCTAAGGAAATACTTGCATTTGAACTTACTAAGATGGTTCATGGTGAGGAAGAAGCTAAGAAGGCAGAAGAAACAGCTAAGGCTATATTTACATCAGGTGATGCGGCTAATATGGCAGCAGTTAAGCTTGAAGCTGATGCCTTTACAGATGGAAGCATTGATATTGTATCGTTAATTCACGCAGCAGGTCTTGCAGCTACTAAGTCAGAAGCAAGAAGAGTTGTCTCACAGGGCGGTGCTTCTGTTGCAGGTGAAAAGGTATCTGATATAACAGCAAAGTTTGATAAAGAATTCTTTGCTGGTGATGGAGTAGTTGTTAAGAAGGGTAAGAAGTCATTTATAAAGGTACAGGCATAATATTGTAAAATGTTTCAGAGCCGGCAGTAATACTGCTGGTTCTGGAGAGTTAAAGAGTGAGGATAAGTATGAAAAAGAGTGAAATTACCTTTATAAGGCTTATGAGCCTTGCGTTAATTATGGTTATAAATGCGGCTGTATTATTATTTTTTGTAGGGGAGCATACATTTCAGAATATACTTAACAGAATGAATAGTAATGTATATGATGGCGGTACGCTTGATACATCAATTTATAATTATTATTTTTATGCTGGTTTTGGGAGCATATATAAGATTATATTTCCAATAACGATATTACTACTTGTGACTGCGGCGGTATGTGTATACAAAAAGGTGAGTATGGCATCAAGGTTGTCAATAGCTGCTAATATAAGTGCATTTATAACAGGTGCGTTATTGTTATTTGCAAGAATAACAGAAAGTTCAAAAGGTGTTCATATATTTATAAACAGCTTTTATATGAATAAATCGGATATTGGTAATATACAGACAGTACAATTAATGTCCAGAATACCAATAGCTTATACTCTTGTTATGGTGTTATCAGTATTAGGACTTTTAATGGTTAAGAGCAGTACAATAACAAAGCTAAAAATATATAATGATAAGATGGCATATAATAATGCTGTTATATATATATTCCCTGCATTATCAGGTTTTCTTATACTTGAAGTTATTAGAAATCTTGTTATTTCAAGAGTGGTGATGTTATCATCAGATGAGTATATACAGACTGTAGCAGGATATATTCAGGACTATTATATTGGAAGTAAATTCTATTTTAACTGGTCGTGGCTTATTATATTTACTATTGTAACCTGCGTTGCAATATTATTAAATAATAATAATAAACTTATGATTATTGAGATAGCTGTATTTAGTATTATTGTTATTATTCCATCCGTTATATATGCGTTTAATCCGCCATCATTATTTGGATACCTTACAACAGATAATACGCTGTGTGATTTAACAGAAGCTGCATTTGTATGGTATCTTGTAAGAATGAGCGTATCATTAATCACAGGCATAATATTTATTGTATTGGTCGTTAATGAAAGAATTAATATAAAGTGTATGTATATAATAGCAGGCACATTGCTTGTGTTAAGTCTTGCTATGCTTATTGTGGCAGGACTAAACAGGGCTTCGCTTTCAGTTATGTATATGCTGTGTGCTGTGGCTGATGTTATAGGAGTTATAGTGTTAGCTGTTACAGGGTTAAGAACTTTAAGTTAATTAAATAAAAAGCTGGCTGTCCAGAAAACATTTATATGATAAAGTCATATAAAGCTTTCAGACAGCCAGTTTTTTATCAGCCAGTAACTTCTTTAATGCCGTTAATATCAGCTATGGCGATAAGAGAGTAGTTAGTGTAATATACAACAAAGCCCGGTTTGGCAGCGGCAGGCTTTTTGACTTCTTTCTTTAATACATAATCGACTTCAACTTTATCAAGGTCGCGGCCTTTAGAGTAGTAGGCTGCAAGTGCGGCAGCTTCCTCAAAAGTTCTGTCGGGCAGTTCCTTGCCGTTAGTCTTAACTATAACGTGAGAACCAGGCATCTGCTTGGCATGAAACCACCAGTCACTATTAGAAGCAAATTTAAAGGTTAGTTCATCATTCTGAAGATTATTCTTGCCGACATACATATCAAAACCGTCTGATGATATATAGTGCAGAGGTTTGTTGTTCTTGTTATCCTTGCTTTTGGATTTGCTGTTCTTCTTGATATAGCCGGTTATGATAAGTTCTTCTTTAATATTATTAAGGTCATTCTCAGTAGTTGCAATATCAAGGGCATTTATTATTGATTCAAGATACATAATCTCATCTTTAATCTCTTTGATAAGTCTTACACCAGCTTCATAAGTACGTTTTAATTTGTTGTATCGTGCAAAATATTTATTCGCATTCTCAATTGGTGTCAATGTATCGTCCAAAGGAATAGAGATTTCTTCGTTAGTGTAATAATTAAGAGCTGTGAAGCTTTTTGCACCAGCCTCGATATTGTAGCCGTATGTGTTGATTAGCTCTCCATACACTCTGTATTTGTCACGTTTTTCAGTATCCTTTAACTGTTTTTCCTGAATATCAAGCTTTTTATAAGAACGCTCAAGATGAGTTGTAATTATTCTTCTTATATCAGTCGATTTCTGGTGAATTCGTGTTCTTACTTCTTTTTCGTGATAATAACCGATAAGACATTCACTTATTGAGATGTAGCTTTCGGATTTATCATACATAGTAAGAGGAATCGCGGCAAAATCTGTGGGTGCACCGTTATCATATACGATGTTAGGGCTGAAACTTCCATTTGCCACATCATCAATAATAGCCTTGAATGCTTCAAATAGAGCTATGCTTTCAGCATTGGACAGACAGTTGGCTGGTTTGGCACTGTCAATATGTGCCCTGTGGCAGACTTCCTCTGATATGCAGGTGCTTATTCCGGTGTAAGCACTGCTTAAGGCTTTGGCAGTAGTCTTAGGCTGTGATAATATATTTTCATTAAAGGTATTAAAATCCATATTCATCGGATTGTGCTTGTTAGATGTATTAGGAATAAAATATTCCCTTCCTGGAAGAACTTCTCTGACAGAGCTTATCTGTGCTGACACATGCTTAATACTGTCTAATATTGTGTTATTGTCATCGCATAATATGATATTGCTGTGTTTGCCCATAAATTCTGTGATTAAATGTTTACGGCAGAGGTCACCTAATTCATCTAAATGTTCAATTTCAATATCAATTATTCGCTCAAAAGCGGGTTGTGTTATTGATATAATTCGTCCGTTATTGATGTGCTTCCTAAGAAACATAACAAAGTTAGGTGCAAGCTGAGGGCTTGGCTTATTATCTTTAGTCATATATGCAAGTGGAAGTGAAGCATTTGCAGATAATACAAGCCTGTATTGTCCAGAATTAGCCTTTATGGTAAGTAAAAGCTCATCATTTTCTGGCTCTGCAATCTTATATAATCTTCCACCAAGAATTGTGTTGTTTAAATCGTGTACAATATTCGCTATTGTAATTCCATCAAATGCCATAATACTCCATTCTGACGTATTGGTACGCCATTAATACTTTAGAATAAATGATAGCACATTTTATAGATGTTGTCTTGTATGGTTAAAGTAAAATTGATATAATTAGCAGTTGTAATTAAAAGTTTGATATGTAAGTTGATATTTAAGAAGCGATGTATTAAACTATATTTAGTATTAAAATATTTTTTAATGTTATCAACAATGAATGAATGAAATGAGGACACTTTGATGATAAAAAGTATGACTGGCTTTGGAAGAAGCGAGATAGAGAGAGGTAGCCGTAAAATAACAGTAGAGATTAAGTCAGTGAACCACAGATTTCTTGAGAACAGCATAAAGATGCCTAAAAAGCTTAATATATTTGAGGCAAGAATAAGGGATACAATTAAGAAATATGCATCAAGGGGAAAGATTGATGTATTTATTACATACGAGGATAATTCGGATAGTAATGTAAGCCTTAAGTTTAATGAAAGCATAGCACAGGAATATATGAATATATTCAGACAGATGGAGGAGTGTTTTAATATAAGAAATGATATTACTGTTGGAACTTTGTCAAGATACCCAGAGGTTATCACAATGGAAGAATCGCAGGAAGATGAAGAAGAATTGTGGAACTTTATTAATGAGGCAATAGAAGAAGCCTGCAAGGGGCTTGCTGATACAAGAATTATTGAGGGTGAGAACTTAAAGAATGATCTTTTGTTAAAGTTAGACCATATGGAGGAGCTTGTTTCTTATATTGAAACAAAAAATCCACAGATAATAGAAGATTATAAGAAGAAGTTAGAAGCCAAGATGGAAGAAATCCTTTCAGATGCTGATATAGATAAGAACAGGATAGCTTCTGAGGTGATTATATATGCTGATAAAGTATGCGTAGATGAGGAGACAGTAAGATTAAGAAGTCATATTGAACACGCAAGAAAATGCCTTAACGAAGACGGAGGGATTGGAAGAAAGATGGATTTCATAGCACAGGAGATGAACAGGGAAGCCAATACAACTTTATCTAAGGCGAATAATATAGAAATATCAAATGCAGCTATAGATTTAAAGACAGAAATAGAAAAAATAAGGGAACAGATACAGAATATAGAATAAAAAAGCTTGCACGAATCGGTGTATTTCTGTATAATAACTTGTACACTTATGTTGTGTGCGTGCCAACAGGTATTTACAGATTGGAGAATAGAGATGAAAGAGAAAGGTTTATTACTTGTAATTTCAGGTTTCTCAGGAGCTGGAAAGGGAACTGTAGTTAAGAGATTATTAGAGCTTCATAATGATTATGCTCTATCTATCTCAGCGACAACCCGCTCACCAAGAGAAGGTGAACAGAATGGAAGAGAGTATTTCTTTAAATCAACAGAAGAATTTGAGAGTATGATTGATAATTCTGAATTGATTGAGTATGCAAAGTATGTCAGCAACTATTATGGAACACCTAAGGCATATGTCGAGGAACAGCTTGAAGCAGGTAAGAATGTGATACTTGAAATCGAGATTCAGGGTGCACTTAATATTAAGAAGATGTATCCAGATGCAGTTCTTTTATTCATTATGCCACCAAGTGCAGAAGAATTAGAGAGAAGACTTGTAGGACGTGGAACAGAAGATGAAGCCACAATAAAGGCGAGACTGCAAAGAGCCAGTGATGAGGCTAAGGGCGTAGAGAATTATAACTATATAGTTATCAATGATAAAGTGGATGATTGTGTTGAGGCAATTCATTCTATAGTTAACAGTGAGAAGAGAAAAGCAGTTAACAATATGAGTTTAATTAATAATATTAAAGAAGAGCTTAAAGCTTATGAGAAAGGAGAATAATAATGTTACATCCATCATATTCAGAATTAATGGCAGTTGTTAATAGTGAGGTAGAGGACGGCGAACAGCCAATCGTACAGAGCCGTTATTCAATTGTTAAGGCTACTGCCGCAAGAGCTAAAGAGATTATTGATGCAAGAACAATAGAGGAGAAGGTTAGAAAGGCTCGTATTGAGGCTGAGAACGCTCCAAAGGAAAAGGAAAAGGATAATAAGGATAAGAAGAATGAGCCAAAGCCGCTTACAACACCAGATGAGGCGAGAAAGCTTCAGATAGGAACACCTCTTATCGATAATGCAGAGAATATGAAGCCACTTTCAATAGCTGTAGAAGAGTTATATGAAGGCAAGGTTAAGATTGTCAGCAATGGCGATGACAGTGAAATTATGTAATTTCAGATTTTGATTTTATGCATGGATATTTGCTGATATAATGATTACTGCATAATATTGTCATTTGTAATATTAATAATAGAATTTACAGGCTGTTGCATTTTATATGTGACAGCCTTTTGATGTTGGGAGGTAACATAAAAGTTATGGGAAGTAATATATATGATGAGAAGAAGCGTGTAATTAACTGTGAAAGTGCAGAAAAATGTGGGAGCTGTGCCTATGCAGGAATGAAATACGATAATGAATTAAAGATAAAGCAGGGATATGTAGACAAACTTTTTAAAGATATCTGTCCAGTAGATAAGATAACAGGAATGTACAGACCAGTGCATTACCGTAACAAGGTTCACGCTGTTGTCGGGGAAGATAAGAATGGCAATATTATAACGGGAACATATGAAGAGAACAGCCACAATATAGTACCTGTATCTGACTGCCTGCTTGAAGATTCACAGTGCAGCAGCATTATAGCTACATTAAGAGATTTATTTAAGTCGTTTAAATACAAGCCATATAATGAAGATAAGGGAACTGGTTTTATAAGGCATATTCTTTTAAGAAAAGGCTTTTCAACTAAGGAGATTATGCTTGTTATTGTGACGGCTGATGTTGCATTTCCGTCTAAGACACATTTTCTTAAAGCATTAAAAGAGAAGCACCCAGAGATTAATACAATCGTACAGAATGTTAATAAATACAATACAAGTATGGTGTTAGGACCAAGAAATATAGTGCTTACAGGCAAGGGATATATTGAAGATGTGTTATGTGGCTACAGATTTAGAATAAGCCCATCATCTTTCTATCAGATTAACCACCAGCAGACAGAAAAGTTATACAAGGCGGCGATAAATATGGCTGGAATAACTAAGAAGGATACAGTTATTGACGCTTATTGTGGAATAGGAACAATAGGAATAGCAGCTTCTGCCAAGGCAGGACAGGTTATAGGGGTTGAGTTAAATGCAGATGCGGTAAAAGATGCAGAGGTCAACGCTAAGATTAACAATATAAAGAATATTAGATTTGTGAATGATGATGCTGGAAAGTTTCTTGTTGAATATGCCACACATAAGAGGGCTGATGTTGTTATAATGGATCCTCCAAGAAGTGGCAGCAGTCAGGAATTTCTTGAGTCGGTACTTAAGATTAAGCCAGAAAGAGTTGTATATGTATCGTGCAATCCAGATACTCAGAAAAGGGATGTTGATATGCTTATGAAAGGTGGATATAAGGTTTTGGAGTGCAGACCATTTGATATGTTCCCTTTTTGTGACCATGTGGAGACGGTTGTTTTGTTGAGCAACAAAAATGCTAAGTCCAAGAACTACGTAGAAATCGGTATTGATGCTGAAGATTACTACAAAATCAAGGATGGTAAGAAGTAAGAAAAAGGTGGAGATTGGAAATGAGCTTGGATGAGAGAAAATGGAAAAGATATGATGAACTCTTCCCGGAGGCATCATTATGCATTAGCCAATCCAATTCAATGATCAATTCCTTGCCTTGTTATGAATATTTGTATAAGTTGAAGCCGAACATTCCAACAGAACTGTTTGCCTACTACTTCAGAAACCTATTACAGATGAATACTGGTAACGTTTCACCGGAGTTAAGATTGAAAATGTTTGAAGGGCTAAATCCTCAGGATTTAATGTATCAGGATGAGCTTGATGCAATTGAGAACGAGTTTGATGATATAGTAATTGCATATAGAGGTACGACCCCGGAGGAAGATACACCAGGGATTAGTTGGACTATTTACAAGTGGGTTGCAGAGGGCACTTTTGATAGAGGAAGGTTATTCAAGGCACGGATTCCTAAAAAGGATATTTTAATTTACTTCTGTCATAATGAAGACGAAGGTGAAATTGTTGCGAATGTTCTTTCTGACTATGAAATCATCAAGTAAGCAGTCACGCAGAAAGATATAATAGGTTGTTCTCGTAAGAGGGCAACCTATTATTGTGCAAAGAGAGGTGGCTAGAATGCTAGCATTATATGTTGTTGACCCATGGCCGAGTTTCTATGCAAAGGGAATGAAGTCTTGGGAGATCAGAAGCTATCCTACTGATTACAGAGGGGATGTCCTTATTGTCAGTTCACATACGAATAAGGTGGTCTGCAAGATGACTCTGAAGGATTGTGTTCCACTGACGAAGGAACTCTGGGAGATGCACTTCGATAAACATCGCACCTCATGTGGCTTTGAGAGGCTTCCATATAGACAGAAAACAGGCACAGCGTACGCTTGGGTACTGTCGGAGGCTGTTGCCTATAAAGAGGTCGTAGAGGTCTCCAGAGAGGGAAAAAAGCCGTATCATATGATTGATGATATTCTTGTGGTCGGAATGTCAGCGGAGCCGATCGTATTTAAGTCAGAGAGATTAGCATGTAAGTTTCTTGGTGATACGATGCTCATATATTGGATCAAGAAGAATTATTTTGCTTTGGTCTGTATCTCTGATTTGACCTCCGGCAGGACGGAAGTGGTGACAGATGAGATTAATAAAACAGAGATTTTGGATATTATGAAACAGTTAAATGCAAGCGATAACACTAGATAATAAAAAGAATTTAGAAACGAGACGAAACATGAAGAGCGAACCATCTGAATTAGACTATAAAATAATTGCAACGGTAACTGAATATCAGAATAAGAACCATTATCTACCATCGTATCGAGAAATTGCAAAAGCTGTTGGCTTAAAAACAGCTTCAGGAGTATGGCATCATGTAGAATGGCTTGTTAAAGAAGGATATTTGAAACGACAAGCCGTAAGCCCACGTGCACTTGTACTACCGACTGAGATTATTAGGAATAGCTGGATTCCAATTTATGAACTTTCTATTTTAGAGGATAATATTTTGCAGAAAAGAACGGTTGATTATTTTCCGACGAATGATGAAATGACGGATACCTGCTATGGAGTGGTTGCACCAAACGCAATAACTGAATGGGGGATAAAAGAAAGGGATATATTGTTCATAGATACTGTGATAAAGGACAAAGGAGAGAAAATTTTGTTTTTTGAACAAAACTACGGCTTGACACATGACATGGATTTATCGGTAAAGTCTAATCGTCTGGGTGTCCTAATCGCAATGTTTAGGAAGATTTAAAGGTCCGATATATGAAGGTCAAATATTACACAGTCTATTTAAAGAAAAACGATGGGGTTGTAGTAGCAGGGACTGCGCGTGAGTGCGCGAAACAAATGAAGTGTAGTCTTGGTTCTTTTCATTCGCTAATATCTAGAGCAAGAAAAGGTCTAATATAGAAGTATGATATTGTAGTAGAGGATATTGAGCAATAGTATTGAAAAATTATTGTTTTAGAACAATACCGATGAAAAAGTTTTGATTTAGCCGCTTACAGATACCTCCATTCACGACATAATTTGAAATGTAATTATGCTATGAGGAGGTGACAAGGATGCTAATCGATGAACAAATTAGGCGGGTTAAAGAAACCTATAAAGCAGGGATGAGAGTCAGGCTTATAAAAATGGGAGATTTCCAGGCTCCACCTATAGGGACAGAAGGAACAGTACGAGGTGTCGATGACATAGGATCGGTAATGGTTGCTTGGGATACGGGATCTGGATTGAGTGTACTGTTAGGAGAAGATGAAATCGAAATAATCTCAGAAGAGTCTTAGTGAAAATGAGAGTCTTGAATTTTTCAAGACTCTCATTTTTAATATAAGCAAACAATATAAAACAATATGAAACACTAGAAATATACATAAAACAATACAAAAAAGTATGTGGTTACATAAAAAAATATAAAACACCTTGAAAACGGTATGAAAAAGAAGTATCATTAGTATAATACGGATAAATATGCCCACCGGAAAATGGAGACCAAAATGGATAAATTACAGAAAGACAATTACATCAATATAGATGAAGCAGCTGAATATCTAGGTGTAAAACCTGCAACAATCCGTTCATGGATAAAAAACAAGGCAATGCCATCCCATAGAGTAGGCGGAAAATTGCTTAAGTTTAAGAAGTCTGAGATTGATGAATGGGTTAATCGTGGCTGCAAAGAAAAGAAGAATTGATGAGGCTAACTATGAAATATGAATATAATCTGGAAGAATCATCTATCCAGAGAGTTATAAGAGCAGAGAATGGAAGAACGTTTTGTTCCGAGATTAAAGAAAGCGACTTACCAGAGGGTATTAGCTTTAATGAGAATGACGATTATTTTAAGAGATGGTTACAATGTACAAGAAGACCTGAGGGCAAAGACACAAATGGAGAGATAAGAGTTGTTGATTTATTTTGTGGATGTGGCGGTCTATCGTTAGGAATTGAGGAAGCGTGCCGTGCGCTGGAATATAAGTTTGCTCCAGTACTAGGTGCAGATATGGCCCCAGCTGCGCTGGAGTTATACAGAAAAAATTTTAACCCTGAATATACGATTGACTACCCTATTGAAGAACTTATTGATTCAGAAATTGGTGATCCTATTTCTGAAAATGAGAAGAAATTCCTGGAGATGGTAGGTAAGGTGGATGTTCTGATTGGAGGGCCGCCTTGTCAGGGCAATTCTGATTTGAATAATCACACAAGAAGAAATGACCCTAGAAATCTTTTATATTTGAGGATGATAAGGTGTGCTGAAATTGTATCTCCTCAATATTTAATTATTGAGAATGTACCCGGTGTGCAGCACGACACTCATAATGTTGTAGATATTGCAAAAAGTGAATTAAATAAACTGGGGTATTCGGTTGATTCTGGTGTGATTACGATGTCGGATATTGGTGTGCCGCAAAAAAGAAAACGCTTTTTCTTAATTGCGGCAAAAGGAAAAGAGATTTCTTTACAGAAAGCTATTGAAACACACCATGTTAATATCGAAAAATCAGTGGGATGGGCACTTGATGACCTTCTTGATGTGAACAATGACACAGTGTTCGATACTCCGGCAAATTCATCTGCTACAAACAAGAAGCGCATAGATTTCCTGTTTGACAATGATATATACGACCTTCCGAATAGTGAAAGACCTGATTGTCATAGATTAAAAAAACATAGTTATACATCAGTTTATGGAAGAATGCATTGGGATATTCCTTCGCAAACTATTACTGGAGGGTTTGGATCTAATGGTCAGGGGAGATTTGTTCATCCTAAACGAAGACGAACAATTACACCACATGAGGCTGCGAGACTTCAGTTTTTCCCAGACTATTTTATATTTGATGGTGTGAAAAGAAGAGAATTGCAGCAAATCATTGGAAATGCAGTTCCTTCAAAGGCTAGCTACATAGTTGGCATAGAATTTCTTGGCGAAGAAGAGGTAAATGTGAATGAAAAATGAATATACGATTGCTGGATTCTTTGCAGGTGTTGGAGGAATTGAAGAAGGTTTTCATAGAGAAGGCGCTGAAACAGTTTTCTTATGCGAGAAGGATGCTAGAGGAAAGGCAGTATTGGCAAACCACTACCCTGGTGTTGAAATTGCTGATGATATAACAGAAGTTCAATCAATTCCTAAGGTGGATATTGTAACCGCAGGATTTCCGTGCCAAGACCTGAGTCAAGCTGGGTTGAAAAAAGGAATTGGTGGTACTCAATCAGGCCTTGTACAGCATTTGTTCAGAATCATTGCCAATAATAAATATGAGGATCGCCCAGAATGGATCGTCATTGAGAATGTCTCATATATGATTAGTTTAGATTCTGGAAACGCAATTAAATATATAACAACGGAACTAGAAAATCTTGGATATACATGGGGATATCGAGTTGTAGATGCTCGAGCGTTCGGAGTTCCTCAAAGAAGACAACGCTTATTGTTGGTAGCATCAAAATCAAATGATGTTAGAAAAGTATTATTTGCTGATAATATAGAGAATCCTCCGGTTAATGATAGTATCGGTGAAATTGACGAGAACAAATTGTATGGGTTCTATTGGACGGAAGGAAAAAGAGGATTAGGTTGGACGGTCGATGGAGTACCAACTTTGAAAATTGGTTCGAAGATTGGAATACCTTCACCGCCAGCAATTTGGAATCCTAAAACAAATTTCTTTGGAACACCGGATATTAGAGATGCAGAAAAACTTCAGGGATTTCCGGCTGACTGGACTCTTCCTGCAATGGAGCTACCAAAGCCTAAAAGAGGAGACAGATGGCATCTTGTTGGAAATGCTGTTTGCGTAAATATGTCGCATTGGTTAGCAAGCCGTATATTTAGTCCAGGTGAATTTGATGAAAGCCTTTCAAAAGAAATTCACCGAAAAAAATGGCCCAAGGCAGCTTATGGACATGATGGTCATGTGTATGAGGTTAAGGTTGGAATGTGGCCTGTAAATATGAGTACACCGTCGCTTAATGAGTACTTAGAGTATCCACTTAAACCTCTCTCATTGAAGGGGATGAGTGGTTTCTACTCCAGAGCCATTGGATCAACTTTAATTAATTATCCGGATAGATTTATTAAGTCAATGGAAGTATTTCTAGAACATTTGAAAGGAGAATAATTATGGGGCTAGCAGAAAACTTTAATAACGAGTTGCATTCTATTGAGACTCGTTTCAATGGTGGGTTAAGTAATACTAGTACAAAAAAATTCGATGAGTTAATAAAGATTGTTGCAGAAATCTCGGGTATTGATGAGGATAAGATTTATATCACTGCAGCAACTTCAAGAGCGAGCAATTTATGGAATCGATTAGCACAAGGCAAGCCACTGACTCAACATTTTTCCTTTGCTTTAGGTATTATTGATGCCGAGGATTTACAGGGAGGTATCTCGCCGGCATCCAGATTCATAGGGCCAGGAGTTGGACACTATGATGCAATTGCTTTAGCAGTAAAAAGAGGAACTGAATGGGTAATAGGTGCTGTGCTAGATACAGAGGTTCTACCTATTTATGATAAAATTGCAGATGCATTCCCTAATGTTGACATCACACATGAACAATCTACTGAATACGGGGAAGAGTCAGATGAAGTGCTCTTTGCTTGGTATGTTGGAACAACTGGTAGTGACGAATCAGGGGAATGGAAAGATTTTTCTGATGAGTATATAGAGCAGGGAATCTGGAAAAATGGATGGGATAACAAGTTCATTGATGTTGTCAAGTCTATTAAAGTTGGAGATCGGATTGCAATTAAATCTTGCTTCACTCAAAAGTACAATCTTCCATTTGATAATAATGGCAAGATTGTAGGGGCAATGCGAATTAAAGCGATTGGTGTTGTTACAGGAAATGATGATGACGGTAAAAATATTCAAGTTGAATGGACAAGATTAGATCCTGTAAAAACTTGGTATGGACCAGGTACTCTGCGAGAAGCAATTCATGGAGTAGATGCCAATGACGGATATATAAAAAAGCAACTACTTGATTTTACGTTTGCTGATGCCGACCAAGACTATTCAATATGTGAAGAAAGATACTCTGATGATTTGGACGATGCAACAGAGGACAATCAGGGAGAAGAAAAAATAGCGTTAGTTGATGTTATAGACGAGTCTAAACGCCTTAAAGACGGATCAAATATTCTTCTATATGGTGTACCGGGATCTGGTAAAAGCTGGACTATTGAGCACGAATATTGCAACCCGCAAAGTGTAATAGAGAGACTTGTCTTTCATCCAGACTATACCAATGCGGATTTTATTGGCCAAATTTTACCTGTTGTCGATAAAGACAAGCAAGTAACATACGAATTCACGCCAGGACCTTTTACGCTTATTATGAAGGAAGCGTATGTACATCCTGAAACAGAATATATCCTCATTATTGAAGAGGTGAACCGAGGAAACGCTCCAGCTATTTTTGGTGAGGTATTTCAGTTGCTCGATCGAATGGTTTCAGATGACCAGAAGAACGGTTTCTATAAAGGTACTAGTGAATATGGAATTACACACGGATATATGGCTGACTATATCTATGAAGATGCAAAGCACAAAGTTAGGATTCCTTCAAATTTATCAATTATAGGTACAATGAATACGTCTGATCAAAATGTTTTCACTTTAGACACAGCATTTCAGAGAAGATGGCGTATGAGACTCATTGAGAATAACTTTGAAAATGTAAGACCGTCGCTTTCTGAGGCAACTATTCTTGATACAGGTGTAACTTGGAAAAGATTTTGTGAAACTGTAAATTCAATTATTATTGGTAATAAAGCGAAGATGGCATCCGCCGAAGATAAAAGACTCGGTGTGTACTTTATTCACGAAAGCGATATTATATTTGATTCAAGAGCACTTCCTTCCGAAGGCTTCAATTCTTTGCTAGAAGAGTACAATTCGCTGATTAAACTTGAATCAAACGATAACGCATCTACGGAACAGATAATTCGGTTAAAAGAGATACGTGACGCTGTCATGCATAATAGAATGTTCCCTGAAAAAGTCATCAAGTATCTTTGGGATGATGCATTTAAGTTTAATCCGGAAGCATTGTTTGATACCGATAATATGGATAGCCTTGAGAAAGTAATTCGTACATTTGTTTATTCTAAAGGTGCAGGTAGATTCAAGGTGTTTAAGCAAACTGTAAGAGATTTACTGTATCCTGCACAGCAACAGTAACTATTATCAAAAGGAAAGCGAGGTAGTTGTTCGCAATGGATTTACAAAAAAATATTAGAGAACGCTGCCATGTGAATACCAATGATGAGGGTGACAGTTTTGTTGGTGTAAAGGCGGATACGGATGATGCAGTTATTTACTTCCCTATTGGGTACCAGTTACCGGCAAATGATGACGATCTTCGTCAGGATATAAATAACCTATTTGGTGTCCTTGCAGCGTTTATGAAAGAGGACAAGGTAATTGAAGAATCTAAATTTGCTGCACCTCATACAGTGGATTTTCCTATGCATGCCTATCTTAAAGTGATAAGACAGTTTTTGAGAACTGGACGATACTATATAGAAACAGACCCTCAGTACAGGACTGACACAAAGGGAAATGCATCTTGGCCTAAAACGGTTCGGGAACAAAGACCACTAGTCCAAAAGAATGGATCTTTAATATTTACAAATATGACGGTCCGATCCGTAACGCCGAATGCTAACAAACAGATTACTCAGATACATAGATACTGTGTTTATGAAGCCTTTGAAAAGATGGGGTGGCTCTATGTACCATTTATGCCAGAACAGCCAGATCCACATCCTTCAATCAAGGAATCGATTTATATTCTTACAAAGAAATTGGCAGCTACACACAATGACCAGGAACAGGAACTGTTTTCTGCAATGAGGGAGATGCTGACATATATTGATGAGAGTACATCGGAGAAACAGTATTTCTTTGGAACAGATTTCTTTGAACGTGTTTGGGAAAGAATGATTGACAAAGCTTTTGGAGTAGAAGACAAAGCAGAGTTCTTTCCCAGAACACGATGGCTCCTTGATTATGGCAGGGACAAAGAAAAAACGCCCCTTTTACCGGATACAATCATGGTATTCAATGGAAAGACATATGTATTAGATGCGAAGTTATACCGATACGGATATAGCGGTGTTGCGGATCATCTTCCAAATGGACCGGATATAAATAAACAGATAACATACGGGGAGTACATCGAGAGAACTAAACGTATTCCAGATGAAAAACTGTATAATGCGTTTATCATGCCATTTAACAAAGATGACAATCCATTCTGGGAAATTGATAGCCAAGGAAATCTTATTCCATGCATTACCACTGACATTGGTAACATAGGCGAGGCTGTCGGTGACTGGAAAGCTAACATGAAGAATTATGAGCGTGTCCAGGGAATTGTAATGGATACTAGGTTTTTGATGTATAATTACATTAGTATGCCAGATCAGCAAAGGCAGGAGCTTGCTTCAAGCATTGAAAAAGTTCAGGCAAGAGGACCGGTTCCAGCTCCAAAAAATCAAATATAAAGAAACAAGGCTCTATCGTAATTGGTAGGGCCTTATTTTTTGTCTTTTTATAGTTGCCTATTGCGATGACGCTGGGCTGCGGCAGCATTTGCACATTGTTGGCAGCAGTACTTCTTGTTGGATCTTGTTGCCTCAACAAGAAAATATTTGTCTCGCTTGCAATTGGGATTTTCACATTCTTTGTAGATTTCAACTCCGGCTTTCATATAGAAGACTGAAAAATAGATAGCTTCTAAGAGCGTGTCTACCTGCCAGGTGGCGGTTAATTTGCCACCATCATATTTCGGGTGGATACCTGAAATATTGTAGTTGATTTCCTCAGATATTACATAGCGGGCAATCTTAAGTAAGGAATCCTTCATGGCATCAGAAAGCAAATCGAGATTCAGTGTTCCATATGGTTTGATCCGTGTAAATTCTACTTCGTCAAAAACACATATCTCAGTAAAGAGGTGGTAGAAGAAATCGATGGTTCTTTTTAGCTCCTCGTCTTGCTCAATCTGGGTTAAGTATAAGGCGGTGATACTTTTGAACCACGGAGATTTGCTTCCAAAAATTTCAGTACCAGCACCACTTCGAATGGCATTTATGAATTCGATAGATACACGATTTTTCCGGCCAAGAATAGAGTCATTGATTGACAGTGCACCAGTTGCTTGAATTTCTCGGTTTTGATTTACATCTGGAAAAATACAACCGCTAGCGAGAAGGTAGGTGAGTTGATGCTGGCAAGTTGTATATACCTGTGACGACGTTTGATATGTAACAGGCTGAGTGAATAATAGATAAGATGCATGAATAAGCATTCTCCGATAATCTCTTTTACCTATTGCGTTCATCAATCTGATAGTTGCTTTGATGTGATTTACTACATCAAGAACTGTGGCACCCTCGATGGAGGAAAACTCATCAAAATCCAGAGGCAGAAGAAATCCATATTTTTCAAAGAATTCAATATGCTTATCGATGTCATCTGCTGGTAATGATAATAATCTACCTAATATATTCTGGTCAATGATTCCACCCGCAGGGCCAGTAAGGTTTAAGCCTTCCTTTGGTGTGTATGCGAAATGTAGTGGCTTCGACTGATCTGCGTAAAGCTTTAACCTGGTTACCGGTTCTTTGCCAGGAATAACATTTTCTATATCTTTCATGCAATGGCAAGCATAGCCGTTGCATTCAAACATTGTATTTACAAAAATCTCAGATATTTTTTTATTCATTTTCTTCAAATCCTTTCCCGTCAGAACTAACTAAAAATAGATTAAATGATAAAACCCCTTATTTTGCGTGAGGCTTAGAAAGGAAAATACTAATCTTCTGAGCTAATCATACCTCAAAATAATGGTATTTTCAATATATACCAATTACTTGAGCGCAGACGAGATAATGGTATTTGTGCGGAATTTTATTACTTTATGATTTCAAATACACTATGAACATAAAGAAAAATACAACTCACAGGAGGTTTGAAATGAATAAATACGACTGGAAAATCAACATCACAGAACTTGCTTCAAGAGTAGCAGATAAGTACGGAAGCAAAGTTGTGGCATCCGCATTTCACCGCTTCGGGGCAACATGCTTTGAGGACTTAAGTCCGGCATATTACAACGAGGTGTTCGGTGATCTTATGCAGATGGATGAGGATTACTGATCTTCATCCTCGATAGCGAAGAAATATGTTCCGTCTGATGGATGCTGGATTTTAAGTGCATTCGGAAGCTTCTGATCCACAGCGTTCTCGTAAATGATGTCGCGGATATTACTGGTAATCCGGTAGCAGGTCATATCCACAAAGTCCTTACACTCAGCAGCCCATTGTTCTCGTTCTTCCCGCGTGGAAGGATTGGGGTCATTAGGATTGCTAGTGTAATCATCTGGATTAACGGCAATCTTGTCCTCCATCATTTTCTCAAATAATCTGTTCAAGGAACTGGCAGAGAGTTTGTGAGACTTACTTCCGACTAGGAGTTCATCAATCAGATAGAGGGCATAAGCCTGAAAGTATGGATGGGAACCCCAGTTTTCTGCCATGTCATAAAGAACTTTAGGGTCTGGGTATTCACGTAGATTTTCACGGTACTCATGCAGCTGCTCCAAGGCCTCTGCCGAAAGACCGGTATAACGATGAGCATCATCAATGTCGCGTGTACGCTGATTGATTCTGCCGAGAAGATAGTCGGCATCACAGTCAAGCAGGTCGCAGATATTGCAGAGAACATCAGCAGCTGGTGTGGACTTGCCTTGCTCCCAAGATTGTACGGTTCCGAACATATTGCTATTGGTCTTGCTTTTAGGCTGTCGGATGGTTCCGTATTTTTCTAAATAAGCGTCGGCGAACTTCTGCTGACTGGAAAATTTGCGTTTCCGGCATTCGATAAGACGCTCACTAAATATAATTCTATTCATTAGAGAAGCCTCCTCTCAAAAATATCATCAAGATAGCATATAACACTATTTATTATACGGAGGTTAACATATAAATACAACCCGAGATTTGAACTCCAAGATGACATCACAGGTTACTGTAGTGTGATCTGGGCGCTTAACGCTCAAGAAAATATTAATCTCAAAGTCCGAGATGGCCATTAGGACGGCGGGATGCATAGAGAATCCAAACACAGTTAACAGCTGTGATAGGGATGAAGATGCACCCACCGTACTTTCTCATGCCCATTTTCGGTCTGTAGGAGTCTGCGGTTCATCTTCTGAACTGTAGGCTTATTTTTATATGCATTCCTGCTGTCCAACATCCGGCAGAAAGGAATGCAGTATGGAATTAAAGATTCGTTATGAGAACGGATACCAGACAATCAATCTCAACACAGAGGATACTAAGAAGATGTGGGTCAGCCTGTCCCTTGAAGGTGAAGGGCTTTCTCAGGAAGAAAAGGAAAGTCGCATACAAGAGGCTTTTGAAGAACAGTTCAATAGACCAGAGTATAACAACTGGCATAAGGAGACTCGTCATATTGATCCAACACCGAAGAGAAAAAGAATGGATGGAAAAAGAGGATATATCTGTGGTGAAAAGGATGATGATTCTTTCGACATCATGGATTATCTCGCAGTTACATATCCGGAATGCGGTGTTGATGATGAGGAAGATGAAACAGCCAAGATGTATGAAAGTGTTCTTGAGCTGATTCAGAAAAAGGTAAAGCCTGATTTTGTAGATAACTTCATTGCAATTGCTTCAAAGAGAACAACACCAAAGCAGATTGCATCAAAAATGGTTAATGCGGAAGGTCTTACAGATGATGAGTATGAAAAGCTTGTAACCAGTGAGGCAAACAAGATTAGCAAGAAATATAACCGTGCATTAGAAAAAATCAAAAAGTTTTTATAAGAAACATCCTTTTATCACTCTCTCAAGGCTACCAAGTAGGGAGAGTGATTTCTTTCCCAATAACATAGAAAGGAGTAATTCATATGGAATTACAGATTTATGAAAATGCACAGTTCGGAACTGTGCGAACAACAACGATTGATGGTGAGATTATGTTCGTAGGGAAAGATGTCGCTGACATTCTTGGTTACACGAATGCACCAAAAGCAATCAAGGATCATGTCGATGATGAGGACAAGCTGATAGAACGAATCGTTATGTCAGGTCAGAACAGGGACGTCATTCTTATCAATGAATCAGGTTTATATTGTTTGATCCTTTCAAGTAAGATGCCTAAAGCAAGAGAGTTTAAGCACTGGATAACTGCTGAAGTACTTCCGGCCATTCGTAAGCATGGAATGTATGCAATGGATGAAATCTTAGATAATTCTGATTTGGCTATTGCGGTACTTATTCAGTTAAAGGAAGAACGTGAGAGAAGAAAAGAACTTGAAAACACAACTCTTATTCAGCGTCAGCAGATTGCCGAGTTGCAGCCAAAGGCAAGCTACTATGATTTGATTCTTCAAAACACAAATACGGTCCCGATTACACAGATTGCTAAAGATTATGGAATGAGTGGCAGAAAGTTCAATGCTTTGCTCCATGAATTGGGAATCCAGTATAAGTTCAGAAAGACTTGGCTGTTGTATCAAAATTATGCGGACCAGGGCTATACACAATCAAAGACACATCAGATTGATGAGCATAGAAGCGTAATGCATACCTACTGGACACAGAAGGGAAGAATCTTCCTTTATGACATTTTGAAGAATGAAGGAATCTTACCACTTATCGAAATGGAGGATTAATAGAGATGAATATTGATAAGACAACATATAAGGCTCTTACCAATATTGACCACAAGGAGGCAACTGATAAAAAGGCTGCCTATCTTACGTTGGTCTATATTTGTAGCCCTTATGCAGGAGATGTAAGTACCAATGTTGCAAATGCAAAAAGATATAGCAGATTTGCAATGGAGAAGAATACGATTCCAATCACACCGCATCTGATGTATCCACAGTTTATGGATGACAGCAATCCAGATGAGCGTAATAAGGTGATGCATTTTGATTATGTACTTCTTGGTAAATGCTCAGAAGTATGGGTGTTTGGCGGAGGGATTACCTATGGAATGACACATGAAATAACTGTAGCAAAGAAAAGAGGCATGAAGATCAGATGGTTTACACAGGAACTAAGGGAGGTTGAAGAATATGCTTAATTTCAACATTTATGGGGCAGATGTAGTTGGTCAGAGTGGAAACTGTCTGTATCCGAATAAATTTGTTGTTTCAGATAAAGATTCTTTCATTGTAGCAACGGCAATGGATCATGTAACCGCAAAATATAAGGGAAATTACCGTTCAAAGGATAACTTTGAGTATTCGGATTGCATTCCGCTTGATTGTGATAATGCCCATTCAGATAATCCTGAAGATTGGATTACACCTTTTGATGTAGCTATGGCAATGCCAGGAGTATGTTTTGTTGCCAGTTACAGTAAGAGCCATATGAAGGTGAAGGGTGATAAGTCAGAACGTCCCAGATTTCATGTGTTTTTTCCAATCGAGCAGGTGAGCAGTGAGACAGAATATGGTGCTTTAAAGCACATGGTAGCAGAATCATTTCCGTACTTTGATGATAATGCTTTGGACAGTGCCAGATTCCTTTATGGCGGTGTAACAGATGTTGAAGTCTATGAAGGTGATAAGACGGTTGTGGATTTTTTAGAGGCTGATGATTTTGCTGATTTTGACGCAGGATTGGAAGAAATCCCGCAAGGTCCAAGAAATGGAACAATGAGCCATATAGCAGGGAAGATCATCAAGCGTTATGGCAATACAGATGAGGCTTTAAATATTTTTATTAAGAAAGCTGAAGCCTGCAATCCACCACTTCCTGATAGTGAGTTAAAAGCTATTTGGCATAGTGCATCAAAGTTTGGAACCAAGGTGTCTAAGCAGGATGGATACATTCCACCGGAACAATACAACTCTAATTGTGTACTTAAGCCTGATGACTATTCAGATGTAGGTCAGGCAACGGTTTTAGCTAGAGAGTATGAAGATATGCTTAGATATTCGCCTTCTACAGATTACATGGTCTATAACGGTTCCTTCTGGGAAGAGTCAAAGCCTAAATCTCAAGGTGTATCACAGGATTTAACAGAAAGACAGCTGATGGAGGCAGAAGCTGAGATTAAGAAAGCAATGGACGAGCTTGTGAAGAATGGTGGTATGGAAATTCTTGTTTCTGTTGGTCCTAAAAAAGCAGTTCAAATGTTTAATAGGCAGCAGGCGCATTCCTATGAATTATATGAGGATGCGGTTGCTTATAAGAAATATGCAATCAAGAGAAGAGATTCCAAAAGCATTGCAGCCACACTCAAAGAGGCCAGACCAATGCTGGAAGTGGAACAAAGAAATCTGGATGCAGATGAATTTATGCTGAATACACCAACTCTTACTTATGACCTAAGGCAGGGAATGCAATATCCATTGGAGCATATGGCAGAACACTATATTACGAAACAAACAGCTGTTGATTCATCAACTGATGGTACTGATATTTGGGCGGATGCCTTAAATACATTCTTCGTTAATGATTCTGACCTTATTGATTATGTTCAGAGAATGGTCGGATTATCGGCGATCGGAAAAGTGTATGTGGAGGCTCTGATTATTGCCTATGGTGAAGGCCGTAATGGTAAGAGTACCTTTTGGAATGTTATCGCAAGAGTACTTGGTACCTATAGTGGCAATATCTCCGCAGATATGCTGACCGTTGGATGCAGAAGAAATGTGAAACCTGAATTGGCTGAGGCAAAGGGTAAAAGAATGCTGATTGCAGCGGAACTTGAAGAAGGAATGAGGCTGAACACAGCCAATGTAAAACAGCTTTGTTCTACGGATGAGATCTATGCTGAGAAGAAGTACAAAGATCCGTTCAGTTATACACCGACTCATACATTGGTCCTTTATACCAATCATCTTCCTAAGGTTGGGGCAATTGATAAAGGTACCTGGAGAAGATTGATCGTTATTCCGTTTGATGCCAAGATCGAAGGAAATGCGGACATTAAGAACTATGCAGATTATTTATTTGATAAGGCTGGCGGTGCAATTCTTACATGGGTGATCGAAGGAGCAAGAAAAGTGATTGCAGATAATTACAAGATAGATCCACCGAAAAGAGTTCGTGAGGCAATTGAGCATTATAAGGAAAGTAATGATTGGCTTTCCATTTATCTTGCTGACAGATGCGATGTTGATAAAACTCTTGTGGAGAAGTCAGGTGATCTTTACAACGATTATCGTGGGTATTGCAATCAGACGGGTGAGTATACAAGAAGTAATTCTGACTTTTATACAGCCTTGGAGGTAGCAGGTTTTGAAAGATATCTTGCAGGACAATATAAAAAGGTAAAAGAAAATATACATGTATTATCTGGTATCGTCAGATGTCCGGTATGTGGGAAGAATCTTGTGGGTTTTGTAAGTAGAACAAAGAAAGAAAAAGGTGAAGGCTATTATAAATCCATTTCCTACTATCAATGCAGACTTAACTCACCGCAAAATTCAAGGGTATGTTCCTTCTCAAAAAAGCTAAATCAAGAAATCATAGATGGATTGGTATTTCAGATTATTGGAAAGCTTCAATATTATGAGGAGTTCAAGAATGCATTAGAACGTTCATTAGGTACAGTGGATTCTGTTGAAACGAAAGAACAGCAATTAAGGCAGTTACGTGTTGAGTTAAGAGATGCTGAGTTTAGCAAGGACAAAATTGGAATTCAGCTTGATGGTTTAAATCCATTGAATAAGGATTATGACAAAAAATATGACTTGCTATCAAATAAGCTTGATGCAACATATGACCTTATCGATGAACTGGAAAGCAAGATTAAGAAAAACAAGATGGCTTTGGAAACTATGAAGGAAAGACATGAGTCATTTGGAAATATTAAGGATTTTCTTACCAACATTAATCAATTAATTGGAAAGATGTCGGATAAAGAAAAGAAGGAATTATGCAATGCTTTCATCGAGCACATTGATGTGTTTGATGAAGATCGGGATGATGGGAAAATCATCAAAAGTATTTCCTTTAAGTTTCCGCTTGGCTTTGATGGTAAAGAACTTATATCAAATAAGGATGATTCCGATTCGATTACCTTCACATTAGATTGTGAGAACATCAAATTAGAACTTCCTGAAAAAGGAAATATCGTGATGCAAACAATGGATGATGGAACTAAGAAGGTTATAGTCCGTAAACCAACGTATGCAGCTATTAAGAGGTATATCAAAGAAAAGTATGGAGCGTGTGTTTCTTCATTAAATATAGCTCAGACGAAAAGAAAGTATGGTGTTGCTACCGGTGAGGCTTATAACAAACCGAAGAATCCTAGGACACGGGTTCCTAATTGTACACCACAGAAAGAAAAAATGATTTTAGATGCTTTTAAGTATTTCGACTTGGTGGATGAGCCCACAGAATATAAGGAAGGTGATTTGTAATGATAAAGATTAAGAATACAAAACCTAAGTGCTACATTTATGTGCGTGTGTCAACAGAGATGCAGGTCGATGGATATAGCCTTGAGGCTCAGAAAGAGCGTTTAACAAAGTTTGCTGACTATCAAGGAATGGAGGTTGTCAGAGAGTACTGTGATGCAGGTAAGTCGGGAAAGAACATCACAGGAAGACCTGAGTTCACTCAGATGTTACAGGATGTGGCTGATGAGCGTGATGGAGTTGAATATATCTTGGTGTTCAAGCTATCTAGATTTGGAAGAAATGCAGCAGATGTCCTGAATTCACTTCAGCACATTCAAGACTTTGGGGTAAATCTTATCTGCGTAGAAGATGGCATTGATTCATCGAAGGAATCAGGTAAGTTAACTATTACAGTTCTTTCTGCGGTTGCTGAAATTGAAAGAGAGAATATTCTGGTTCAAACAATGGAAGGTCGTAAGCAAAAGGCAAGAGAAGGTAAATGGAATGGTGGTATTGCACCATTTGGTTATAGTTTAGATAAAGAAAAGGGGATTCTTGTTACTGATTCTAATGAGGCTGAAATAGTTAAAGTAATTTATGATAAGTTTGCTCATACAGATATCGGATTTGATTCTATTGCAGAATACCTTAATAATCATGGGTATGTAAAGAACCGTAGCCGTGATTTTGAACTTGGTTACTTCACGAGAGGAATCGTAAAGAAGATATTGGATAATCCTGTTTATCTTGGAAAAATTGCTTATGGAAGAATTAAAACTGAAAAGGTCAAAGGAACAAGAGACGAGTATCGTAGGGTTATGAATGATGACTATCTTCTTGCTGATGGAAAGCATGACGCAATTATTGATGAAGCGACTTGGGATGCGGTAAGGGAGAAACGTGCCGAGACAGGCATCTCTTGGGTTAAGATACATAGTATGGAACATGCACATATTTTATCTGGAATTGTTAAGTGCCCAATCTGTGGAGCAGGTCTTAGCGGTATGGTTAATCGTCGCAAGAACAAAAAGACAGGGGCATATAAAGATCAGTTCTATTATAGATGCCAGCATCGCAGACGTCTTGAAAATGGTCAGAAGTGTGATTTTAAACATTCTTATAGACAGGAAAAGCCGAATGAAGAAGTTGAGCATATTGTACTTGATATGGTTCGTGACAAGAATTTCTATGATTTTATAGCCAGCAAGATGGAAGATAAAGTTGATGTGAGCAACCTTCAGATGGAGAGAAATAATCTAAGAGAACAGCTTCGACAGGTTGAAGGAGCAAAGAAGAAACTGAGTGAGCAAATGGACAAATTGGATGTTAGTGATCGTCACTACAATAGGAAATATCAAGATATGCAGGATAGATTAGATAATCTGTATGATCGCATTGATGATCTTGAGGATACGATTGCGACACTATCAGAAAAAATGAAAAGCGCCTATGATGAACAAATTTCGGCAGAACGCCTATATAAAATTGTGCGAGATTTTGATATACTGTATAATAAAATTGAGGATTTTGAAAAGAAGCAATTCTTTCAGAATTTCATCAAGTCTATAGAAATTTTTCCGGATGAGACTCCGGATGGTAAAGTTTTGAAGCACATAGACTTTCGATTTCCGGTGAGCTATGCGGCGAATGCCGCGGATAAGCGTAGAAAGCTTTGCTTCCGTAGCGCATCCAGCGTGGCGTAAGACAAATTAAAAAATAAAGATTCCGGGCTTTTTCGGAGGTTTGGATTTGAAGCTATACTTCTGAAAAAGCTCGGTTATTTTATATGGAAACATATCTACCGCGAAATCCGTGTCAGGTTGTAACCTCGGATTAGATGTCACGATTTGAGGTAGTGGATTAGATGTCAGGCATTTTGGGATGATTTTTGGAAAACGGAAAGAATTGACAACCAATCCGGCAACTTGACCAGTTTGGGTGGTTGTAGGCAGTGGAATAGATGTGAAGGGAAATTCGGTAAGTCGGAATTTTGGAGG
>OGJI01000758.1_pt1 | contig 40630 bp, 48 predicted proteins | sample 1572031 | NCBI WGS metagenome assembly OGJI01 (sample SAMEA2582119, study PRJEB24529) | metagenome | biome: Human gut stool | place: China | collected 2011
GCGCCTCAGCACCCTCGGGGTCATTGGTCTTCATGTGACCGTAGACCTGCTGGAACCGCTCGCGGCCACCAACGAAGTCCATAACTTTTTCTACGTACTGGTTGACCAGAGCCTCTTGACCGCGAATGTACGCATCAACGAACGCCTTACTATAGCCAGCCTCAGCCAACTCTTTGTAGGACTCCTCTGACAGACTGTCTTCGTTCTGGTACTCCTGCTGAATACGGGTCACAGCATCCTGTGAGAGACCGCGTTCTATTGCAGTAGCAACCATGTCGTTAAAGCCAGCTTCGTGTTCTTCCAGCTGCTGAGAGGCTTCGTTGATGTCAGCCGGAGTTTCACCAATAGGTTTGAACTCTTCAGGTTCACCTTCTTCGGTTACTTCCTCCGGCTGACTCTCATCGTCGCCCTGCTGTTCTTCATCGTCGCCACCGTCGGTGGACTCTTCGTCCGAACCATCAGCGGAGATGCGGACCTGCATACGGCCCTCTTCAGGTTCACCGAACGGGTCCACATCGGAGCCATACGGGTCATCACTGTTGGTGTTCAGCTCGATTGCATCATCGCCATCACGGGCAGCAACATCAAGAGCCAACATGTTTTCTTGGTGCTCCTCAGGTGTGCTACCAGTCAGTACAGCACTGTTAACACCGAAGGATGCGTATACGTCTGCGTTAGATTCGCCAGCCATTTCAATCTCCTTAAAGTTAAGACTAAGAGGGAAACACGAAGGACTCGAACCTTCTGACCAGACCTCATTCAATCTGGATGTGTCTCCCTATAGTGCTACCTAATTACATGCCCGGTTGCATACCGACTGAATCAGCAGCTGCGGCCATCGCTTCAGGGCTTGCAGTGGCCTGTGCGGCCATCCCCTGACCCAACGCTGCGGCCCCTTGCTGTGTAGCAATCTGAGCACCCTGCTGTGCCATAAGGGCGTTCTTCTGCTCCTGAGTGAGAAGCATACCAGCTGTGTCGAGACCGATAGCGTTAGCGATGCGTAACTTGAGGTTAGCCAAGTTGAGGTCATCATCACCTTCGAGTGCCTTAAGAGCTGACCATGCGTTAATGCAGCGCTCCAGCTTATCAAGGTCCTGCCCACGTCCGATAGCCTCAAGGCCAGTGCTGATAGTTGGCTCGACAGCCTCTTTAGGTAACTCCGGGATTTGCTGCGTGGCTTGTAGTTGCTTCAAGAGCACTCTTACCAGAGGCAGCTGGAGTTCCTGCGAGAGAATCGAGTAGACACCACCTAGGGTATCTTCCAGCTCTGACGCCACGTACCGAATCTCTTCAGCTGTGACTCGCTCACCCGTACGTTGTACCGCACTGTTGAGCATAAAGGCATACGAGAGGCGAGCCTCAATGGTATCACTAACGTTCTTCGCTACGGTAAAGTCACCGGACTTCTCCAGCTGGAGGAACTCAATGTCCTGCTTACGGCCCGGTACGAAAGCACCAGACTGCGCTGCCGTGAGTCGGCGGACCTGAGTGATGCCTGCTGGGTCTACCAGACCTATAACCTTAGCGGTAATCATGGCCATCTTCACGATGGACTCTTGGAGGTTCTCTAGGGACTTGAGGTCTCCCAGATACTCTTCCACGTAGGAGCGACCGTAGGATTCACCGTCGATTCGAACCATGCGTACCGGAATGTACGGACACTCTTCGAGCGGGTACTCAGCTTCACTTCCCGGTACTACCTCTTCGGCAACCTCTTCGTACTTCAAGTATCCATCTCCGGCTTCGTTCAGGTACACGTGGGTGTAAACGTCAACCTCAGCGTCTTCCTTCTGCTCACCTTGGGCTGCTTCCACTTGGCTGCGGACATCCTCAGGGAGAGCGTTGAACGCAATCTTGTCGAGAGTGACAATCTGAAGTACGTTACCGAAAGCGTCTCGCTGGACCACATACGAGTTCAGTCGGTAGAGCTTCATAGGGGTATAACCCTCAGGCTCCGGTAGGTACAGCAGCGCATTCCCGGCCACACACAGTTGCTTCAAGCACTCAAAGAGAGTCACTCGGTAACTATTGGACTCGATGTAGTTCATGATGATTCGCTCTACCATTGAGAGACCCTCATCGACCTTGGCGAGACCCTCAGCGTCACCCAGAAGGTTCTTCGCTTCGTATTCACTAATGGTCAGCTTCATCCATGACTGCATCGGGAACAGGGCCAGCATCAGTTTGGACGCTAGGTTGTTCAGGCCACGAGCACCTACGGATTGCCACGGAGTCGTGTAATCGGTTGAGGCGTTATCGGAATCCTTAGGGAACAGCGAGGGAATCGTGTACTGCGCACAGGACTCTGCTCGTGTCTCGTAGGGCTGTCTATCGTTCTTCAGACGGTCGTATACCGCCTTGGCTCCTTCCTCTGCGAAGCCTTCGAGTTTAACTTCTGCCATTTGTTAGCCCTCCCCGTAGCCAATCATAAGTTAATCCCACCGCCTGAGCTGCGGGAAACTGAGAGGGATTTCTTACCGGACGCACGTGTTTTCTTCTTGCCAGACTCGGTGTCTGCTGAAGACTCAACGTCCTCCACGACCTCTTTCGGTGCTTCCTGAGGTGCTGCCACCTGTGTCTCAGCGGCTGTCTGCACGTTCGGTGCATCTGCTGCCAGACCCACGGCCTTGAGTGGTGCCTTGACTACCTTGGAGATAGCCTTCTTGATTTTCTTGAACAGTCCCATGTTAGCCTCCTAAAGCTGACTTACGGATTTTACTACCGGACCCTGTAGGCTCTGTCGTCTTGGCCACCTTGAGTGACTTACGACCAGACACCTCAGGAGTGGTGCTGTTTGAGTCCTCGTCACCACCGTACTGGATACCCTTAGGTTCCTCAGTGAGCGGAGCAGGCTCAGGGACAGTTGTTGTGTCGACCTTAGGTGCTTTCATCTTAGGTGAGAAACACATAATCAATCTCCTTCTTTGAGTGCACGCTGACGACCTTCCATCTCATCAAGGACACGCGAAGCCATGTAGTGACCGTACAGTACCCCGGAGATGAACTCCTCACTGTGGCCAGCCTCACGCAGCTTACGGACCTCTGACTGATACAGGAAGTCAGCATTGAAGCGAGACTGTAGGTACTCCTTGACAGCTCGCGGTACGTCAGGAAGGTCATTAGGATTGTTAAGGATGTGCTCTATAGGTTTTAACATTTGAGTCTCCTCTTTAAGTAATCTTTAAGTAATAATCATAATGGGCACTTCCCTATAGTGCTACCTAATTAGTGCCCATGAGTTTATTACTCGGATTTGTGCTCAACTATCTGCTTGATTATCAAGGCCAACATCCAGAGACCACGAGCGACTAAGCCCATGGTCAGGACAATAAGAATCAGCTGCCCGGTTGCCATAGAGTAATCTCCCCAGTCTCGATGTTGTACTCATCAGAACGGAGGATGCGAGCCATCTGGCCCTGCTTGATTACTTCCGCTTCGGTCATCCCTGCTTTGGCACCAATGGACTTAATGCAGTCCCAGAGCGTCTCTCCCGGCTCAGGAGCGCGTTTCACCCACTTGGTTACCTCTTGTCCCTTGTTCTTACCGGACTTCAGCACGGACGTTACAGGCTCAACAATGAAGGGTTCCTTGAGGAAGTCCTCAGCGGTATCACCCCATCCGGGGATGCCACCGTAACCATCGGTGATGTCACCCTTGATAGTCTGGAAGAGGTGCCAGTAGTCGGCTGTCTCCTGAGTCTGCACGAGAATGTTACCAGTGGTACACCACAGAAAGTCACAATCCGGGATGGTCTTAAAGTCCTTGTCACAGGAGACCAGTACGGCCTTCTCGTAGTGATACGGAAGCGGATTAGAACCTATGATGCCCATAACGTCATCACCTTCTAACTGAGGCTCAAGGACGCACGTGTAGGTCTCAAAGACGTACTCAAGGAACTCAAAGTAACCCACAGGCTTCTTAACGACTGCTCGGTTCTCTTTGTACGTAGGGTCCACCAACAGCTTACGCCAGTTGACACGGTCAGTGAACGCTAGGACAACGTCAGCATTCTTCCACGCCTTCTTTCGGCCCTTGTAGGACTCAATGGAGTTCTCCAGAATCTCGCGGGCCTTGGCGTGGTCACAGCAACGGTGCCAAATCTCCTCCTCCCACGAGGCATCGAACTCAGCGGCGCTCATGGCTTGGAATACCAGCCAGTCACCATCCATCACAAGGACACCCTTGGCAATCTTCTGGGTTGCCCGGTAGTCACTGAAGGATAACAATGTGTGCTTACTCATCGCTAACCTCCCGGTATGCCGTTATGGTCTTCTGATAAGCCTCTACGGTAGCTACAGCGCAGAGTTCTGTCTCGTAGCCCTGCCAGTAGTCACCAGTTCGCACGAAGTCCGCTCTGAATAGCTTCCCAGACTCCTCATGTTTCACAATATCAGACTTACACTCTGACTTGTGGTTGTCTGTCCAGTCACCATCTTCGATAACCTTCCAGCCTTCCGGTAGCTCATCGGACCAAGGATCTTCTTTTAACAGCCCTATCAGTTCGTCAATAGGCTTCATAAGCAACCTCCATGGGTCTTAAGGAATTTCACTCCGGCACTGGTAATTTCCCAAGCGCCACCATTGCGACCACTCATGGTCAGACACGAAATGTGACCACGGCTCGCAGCCTCAGCGACTAACGAAGCGTTGTTCCGCACGTAGTTCGACTGGAAGGACTTAGGGCAGCCCTTGAGGGCCGCCAGAACTTTGAGGTACTCACTCACTTGGTTACCCTCACGGTTGCCGGGGAGAAGCGTACGGTCACTGACTCACAGTTGACCTCCTTGCCAAGCTCCTTGATTGCTTCACGCAGACCGCTCTGTAAAACGAAGGCGAGCGCCGCCTCGTGTCCATTGGTGATTGCCTCGGTGACGATGTGCGCCTGACGTTTGTCCGTGCCTACAGAATCGACAAGTTCCAGCAGGTCTTTGATGAACTCCCGCTCCTGCTCGTTACTCATAGTCGCCGTTACGTCAAACGTTACGCGAAACTTTTTGTTAATTCCCATGATAAATCTCCTGTATCATTAGTGACATACGGCCCAGTTCGGACCCATCTTACCTTCTGTATCCAGACGGCAACGGAACTTAAAGTGGTCCCCCACGTTACGCATAGCTTGCTGTGCAGTGTCAATCACCTGCTGTGCAATCTCTGGGGTTCGGCACGCTACTTGAATCTCATCGTGGACCCACGCCATGTACGCAAAGTCGCCATCCCAGCCGTGCTTCAAGCCAGCCTTGAGAAGTAACTCTTCAGTCTCGACAATCCACAGCTTACAAATGAGCGCACCCGCTGACTGAAGCAAAGTGTTGAGCGCGGCATGTGGTGACCGTACGTGTACCTTTCTTCCATCCAGTCCCTTAATCCAGCGTCGTTTCCACTTGACCTTCTGCTCTCCGGCAACCCATCGGGATGACTCGACGAGGGTCTGCTGGATTCCTTCACGCAACGCTGCGATTGCTGGGGTGTTCTCAAGGAATTTCTTCTTGAGTTCCTTTCCGCGTTCCTTACCTGCTCCCACAATCTGTCCAATCTTTTCGTCTCCAGCACCATAGAGGAAACCGTAGATGAATGTCTTGGCGTTATCACGTGTTGGCAACTCAGCCGCCGTTTGGTTGACTGTGTGGATATCACCGTTGAGAATGACATCCGCATATGCCCCGTCGTCGTACTTAGACATGAAGTGTGCCAGACAACGGAGTTCGAGTCCGCTGGCGTCGATGCCTGCTTGAATCCAAGGTTGTCCGGTAAGTCCGTCCAAGTGATGCTCTGCGCCGAACGCTGCTCGACAAGGCTCACCATACGGCGAACGAACGCCCGGAACTTGACCAAGGTTAGGGAAGCTATGCGTTGCTCGCCCTGTAACTGCACCATTAGGGTTAACACTTCCATGGATTTTACCATCCTCTTGAACGTAACGTAGCCACGCCTTGTCTCCCTCAGCCGCCTGACCGATGCGCTTCTGTATCATCAGGTACTCTTTGATGAGGTCGATGCAGCGCTGCTTCTCTGGGTCTTCCACACGAACGTGCTCAAGGACCTCGTCGTCTACCTTAGGTGCACCCTTGTCGGTGAACTCTGTAGGTACCCATCCGGCTTCCTTCAGCTTGAGCGCAATGTGGTCTCGGCTACTTGGGTTGAACACAACGTGCTCTACTGGTGTGTACGGAGCTCCCTCTACGTAATCCCGAGTGTCCAGCTCGCAGGGTTCACGACCCTCACGCTGAGCTTTGTTCTTGGGTTTCTTGTAGATGCCACCCTGCTTCGGGTACTTCACTCGCGGGTATTTACCCAGAGGCTTCCCGGTGCGAGGATGCAGGAATAACTCAGTGCCACCCTTAGGTTGGTACCAAGTGCCGAAAGTGTCGGTAAGTGTCTGAAGGAGTTCAGAACGACGACCAGCGAGTTCTACGTAGAGTTCCTCGATGGCCTTGGTGTTGAAAGGGAATCCGTTGCGCTCCTGCTTAGCGAGTAACCAAGCGGCCCGGTGTTCCAGCCACACGGCCTCGCAGGAATACTGCCAGAATGTCACAGCATCGTGCATCCACCAGTTATCCCCGCAGCCATCAGCCGGGGGGAAGTAGTGCTTGTCGCTCAACAGCTTCTCAAGGAGCGCTTTGGTAACCACAACGTCCTGAACGTTATAGTCCATCATAGGCTCGTTAAAGCTAATCCACTCAGCACCATCCACGTACTCCTCACCCTGTTCCTCAAGGAGCTTCTTGAAGTCGTCCTTGTACTCACCCTTCATCTCTCCTAAGCGGTAACCCCACGCCTCCAGAGCGTGAGACCCGAAGCGCTTACCGGGTAACTTACCTGAACGCAGCAGGGACATGTCGGAGTCCTTAATGTTCGCATACAGCAAACGACTGAGCACCAACGTGTCCACTACATTCTCACGCGGCAGGTGGAACTCTCGGTTCAACAGGAGCTTCGCCAGCTTGGTTAACGCCGGGGCATCGTACTTGTGACCGTTGTGGAATACGATGAGACCACCACGAGCCACCTCGGCTTCCAACGCATCGAGATACGCTGCGAAGTCCCAAGGTCGATACGATACGTACTCGTCCGTGCTGTAGTCATAAATGACACCACAGTGGAACTGAGTGACTTTCTCTAAGAGGTTGTTCGCCTCGATATCGGTTACTAACATAGTGGTCTCCTGTTGCTTATCAGTGCCCAATGAAATACTCACGTGGACGCACGGTTAACTTACTCTTTTCGATGGCAAAGCTACCGTTCACTACGTCAGCACCAATCCGGCTGATACCGCGAACATGCGACACCTGAGCATACTTGTCGCCAACGCTGCGGATGTAGACGGTACCGCCAATAGGACCATCCTCCCAAGTCGCCAAGTCGCCAGCCTTCAGCGGGGCCTTGTAGTCGCTACACTTCGGAGCAGGCTTCTGCCAGCCCTTAAGGTTGTCGTGTTTCCACCCCAAGTTATACAGTATGTGTACCGCTGCTGACTGCTTCGCCTCGTGAATCTTAGCGGCTTCCAGCTCTTTGGTCAGCTTCTCGATGTCTGCACGGATTTCTTCAGGTTTACGCATGATGTAACTCCTCAATATGTTGTGTGTGATAATCATAAAGGCCACTACATATAGTAATGACCTTGAGTTTATCACTTAACTTCAGACGCCTCGGCCAGACGCACTGACGTTTCGCCAACCTCTTTGCTCAGGATTGCCTCACGCACTCGGTCCTCACCGATGGCCACAGTAGCGGCTACAGCCACGGACGCCAGCAGTCGAGCTGCTTGAGTGTCGTCGAGGGTCACACGCTGAGTATGCGAACGGTTATCGCTCTTGGCCTTCCAGCGGTAGACCAGAGTTACCTTGTCGTTGCGAACGTTGATGTGAACCTTGCGGCCCCACTGGTCTACAGTGTCGGACAGCTGAATGGTGTTGCCGGGGAATTTAGCTTTGGTAGTCATTAGAAGAACTCCTTAAGTTTCTGAGCTTTAGCGGCAACTTTAGCTGCCTCTGCGGTTGCATCCAGAGATGCCTGACGTGCCTTGTCGGCTGCTTTAGCCAGCTTAGCGGCTGCTTTCGCTTCCACCTTGGACGCTTTGTCCAGTGCCTTGGCTTCACGGATATACAGCGCGATTACCAGACGGCCTAAAGTTTCGATGAGTTTAAACATGATGGTTCTCCTATTTACGATTGAAGTCTCTGTACATTCTTTCTCTGAATGCTTCGAGTGTTGGGCAGCAGTGCTCACAGGAGCACCACTCGTCATGACTAGTAGTCGTCTTCTTCGTGGCCTTCCCAGCCAGTATCTCCCTCTCCTTCTCCGCCAGTGTAGCTAGACGGTTCAAGGAGTCCGGTCTTTTCGTTGTACTCCATGTACCCCGCAATGCCAACGCCAATACCATTAAAGCGACACTTGAGAATACGAAGGAGGACAAGATTAGGCATGTCCCCTTGCTGATTACGCTCAAGGGCAATGATAGTATCAGAGAGTTGGCGAAGAGACCCAGACCCACGCAGGTCAGTAATGGAAACAGCACGTCCTTCTTCATGAGCTTTACCTTTCTCCGGGTTCTTCAGGTGGCAAATAACAATAAGTACCACTCCGGTTGACTTAGCGAACCCTTTCAGCTTGGTCATGAGTCGGTCAATCATCTTGCGCTCATCGGATTCCTCCGAGGCAGACACTACGATTGAGATGTGGTCCAGAATGATTACGTCACAGTTTAACCCTGTGCGCATGTAGTGCAGCTTGGCCAACAGTCGGTCTACCTCAGCTTCCGCAAAGGAGTCGTAGAGATGGAACTGGTCGGTGCCATACAGCTCATCGAACCATTTGTCATACGTCCCGTCCTCTATCAGCTTCTGCTTGAACTCACGAGGTTGCTGTCGTAAGCGGATACCGTTGGCAATCCCTAAGACATCCTCCATGGTCTCCTCTACGGACTCCTCAAGCATCGCCATGCCAACCCTCAGCCCCTGCCCTCTGGCGAACCCTAGGGCCTGCTGGCGAACGAACGTCGACTTACCCATTCCTGACCCTGAAGTGACCATGATTACTTCGCCACCACGTGCACCCAAGGTTCGGTCATTCAGTCCCGGACATCCCGAGAAAAGGTATCCTACGCTCTGTTCGCTGGTCATGGCCTCGCGCACTCGGTCCTTCATGGACATCGCTCCGATTACACCATCAGGAACCCACGGTGCAGCGTTCCATATCTGGTCGAGTACCTCCTTGCCTTTACCCTTGAGTAAACACTCGTTGGCATCCTTCTCGGTCAGCACGGCCACATGAACCTTGCCCGGAGGGAGAACCTGAGCAGCTTCCTCAACGGCTGCACGGCCAGGCTCATCCATATCGAACATCAGGATAATCTGGTCGAAGCTGTCGAAATACTCGTAGTTTGCACTGCAAGTTTTCTTAGCGGCTGACGCACCGTGACCTAGAGAAACCACAGGCCACTTACAGTCCTGTAGTTGCATCACGGTTAACATGTCGATTTCACCCTCGGTGATGACAATCTTCTTGCCACCATTCCATAGGTGCTTACCGAACAGTGCATCCCCTTTGTGAGACCCTCGGGTAGAGAAGTTCTTCTCCTTGTCCCGCAGCTTCTGAGAGACGATGGAGCCATTCTGGTCACGATAGTCGGCCACCTGATAGGCAGTCCCTCTGACCTTGGCGACCCAATAGCCAGCCTTCTGGCATGTCGCCTTTGAGATACCGCGAGCCGTCAGGTCAGTGTACCGACCGTCGTTCTCGCCGAATACCAATAAGCCTGAACCTTGCGTATTCATCCCGTAATTCCCTCCTTTGGGTCTTCTCGATGATAACTTTTCGGTACGCTCCTCTGAGCCGGGAACCCGGTGTTGACACACGAAGCAATACTCGTGCCCGTCAGAGTACACTGAGTTACCATCAGAAGAACCACAGTTTTCGCACGGAGCGTGGAACAGGAAGATACTCTCCTGACCATCCTCTTGACTGTCTCCATAACTCATAAGGCCATCCCGTCAACACACGACATGAAGAATGCTATGAGGAAGGTAACACCCCACAGTCCGAGTAAACCGTACGCCATCAGTGGGATTATGTCGAAGTCTTTTAAGTTGTTCATAAAGTAATCTCCGTTGGTGTGGCCAGTCCGGGAATCGAACCCGAATGAAACGCAGCGCTACGCCAAGTGCACCTTAGCCTGACCATAATTTATACAGAGTGTGCGACAACAGGGAAACGCAATTGTCTCCCTGTAGTGCTACCTAATTATCTACTCTTGTCCATCGCTGAACCATTCCTTGTTGATACAGTAAAGCGTACTAACTATCAGGATTGGTAATCCGAATATGATGAGAGCCTGAGTAACCATATCAGCCCCTGTCAGAAGTGACCAGCTCGTTCTTCTCCCACCAGCGCTTCAGGTCGAAGCTCGGGCAGGCTTTAGGCGCTACGTCGTGGTGTGCCATCAGAACGGCCCCAGAGTATTGCACCTTCAGTTCTACCAGCAGTGAACGTAGCGACTGCATTTGGGCTGGCGTGAAGTTTGCCTCAGGGTTACCCTTGGCGTCGATACCACCCACCAGACACACACCGACCGAAGTCGAGTTGTAGCCCTTGACGTGAGACCCTACAGCATCTTGGTCGCGGCCCGCCTCAACGGTGCCATCACGGCGGATGATGAAGTGATATCCAACGTCCAGCCAGCCCTGCTCTTTGTGCCACTGGCGAATCTCACGGACACCTACGTCCATGGTTGCCTTGGTGGCCGAACAGTGAACGAAAATCTTAGAGGTCTCCTGTCGCTTAGTGAATTGAACCTTGGCCATACTTACTTTGCTCCTTTCTTCTGCTTGAACTTGCCGAACGGTACATCACGCTTCGGCTCCTTCAGCCAGTCTACGGGAATCAATTTGTCGGCAAACAAGATGTTATGCTTCTCACACCACTCAGCGTAACTGGTTGGTGACCCTTTGTAAATCTTAGTGCGACTCGAAGAGAACACTAACCGGATGTCTAACTCCGGGTGCTGCTCACGAATCAATAGGTGCTTCTTGCGGTCCTCGGCTTCCCAGAGACCCTTAGTCTCCACGAAGATACCGTTGGGCAACAAGAAGTCTGGAGTGTAAAGGTGATCACTCGCAGGAATAACGTAAGGGATGCGCCACAATTCATAGTCGAACGTGACGCCCTTTGATTCTAACTGCTTGGACACCTTGTCCTCAAGGCCAGACCGGAAGGCACCCACCTTCCGAATCCCTTTGGCCCCATAGCCAGCCATTAGAAGTCATCGTCTTCTTCTGCTTCGCCCTCGTCCGCCTCTTCCTCACCAGACCAGTCTTCCGGGTCTTCCTGAGGTTTACGGCTGCGAGATTCGTCAGCTTCATAACCGCCTTCTACGGCTTCGTCAGCCCAGTCGTCTTCGCCACCACCAAAGGTAGCCAGTTCGACCAGCATTACGCCTTCCAGCTGCAACTTAACGGAAGCGCCAGCTACCGCAGACCAGCCATACGGTACCAGTGAGAAGCGAATCTTCACTTTGGAACCACCGCCGATGATCGGAACGTCTTGGATGCGCTTACCTTTAGCGTCGACTACGCCCAGAACAATCTTCTTGGTCTCACCAGTCTTCTTGTCCTCGTACGAACCGTAGCACTTGAAGTTGAACGTTGTGGTACCATCACCGTTGTCGAAGAACGGCATGTCGCCTTCATATGGCTTCAGAGGTTTCTTGCCCTTCTGAACCTTCGGCGGGTTCGCTTCGTGCGCTTCCAGACGTGCAGCGTAGTTTTCCTCATGGGTCTTAACGATGAGGTCTACCAGCTCCTGACAGTCTTCGTTCTTGAACGTTACGGAACCCTTGTAGGTACCGCGTGGGTTCTCAAAACCCTCACCGCCAAAGTCCGGCTTGTTGAAGTAAGCGTACGGCTCACAGGTACCAATCTTGGTGGTGTAAATCTTCTTCTTAGCGAATGCCATGATGAATCTCCTATTTGTTTTCTTCAAAGATTTTCTGAAGGTATTCTTCAGTAGCGTGATAGATGAACGCAAACGTCAGGGCCTTAGCGCAGTGTCTGGAGCACCCTGTGTGTTTCTGTATCTGCAAGAACATGAAGTTACGGCAGGTATTGTCCACAAACGCTGTGCGTATGATCTCAGTGAGTGACATAATAATCTCCTCCATAATCGGTAAGAGGGACAGCCTGTGTCCCTATAGTGCTACCTAATGACTACAGGTCGAACCCGAAATTAGTATCCGGGCGTACCCGAGCCACTTGTCCTAACTCTTCGTACTCCGCCTCGGCAACTTCGAGGGCCTCCTCAAGAGACCCAGCGTGTACCGGGAGTTCATACGAAGCGTTAGCTGTCTCGACCGTTACGACGAACTTTTGCATCTTCTCGCTCCTTCCACATGTTATACAGGGTGATGTACGCAGGGTCGAGCGTCTTCTCGTACATCGCTCGGCACCAGTCACTCGGGTTCATGGCTTAGAATCTCCTCTATGAACTCCAGCTCCTCCTCGGTGAAGTCCTCAGTCTGATAGCTACTAAGGAGGTCCTTGGCCCAAACCTTAAGGATTTCAATACGACCCGGTGTTAGCTCAATCATGACACAGACCCTTGTGCTTGGTGTACAGCTCCAGATAGAAAGTGGCCTTCGCCATGTCTTTCTCTAAGGTAGCCAGCTCGGACTTCTTACCAGCACGGAGGCGGTACTTGAGGATGTTCCCGAGGCAATACCCCTTGAACATCTCTTGGGTCATGCTGCGAGCAATCACCTCGATGGCCTCGACACCCTCAAACAGCTGGTAGTGACTTGGCTGCTTGACACCATCGTCTTCCTTAGGCTCGGCTGGTTCTTTGGCCTTGGGAACATTGCGGTCGTCCATAGCGCGCACCTCTCCGAGAGTGCTAACTCTCTGCATCGGGCAGTCCTCGCAGGCCACGCCATGACAGGCCACAGCGCACTCCATAGTGGAGTCATCGAGTTCCTTGTTCTGGTCCACAATTTTGTGAACAGCGATAATCTTTTGGTTAGTCATTGACAACCTCCTTGATGCGCTCCCAGAACAGACGAAGGCGTGGCCACTTGGTTACCACTACGGGTACGAAAGGACGGCTCTTAGTCTGAGCCAATTCGTAGAGACCGCGAGTAACCAAGATGTGCACGCTAGGTGCCAGCTCGAAGGTGTCGCCGATGCGTGGAATCTTACCGTGGCGCTCAGTGGCTGCTACAGTGCTGCGGTCCTCCCGGCGAACCGAGAAGATACCGTTGGATTTATTGAAGTGTAAGCGCATGGTTTATGCTCCTTTAGGTGGCTCGTCGCTCATCGACCACACGATAGCCGCGAGGATGAACGCGATGATAAGAATCAGATTGATGGACATATTGTGTCTCCTATAGTGCTACCTAATTAGTCGCATGCCACACAGAAGCCAACGACCATTCCGAATATAAACACAAGAATACAAGTGAGTGTTAGTTCTAAAGGTGTCATCACATTTTCTCCGTTGGGTCAGCCTCGGTACCACGCCATTTGTCGAACGACGGGTGACGCAGAGAGCCATCTGGAGTTTCCTCCATGTACTTGATTTGGCAAGCCCAGCCCTCGTAAGGGTTAGGGAGAAGCTGGGCGTCCTCGTTTGCATTATGCCATTCAGCGCTCGATGCACTTAGGAGAACCGTCTTTGTGAACTCTTCCATAAGTGCCTGAGAGATGTTGTTGGCGGATACCACGCGGCCAGACTCAAGGAGAACCTCGAAGCCAATCACCTTACCCTCGTTGGCAAGGCCGGGAGTTCCCCAGTTGAGTCCCACAACGACACCATCAGCTTCGTTCTCCGGCTTCAGCTTCCACCAGCCGGACTTCTTACCGCGCTTGTAGATTCCACGTGGGTCTTTAACCACCAGACCTTCATGACCTTCTTCTCGTTTCTCACGATACAGCGCATCGAGTTCATCCATGTCGTAAACTTCACGGGACTCTGAGAGGCACCACTCGACTTCCGGGAAGTGGTCTTGCAGGACTGGTAAGGCAACCTTGACGTGCTCAAGTCGCAGCAGGGTCATCACGGTGTAATCATCACCGGACTCGATAATGTCAAGCGGAATGATATCGTAGAGGACAACTTTGAGGTGCTTAGTGTCGAGTTCAAACGGAACCTTGGCTGGTGCCATGCTGTCGGTGTGGTAGTCAACGTTGGTTGCTTTCACCCACTTGGTTCGCAGCAGGCCAGACCCGGTGTTGAAGTCCACGCCTTTGACCATGAGTTCGCCATCCAGCATAAAGCCATCAGGGAAAATCCAGCGGTCATCTTTGAGTAACTGCTGCCAGCGCTGGTCGAAACCGTTGAGATGCTCAAGGGCCGGAATGGTCTTGGAGACCCGGCTGAGCCACGCTGAGTTGGCCGTGTTATCTACGCAAATGTTCCCGCGTACGCCATCGTGCTTAGTGTCTGCGATGAGGTAACCGGAAGTCTCCAGCGCCTTCTCGATAGCAGAGCGAACGAACGATACGGCCTTAAATGGATTAGTCTTAATGTTCATCATGAGGATGTCTCCGAAGTGTAGTGTTCATTTAGTGTGCAATAAGCAATCATAAAGGCCACCGGAATCCGATGACCTTGAGTCTGCCTATAGTGCTACCTAATCATTTCCAACTTGAGTAGTCGGCGGTGAGTTTTGCCAACCAATCTGACGCCGAGTCAATCGACCAGTGACTGAACCGCTTACTTATTAGAAGTGACCCGCGTGGCTCAAACACGTTGAATAGCACGGTGTTAGTGAACGGGTCATCAAGCATGACCACGTGCAGTCCTGTCGTATCCAGTAGTCTACGCTCCGCTGCTCCTAAACGAGACCATTGTGAGGTGCTTCCGTCGAAAAGCCATCTTTTTTCCGTAGCCATTTGTTACGCTCCTACGAAGTATTTCTCTTGGTTAACAATGCTATCACCCTTCGCACTACGGAAGGAACCCTTCACGCCACCGCCTCGTTGCGTCTTGTTCAGCTTGCGTCCCTTAGGGATGTAACCCTCGGTCTGCTGACGTTCACGGTTACGCTCGAAGTTGATTGTGTTCTGATACATGGTGTTACTCCTGATTGTGATAGTAAGGGACATTCATGAAGGCCACCAGACGATGACCTTGAGTATGTTCCTATAGTGCTACCTTATTCAGATTTACCGTGGCGGAACTCGATGCGCCCTACTACTTCGCTCTTGTAGTAGACGAACTGCTTGCGCTCACCGTTGGTGCACAGCTGGTCTATCAGGTAGCGGTCGTCAAGCTCGGTCCAGCGGAGGGACTTAACGTGGAGACCACACGGGCCAAGCCCTAACTTAAAGAGCGTCTTGGAGTGGGTACCGTCTGGCAACACAGCGGTGAACTTAACGTGAATCAGGTCGGAGACCATCATCAGCTCGTCTTGTGCTTCCTTCAGCGACTTGCGGAGGAACTTCATGCGGTCCCGCTGGTGCTCTCGGAGTTCATTCGTATCGCGCACCTTCTGCTTTTCTTCCTCAAGTCTGGACTCAAGCCATCGCACCTGCTTATTGAGCGATACCTTATCTTCAGACAAGCGGCACACCTTATCGTGCAATATGTCTGTGTACTCCTCGTTACTCTTGGCTTGCCTCTCAAGGGTGTACTCGCAGGTAGCAAGTCTCGTGGTGGCCCTTACGAACAGGACGATTAACACGATTAACAAGATGGTTACAACGATTGGGTAAGTCATAGCGTGCCTCTTTAAGTATTCTTTAAGTTAAGACTTTAAGTAATGGAACCCTCGGTCATTCGAAGGTTCCCTATAGTGCTACCTAATTACCGGAGACCTTATGCAAACGCGAAGTCGGACTCTAAAATATCGCGCAGATTCAGGTCACCTTTGTCCGGGACCGCAGGCATTTTGTCCAGTTGAGACTCGTGCAGCTGGTCAGCGAACTGGTCATAAAAGTCAGCGATTACATCGTTGTCCTCGTAGGTCTTGACCATCGTCTCACGGACCGCCTTAAAGAGATTCCCAGCGTCTGCCGGAATGGTCCCGAAGGAGTCATGAATGAGCGCAAAGGAGTCAATCCCGTAGACCTCGTTGGCGTGCACCACGGTCATGCGCAGGTGACTGCCATCCTGTGAGTGCACAAAGTTAGGTGCGATACCTGACTCCTGCTTGTGCGCATCAATCTCCTTGGAGTCCCCTTTGTTGTACGTCATGAACACGTTGGCCTGACCCAAGAACGTCAACTTCAGGCGCGCTTGGTCACGCTTGTGGTACTCCTGCCACACCGGGAAGCCGTCTGGTGTTACCCAGTGGATTGCACAGCGTTTGCGGAGCACTTCCTTGGTCTTCTTGTCCTTGACCTCAGCGGCCAACAACTTAGCAGCAGACTTCAGCCAGTTCATTGCTTCCACAGCGGCCACCACAGTCACGGTCACGGCGTCCCAAATCAGCTTAGCCATGTAGCCAGCCGCTTGGTTCGGATGGGTAAACATCAGGCCCTCGCCGTTGTCAATAGCAGGCTGCACGGTATCTTCAAGTACCTGCTGGCGGAACCCGAACTCCTTGGAGCCGTACGCCAACGTCATGACTGAGCGCTTAGTTACCTTGCGGGTCACACCGTATTGCAGCCACTGCGTAGCCATCACTGACTCACCCAGAGTTACCTTCTCGCGGAACTCGCCAGTCTCCTTATCGGCAATCTGTTCGACCACCGTCTGAGACCCGTTGACAGCGTGCTGGTGGAGCACTTCGTTAACCTTGTCGGCCACAATCTTGTAGATATCCTGTACGGTATCAGAGGGCAGCAGGTTAACAGCGCGGCCACCGATGGAATCACGAAGCATCGCACTGAAGTGCTGAATCCCAGAGCAAGACCCATCGAACGCCAGTGGTAGCGAGCAGTTGTAATTCAGACCGTGGTGCTTGACACCTGCGTACTCAAAGCAGAACGCTAGGAAACAGAATGGCGAATCTTGCTGGGTCCACCAAGTGTTATTTAGTGGGTCGGCTGCGCTCGCCAGAATGTTACCCTCGTTCTCTTCGATGAACTTGATGCGCTCCGGGAATGGAACCTTGTCGACGCCCGCACAGTTTGCGCCGTGAATCTTCAGCCAGTAGAACCCATCGAGACCGATTGGCTTTCCCTTGGCCAGCGTCAGCATACCTTTGGTCATGTCGTTACCCTGTGGGTTGAACATGCTCACAGCGTACACACGTCCGCGCCAGTCCATGTTGTACGGGAACCAGATGGCCTTGTGGTTAGCGAACTTGTTGGCCTGTGCTACCATGAACTCCATTGACAAACGGCGAGACTGGCGGGCCTTGTCCTTACGGTAGACCGCTGCGGCCTCCTTGCGCCATGCCTTACGTGCCACCTCGTTGGTGTCGATATCGTCCGGGCGCGGTGGTAACTCTTCACGTTCAATCGCTGGGACATCTCCTACAGGGCAGTGCTTCCAGTTGACAATCTCGTTGACTACCGCCAGCACCTTCTTGTTCACCTTCCACGGCGTGTTTTGCGCGAGGTTTACCGCTTTGTACACCTCAGGCATGTGAACATCTTCGTAACGACGCAGTGCCTTCTTCGAGTGGGTACGCACCAGTGCCAGCGGGCGACGACCGACTGACCAGTAGCCACCGCCCACAGTTCCCACCCAAGGTTTCGGAGGTACTACGCACGGTTGGTGCATCGGGCTGATACCTGCGAGTGCGCCAGCTCGTTTGCTCAGGAGTTCCACGAAGGTCGGAGCCAGCTGGACCATCTGCATACTGGTTACATCGTCGGAGCCATCGGCCATCTTGTTCTTGGTCATTTCCACCAGACCAGTCCCCTCGATGAGTAGCTCCAGCAGCTTGGTCCCTACGTGCATCTGCTCGTCCGTTTTCCAGCTCGCCCAGTTGTCACCACCAAGCATTCCTTTGGAAATCATATCAGCCTCGACGACCTGCATGAAAGCCTTCTTGTACACGTGACCCACGCGCTTGTCCAGCTGGTCCGCTACGTTCTTCTTGAAGTAGGCGGCTTCCTGCTCGCGGATACGCCCGAAGCGGGCCTCGTCCTCAAGTGCCTTGCCTAACTGCGAGGACACCTGCTGGATGGTAGCCTTAGAGGCATCTGTTAGCGTCCCTAAGACGACCTTAATGGTTAGCAGTGCGATTGCCTCACTGGACACTCCGCGCTTCTCCTTGAGCACCTCAGCGCCCATGCTAACAGCTAACTCTGAGGCGACGCCGTGCTTAATCGGGTAGTATGCGCGAGGCTTCTTACCGCGAGCGTTTGCTTGCTCCTCCTTCCAGTCGTCAATGCGCTTGGTCAGCTGCGGGTGCAACGTTAGGACCAGCGGCTTCGCGGCCACGTTGTCAGCGAACTCGCCAGCTTTCACCTGACGCTCTAACATCTTCAGGAAACGCTGCTCGCCCAGCTCATACGCTTCATGTTCCAGTGCTAACTGCTCACGTGCCAGCTTGTCCCCGTAGTGCTCGCTGAGGATGTTGTACGGAATAGCGGCTAGTTCAATCTCTGAGAAGTCATTACGTGCAATGTTTAATGCGTTCATTGTGTGCCTCTTTGTGGATAAAGTTTATCTATTGGTGCCTCACCGTTCGGAGACACCTAAGATACACCTTGTTAGCCCATGAGTCTACCCTGAAGGTAATTGTCTATTGCCAGCGGCTTTCCCTGCTGAATGGCGAGACCTTCGCAGGCCACCCATGCGTTCACGCGCTGTTCGAGTACCGCAAGGTCTTCCTTAAAGACGTCTGCGTTCAATCGCCCGCGTTCTTCGACTGCCGGAAAGTCCATCCTCGGAGCTAGTCCCCAGCCGAACCCCTCAGGCATCTCGCGGGCAGCCTTAAGTATTTCAGCGTCATGTAGTGCCCGCTCCTTCATGCGGCGTGCGTGTGCCTTACGGCGTGCTCGACGTTCCTTATTAGCCTTACGGCGTGCGATGCGCAGCTCTCCATTCGGGTCACGCTTAGCCTTGTTGCGCTTACAACGTTCAATCATCTTGGCGGTAGCTATCTGCTCAATCTCCGCAAGTAGCTCCTCAGGTTCCAGTGAGAAAGGCTCCCGGTCCCGGTCCGCTGAGAATGACACCGGGTCCGTAATCACTGGCTTGCCGTCTTTCGTGAACATGATGTTACCGCTGTGCATATCAAAAGATGCAATCCCGCAGAAGAAATCACGAATCATCTGGCACGTCTCAATGAACGGTAGGTCCTTCTGGTGGTGCTCCTCAGGCGCATAGTCGCACTCGACAAAATAATACGCGAGGTCTGCGTAGTGGTCGTGCAAGTGGTTACCGCTGCGATTGCATGGTTCCAGCTCATCCAGAACCACCGTATAGCAGCCAGCGTGACGCGCTACGTGATAGACGTTAGGAATCCCTACCCGGCCTTGGTGCATCCGGCAGAAAGCCACATAGGCGGCCCCTGAGTCCTCTTTCTTAAAGCCAACCTTAATGACCTTGCCCGGTAGCAGTGCGTGCTTAAACGCTGCGCTGAAGTGACCGTTACCTAACAGTGAGAAGCCGGCATCTAGCGCCTTGAGTCTCAAAGTGTGCCAATAGTCCTGACGTTCAAGACCCCAATCGCTGTCCGTATCGTCACCGTCGGACGTCTCAGCGTTCACAATATCTGCGATGAGTGCTACCAGCAGCGGCTGGCGCTTGTCGAGTTCACAGATTGGTAGGTTACGGATGACGTCTAAGCGTTCTTGCATATCGGTGTAGTTCATTTGGTTGTTTCCTTGTGGTGGTCGATGTGAGTTATTGGCGTGAGAGCAGTGTGAGTCTGGCCCATTTGACGGCCGCTGCTGCTTGCCGTGCGGTCATCTTGCGGCGATTCGTTAAGATGCGCTTGGTTAGTGCATCACTGGCACCATAGGCCATTACGTGTAAAGCGGCCCGTATGTGCTTCAGGTCAGTGCGTTGCGACATAGAATATCCCCACTTTGTTTGCCTTAAAGCGGCCGTTGGGCAGCCGTACAGTAAAGCGAGGCAAGAAGCCCCACTTCATGTAACTGAATGATGCTTTGTGCACCTTGAGACCCTTACGAAAGTCCCGCACAAAGTACAGGACAATCAGGGCGTACACACTAATTACGAACAGGGTTATCATACATCACCTTGCGTGTGCGATAGGTCTGGCCCAGCTGGGCCATGTAGTAGCCGAACCAGTCGGCCTTTGCTTCAGGTATGCCATCAGTGCACTCGCAGGCCGTCTTAAAGGCGCTACGGTATTCGTGCATGTCCTGCTGTGTGAGGCCATATTTGACCATTAGACCACCTCCCAATATTGCCCGTCGATGATTGAATAGCATTCGCCCTTTGGTTCGTCCACTTGTTGCAGCGTGCCGCCTAAGGACACCTCTTTCAAGCGTGGGTAGACCTGCGGGTACTCGCCTACATCCTCGATAGACCATAGCGCGGCTGTGTGAGTCTGTGAGTTCACCACCAGCACAGCATCCTGCGAGTAGGTCTTACACGCTAACCAAGTCAGCTCTGCGGCTTGCTTCTCAGTACATTCGACCTTGAGCGTGCGTTCTTGTGTTGCCGCAGGCATACCATCTTCCTTAAAGCAGCCTTGCACGTGGGCATCACGGAGGTTACCGTATGCACCCGGATAGGTCTTAATGGTGCGTACGAGACCCTTGAGCATCTTCTCGTTAACTTCGAGCGACTCATGGCCACGATAAGCAGTAACGAACACGAATACCTTGTTAGCTGGCTCTTTGGTGTAAATCATGGTGTATATCCTTCAGTTAGTGGTTATCTTTCAGGCCACCACTTAGATGACCTGTCGTTAAACACTACTAGTTCGCAAAGTACGGTGCTGAAGCGCTTGCGGTAGCGCTTACTGTTATCTGTGAGTCAATCAGGTAGTGTACGCCGTCAATGCGTACTGACTCCATGCTCCAGTTGCTGAAATACTTACTGGTTACCTTGCGTACTACCGTGCGGTGACGCTTGCCGGTCTTATCGAACTCCTTGAGCTGTATCCATGCGTAACCCTTATCATTCACGAAGATTTCGTTATGGTTGACGATAGATGATAGCTTTAAGGTCTCGGTAGGTCTCATGGTGTGCTACTCCAATTAGTGATTATCAGCGTGGCCACTCTCAGGGTGACAGGACGTACCTTGCCAGAGACCTGAATGTGACCACTAGTTAAACACTATTGTCATGGTGTACATATCAGCGACTAATCCATATTGTTAAAGAGCGATGCTGCACGTTACTGCTTGCTTACTACGTTACTACTTGTTCATCGTTGAGTCAACCACTTTCGTATGCCGGTTGTTAGCTACTTGAGACCCTTCCGTATCCAGCTAGTAACTCGAAGTATGCTAGTGGTTGATAACGTTGTGTCTGTCTCAACGGTTGCTAATGTCTCATAACGTAATCTGAATGTCAACACCTAAAGTTAAACTTTTAGTTAGACCTATAGTGATGGTTGTCTTTATGGTAATGGTCTCTTAGTAATACTTAGAGTGTCTCCTTATAGTGATACCTAATTGTTGTAGGTGTTGACAATGACCGCTTAATAGTCTTATAGTGATAACTCACCGATACCCATATTGTCCCGCTCTCAGTGTCTCAGGGACTGCTAAACGAGATACTTAAGTGATTACTCTATGTGACCTACTAACAGTCACTGCTAAACGTTAGCCAAACGGTGAACCTTAGGTGTATGGTCTCTGGTATTACCTCAGGTTGTTACCTCGGGTCTAACCTCAGGTGTGACTTAGTGGCTACTTAAGGAGGGCCAACAGATAGGGACACAGAGGCATCAACATATAGTATCCCAAGGTCCCACTCACCACCACATATAGTATCACCTCGGGTTCCCCAAGGGTACCACCTAAGGTTTAACCTTTGGTTAGGGGTGGCCTATGGTTACTTTGAGTGAACTGGAGGGTACCGGGGGGATAACCAAAAGTGTAAACTGTGAGATGTGCACTCAGAACTTTATGTAAAATTCTTAAAGGTAACCTCAGGTAGTCCTCAGGTACGTGCATAGACCCGTAGGTAGACCCGGTGAATCACCTAAGGTTAACTTTAAGTATTGACTGTAGAGGGATGGAGTGGTGTATGCTGATAAGCATCACTACGGAATCCCTAGCGCGTCAGGAAGACCCTAATCGCTACAAGTGAGTAGAGAGCACACGAGAGTCTCCAGTCCACTGAGTTGCTGCTGAGTAACCAGTGAAGCCCCAAAGGCACCAGCAAGTACCAGCAGAAATCGCCAAGTAGTCCTATGGCGCAGTAAGGTTAACAATAAGCGCATAGGTCCTCCTTATGTTAGCTCTTAGTGTCTTGTAGTTAGAGGGTGATATTATCATCACTACCCTCTCTCATAGAGGAGACCTGTAGTGCATAACTATATGAATGAAACTTTAAGTAGTCTTATAGTAAGTCTTTAGGGGTCTCTCCCTATAGTGCTACCTAATTCCAAGTAGCTGTTATACATAGAGTTTTCTCATGGTGGCCTTCCGTGGCCTAATGAATCCTTATGCACAATCCTTGCATAGTTACCACGCGATGAACATGGAGTCGTCCCCATCGTCTTCCCATCGGATGTCCACACCGTTGCTACTGGTGGTCTTGAATTGGGAGACGTTACTAAGAGGTTTCTCCATGTGGTGCTCCAAGAACTCCTGAAGTACCTCAGCCTCTATCTTCACAGCGTCCTGCTGCATCGTAGAGCGTAGGAACTCGACACCCAATGCCAACGCATCAAGTCGGTCGTCGTGTGCCACAGCGCCCTTCTCACGGCTCATACGGGTCATCTGGTAGAACAGGCTGTACTTCAGCGCGTGCTTACCGTCTGCATCACGTGCCGTCTGGTAGTCCTGTCGGATAACCTCGTCACGGATAACCAAGCGGTGACTTGCCAGTACAGGCTCAAGGGTATCGCAGATACGGACCTCTTTCATACCACGAGCACGAATCTCTTCGAGTTGCGCTGGGTGATGCTTCAGGAGCACAGGCTGGAACACGTTACCGAACATACCGTCACCGAAGTTACTCTCGAAGACCACAGTCTGCACCTGCCACTGTTTGGCTTTCTTAGCGAGGAACTCAAGGGACTTCTCTTCGTAACCGCGAGTACCACCAGCGTCCATCAGGTAGATGTAACCGTTGAGGGTGTACAGTACGCACCAGCCAGTTTCATCCTTACCGCGACCACTCGGGTCAATGACCAGAATCTTACCCTGATACGCACCAGTGTTACTGGAGGCCGTATGGAAGGAGTAAATCTCGTCACCCTTCATGCCCACGTTAGGAAGCTCCTCATTGCGGTTCTGACGGTTCGGGAGCCACTGGTAATGCATTGGGGCCTTGTCCGCCTGTAGACCGCACACGATAGCGTCACGGAGGCGTAGCGGGTACTTCTCGGCGTCACTGAGGTTCGGGTTGAGCATGAACTGAAGCGTATAGCCAGCCTTGCCGTATTCCACCTCACGTTCCTGAAGGTCCATAGAGTCGAATCGCACCGGGTCAGTAGGTTGACTGCTGAGACCCTCCTTGTCCTCATCGTACTCGCTACGGAGCATCGGAGCCAGTCGGTCGCCATAGTACAGGTCTTCCTCTTTGGAGCGAGGATACTGTGCAGGCCAGATAATCGTCGAGTACCCACGGTTGTCCTCAAGTTCCTTGTAGAGCGTCATCTCAGTCTGAGGGGTGCCTAGATAGATAACACGGCTAGTCGGCAGAGGTTTCAACAGTGCGGCGAACTCCTGAACCAACGTCCAGAGTTTCTCTCGGGCACCTTGGGTCGCAGAGTTACCGGGAATCTCCACGTCATCCGCAATGATGATATCAGCACGGCTACCAGTTAGCTGACCCGTAATACCCACAGACTTAACTGACGGGCTGTGGTCCGGCTTGGCAGGGCCTACATCAAAGCTAATCACGGAGTCACGCTGACCGGGGCGAGGCTTAAGCTCACTAAGGAAAGGCAACAAGTCGATGATGTTCTTGATGAAGATGGAGTTGGCGTCCGCACGTTCCTTTGAGGCCGAGACAATCAGTATCTTTAACTGAGGGTCACGCCACAAGGTCCACACTACGAACGCACACGTGATGAACGACTTCCCGATACCACGGAAAGCCTGAAGGATAAACTTCTTGTTCTTTGGGTCCGCCAGACACTTGGCCATGTCGATTTGACACTTGGTCGGTTCCGGCAGGTTCAGCGCCTTCCAGAGCACGAAGAGAAAGGCGACGAAGTCACCCTTCAGTTGCGCAATGATTAAGGCGTTCTTGGCTTGTTGAGAGTTACTCAATGTTCACCTCCTTACCTTGCAGCTTGCGAATGGTGTCCTGTAGGGCCTTCTCTTTAAGGTCGGCCTTCTGGGTTATTGCGATAAGACTTCGAGCAGTTGCTTCGTGTAGTTCGACGGAACCATCAACGAGGCATCGACCGTCTGGTCCTGCGGCGACACTGGTGGGTTTGACTCTGACGCGCAGCCGCTTATTGTCGCTACGCAAATCAGCAATAATCCTATCAGTGCTGCCTTCCAGCCCTTCAAGGTCTGCTTGGTACTTAGCCGATACTGCGTCAATCGCTTTCTGAGTTTCAGCTCTAGCCGTTTGCTTCTTAACGTACTCATTCTGTACTACCTCCTTCCATTTAGCGTCCGTAGATTGCGAACCCAAGTGCCACCCGAAGGCAAACACCATGATAGCCACAAGATACGGGACGATTCTCTTTGTGAACTCCAGCATAATGCCTCCCGTTGTTTCTCAGATTTCACGTAGGAACGCCTAGCGTAGTGCAATGACATCCATAAAGGCACTACATATAGTAGTACCTTGAGTATATCACTGTAGGGTGAACGCATCATCGTCTGTCAGACCATCCGCACCCACCTTGGAGTTATAAGCCTCCAGACCCTCAGCCAGACCGCCCAAGATGTTAACGTCTGGGGTCAGCTTAGAGATTTGGAACTTGTGCCGCTCCAGTAGTTTACCAATAGCGTTGTACAGCTGAGGGGTTCTCTTCTCGGGATTCTTCAGGTCCATGAGCATCTGCTGAGCCATCTCAGTGTCTAGCATTTCGAGGAACTTAATCAGGTCCATATGTCACTCCTTATAAGTCTGGGCGCTCATCCATCATGAGTCACCTCTGTTTGCTTTCTTCCAGTCAATGATTTTATCGACTACCTTGGCACCAATCTGAACCACTGTGTAGGCGATGGCCGCGACGTAGAACCACTCGTTGAGTGAGAGACCCCAGAAGAGTCTCGCTACGCCGTCAGCCCCAGCGACCCCCGCAATGGGAGCCGCCTTGATAACTTCGTTGTTGAAGTCTAGGGATAACATTTTGCCTCCTTAGGCGTTTAGGTAAACACCGGTAATGGTGTCACTGCACCGAACCAGACCCACGTTCGCCTTCAAGCTGCGGGCGTTGAGACTCAATTGGTAGTTTACATTCTTCGCCACTGAGAACCCGTAGGTTGTGCCTGAAGCATGGCCAGTTGAGAACCCTTGTGGAATCATCAGAGTCGCTGCCAGTGTCTGAGACGTCTCACCATTTACTGCGGAGATGTTCAGCCCCAGAGTGTTCCCGCGTGCCACGTTGAAGTTAGCACTCGCTCCAGTTGGACCACCTGCCCCACTCCAGAGTAACGGCTGGATGTAGGTCGGGCCGGAACTGAGGAACTTGCAGCCGGACGCCTGAACAAACTCTGCAACGTTCAAGTTTGCGTCTGTCACTTCAGTCTGGGAGTACGGACCAACGAACATAACGCCAGTCGCCACCACAGGGATATCATAGCCGTTACCATAGGTTATATCCGTAGGGTTTCCGGTAAGTGAGTTCCAAGTACCACCAGTCACCGAGAACGTGCTCCGACGGTTTGCACGCTCACCAGTGGTCATCGACTTGTCCACAATCTGTTGCAGACCGCACCCAACCAAGTTATAACGACCACACTGGTTAGTGTACAGAGTGAACGGCGACAGGGAGTGCTCCTCTACGTTCTTAACGTTAACGAGGTTTACGTCAAAGTTAGAGTAATCGTAGGCGCTCAGTGGTCTGGTGAACTCAAGGCCAACCATCGAGCAGTCCTTCACATCAACAAAGTTCGTAGGACGGAATGCCAGAGTGTTCGCGATACCAACCTTCGAAGGGTTGTACGGAGTAACCCTCCAGCCCCTCAGGTCGAACTTCTCGAACGCCGTAGAGTTGAAGTTACAATCCTCCAGTTTAACCCGCATTGGGTGGTACACTGTGAACTGAATACTTGGAGCTGAGATGATGGAGTTGAACCGACGACCAGTCCGCTTGAACGGGCAGTGCAGGCCCTCAACGATTACCTCCTTGAAGCCCCACGGCGTAACCGGAGAGGACTCGGGGATATACGCAAGGGATGCGTTGAAGGAGTATGCAGAGACCAGCGCCACTGGGTGTCCAGATGCTGCCTCGAAGGCGGAAGCCTCACCGACGATTGTCAGGTCCTTAATGTACAGACCACCATCGTGGAACCCGCCAAAGTCACCACGGGCGTTGATGATGCCCTCGTGCTCGCGGTAGCCACCATGTGCCGAATCGTCCAAATCGACCGTGACGCGCTCTAAGTACATGTCACCCATTCCCGAAGCATTGATACCCCAAGTACCTAAGCGGGTGTCCAGCACCTTCAGGTACCCCATGTAAGGGTCGTGCATGTCCACCCTGTTAAGGTTACAGTCACGATAGGTTATATTGGTAGAGCGCTGCCCGCCAACCACGCCCCAACCGTACCCCTGCGAGTTGAAGTTCTCAAACACAGCGTCAGCGATGTCGTTGAAGTTCAGGGTGTAGGAGTAGACGAGCGAGTTATTGGCGTCCACCGCAAAGGCCGGATACGGGTCGAAGAAGTCGTACGCCTTGAAGGCTGCGCAGTAGTTGAGGCTGATTATGACCGGACTCTTTGACACATCCTTAAGTGGACGGTTGGAGATTGAGCCACCCTGCATAATGAACCGTGTGTTGTTCAGTACGCGAATCACACCGTTATTCGCTGGGCCATTACCAAAGTCCAGATTAGGAAGACGATAGTAGACAATCTTTGTGCGAGGGGTGACCGCCGTTATCTTCGTGATAGCCGATACGCCATACTTAAGGTTGTCACTCAGTTTCCCACGGTTTGACAGGTAGGTGTTCGTCCACCAGTACTTAGCTGTTCCTCGGGAATAATAAAGGACATCGGCACCCTCCATGAACAGGAACTTTCCATTCAACTCGGTAGAGTTCACCAGACCTTCCAGAACGCCAGAGCCAGCGGTTCGCCCACCAGCCGCATTGATGGCCTGAACGATAGGACTGGTTGGCCCGTAAACCGTTGTGGAGTCCTTCTGGGTCAGTGCAAAGTACCCAGTGAAACCAGCAGCCAACTTCAGCGTCACCCCATTGAGGTCGAGAGAGTTGTATACAGGCCACACAGGGTTTCCAGACACTAGATACGTCCCATCGTTCTGCTTAATGTCCAGACCTAGGTCATTGGCGACAATGCAGGCTGTCATAATGTCAGAGGTAACATCCTTTGAGCCATCCTTTACGATGTCGAAGGAGTCGAACGTAAGCCAATTAATAGCGTCCTGAACGGTACCGCCCTGCTTGAGACCAACACGTTCAGCTCCAGATGGGCCAGCCAAAAGAACGCCAAGAGCCTTGGAGGAGCTGTCCACCCACGCCGTTTCGGAAATACCACCTGTAGACTCTGGAGTAGAGTTCTCAGGGACAACCTTCGGCAGAGTACCAGCCCATGTATAACACTTACGGCCACTTATGGACCACAGCGCTTGGGTTCTGGTGGTGATGGTCGCACCGGACTCGAAGCTACCGTCAACAAGAGTGATTCCTATGTCACCAAGAACTCTTGCCCAAAGGCCCCGGATGTTATCTGCCACACTGTCAGGGATGGTTGTCACGACGTCAGCGATTATCTTGTTGAGCTGCTGAACGGTTGCTGCATCGGTATTGTCAACACCCTGTGCTACGTTCTTTATCTGTAAACCTTTAGCGTCAAAGTAGCTAAGTTGACCAATGCTCAGGGCTGTGCTGAATAAATCACGAGCCTCCTCTGCGATGTGTGCAGACTGTAGAGCGGACACGTTGAGGTCTGTCGCTCTGAGAACGGACCCATCACTGAAGTCCACGACCATCTCGGATGCGGACGTGAAGCGTCGAATCTCCACACGGCTATACCCATCGGTACTTACCAGCAGTTTAACGCGCGTTCTGGAGACGTACCGGTAATCTGTGATGTTATCCAGCAAGAGACGCTGGGTATCCGACACGAGAGACACACGGACAAACTTACGCGACAGGTAGTCGAAGGGGATATCGTATTCGTCACCACCGGTGGGGTATTGGATAATTGTTTTAGTATCTTGGTCCATTGTGGCCTCCTTAAGTTGAATGTGAAGGGAAACCGCTAGGGTCTCCCTATAGTGCTACCTAATTAGTTAGGTTTCGGCTGTTGTTTGATGGTTACACCGTTGGCCTCATAGATTTTCATCACGAGTTGCTGGGTAAGTGGGTCGTTGGGTACCAGCTCCTTAGTGGAGTTCATCAGGCCAGTCATGTAGTCGCGCTCAGTAGGCTTGTTAGGTGCTGTAGCAACACCGTAGGCATTCTTAGCGGTAGCAATGACGTTTCCAATGTAACCCAATGCTGGTACCTGAGACCCCAAGTTGCCCGCAAGGTTGCTGGACTCGGCTCTACCTTTGGACGCTCCGTCTTTCTTCTGGAACTGTTCCTCCTTAGGTAAGATGGTGGAGCGTAGCATGTTGGCGTCTTGGAACCCAGCGGCACCTGCCATCATCGAGACGATAGACAGTGGAGCACCAGTGTGGGAACTTCGAGTCAACGCTGCGTATCCCAGCATGGTTGGGTTCAGTGCTTTCTTCAGGTAGTCCTTACGTTGAGACTCTTGGAGGCCGTAAGCCTTCACATGGGCCTGCATCGCAAAGTAAGTCCCGGCGATACCCAGAGACAACACGTGGGTCAACGCCATGTCGATAGCGCGGTTGTTCTTGTAGCCCTCGTAGAAGGACCTAATGAACTTGGCGTTGAGTGACTTGATGGTGAAGTTCTTGAACTGCATAGCCATCTTGACACCAGCACCGTATGCCTTGGAATCCTGCTGGGACACCTTGTGAGGGCGCAGCATGGTCTCGTCGGCAACCTTATCGGCAAGACGCCACAGGTCCATCGCCCTCGGGTCCTGACTGAAAGCCTTCTTGTCCTTGATGGTGAACTGGCCGTTAGCGTCACGAGTCGCGTGGTCGACAAAGAGTTGCTTGATTCCCTTCCACTGCTCAGGACTGATAGAGGCAGCTTTGAGGAAGTTCTCTTTGCCAAACTTGGAACCCTTACCGCCTAGGGCCGCACCAGCCACATCACCGAGCACACCCTGACGGGCAGTGTCCAGAATGTAGTTAGCCGTACCGTTCAGCATCTTGGTCCAAGGAGAACGAGCCGAAAGCTCCTGAGTGCCGAACTTGATGGTACCAATGACTGACGCCATGGCCCCACTGGTATCGGAAGCCTCACGGATTCGCTGTACGATATCCTCACGCCCCGGACGGATTAACTGGTCGAGTTCCTTACCGAACAGTGCCCCATGGAGTTCGCGGAGTTCACTACCGGACACCGGAGAGGTTCTGGTGGCTAGGTCACGCAACGTTGGGATACCATGAAGCATCGCCTTAACGTTACCCTTAGCCAACATCCCAGCAATCTCTGTGAGGTTCTGTGGACCCATGTAGAAGTTCTTAGCGAAGAACGCTAGGTCGTTCAGGGTACGCATGGCGGTCTCAAAGGCTGTATCGTTGTTACGGCGTGCACGTCCAGTGAGAATCTTAACGGTGTCCTTCAGCGCTTCCACTTCACCCTTCAGTTGTCCCTTACGTTCAGCCCGCTTGTCTAACGCCATGATTTCGTCCTTGAGCTGCTGCGTGGTCTTACCGCTACCGCCCATGATGGAGATATCACCGTTAACTCGACGGTCGTACGCTGGGATAATCCGTGCCATGTCGAAGTCCCTCAGGTCGTTGACGCTGAAGGTTGACCCATCCGGCAAGGTAACCGGGAGGTCGCTGTCGAACATGTTACGGGCCTCAAGGAACGAGTTGTTCTCGATACCGACCAGACCTGTGATGTTGTCGTCAATGACACTGGATGCCGTGAAGTCCTCAGTGTGGCTGATACCGTACGCCTTATCCATGGCGTGCTTCTGGACCACCTCAGGTGTCACTTGGTCAACCGACTTGTAGCCGTTGAGTTCCATCAGGTACTCGTCTACACGCGCCTTGACCTCAGGCCGCACTCGGTAACTGGTGAGCCAGCTCTGAGCGATTGCCTGTTGGAGTCCCTCGGGTCCGCCCAGCTTCTGTATCATCAATTCCTTAGCACCCCTGTCGTACACGTTAGGCACGTAGGTACCCTTGTGTCGACTACCGGGGAAGATGCTCACAGCGTTAGCATTACCGAAGATACCCGGCTGTTCCATCAGTTCACGCTTGGTGTCGAAGTGCTCTTTCAGTAGGTCCATCACCTCACGTTCACCTTTGGTCAAATCAGCCTGTAACTCTGGACGCTCAATCGCCAAGGCGGCACGCTTGTAGACTTCCTGACGGATAGCTCTACGCGACATCTTCTGCTCACCCACGGAGAACTCTGGGTCCTTCATGGCACGGTCAACAGCGTCATACAGCTGGTTATACATCCGCTGGTCAGTCGCATGGAGCCGCTCATGGATATCCGAAGCGGTGGCACCGAACTTACCACTAGACCCTGATTGCATCCCTGTTGGAGAGCGAACGAGGTCCTGAGCGATTGCGCGCACACCAGCATCCTTGGACCCTAAGGTCTTCAGGCCTATCTCAGTGAACCCACCGAGTTTGATACCGGGAGCTGCACGCTCTGGGTCAATCTCTGCGAAGTCACGTTGGGTCCTTGGGTTGAGCGGGTTGGTGTCACTCAGGATGGAACCATTGGCCAGAACCACTGCGCCCTCTTCGGTCGGGTGGTCGGCAAACGGAACACCTCTGTGGTCCTGCTCGAACGCGAAGTTCTCTGGAGGTAGTGTCGAGGTATCGTGACCACCAGTGTTGATGGCAGTCTCTCTGGCTTCCGTGCGGAGTGCTGGTCCAGCGAACTCATTAACGGACTCGACGCCACGCGCCTTACGGATACCAGCAGCCACAGCGTCACTGAGGGCCGACATGCCAGCACCGAACAGTAACCCTCCAAGTGCCGCATCAGCGTAGTGAGCTTCGCCACCAGCTACTGACGTACGTATTCCCTCAGAGGCAACACTGAGTGCTCCAGCCTGTGCACCCACTCGCAGGGCCTTATTGACCACCTTGAGTCCCTTTCCGGCCACACCGACAAGAGGTACATAACTTAGTGGGTCTACACCAGCACCCACGATGCCAGCGGCGAGCTTCGCACCAGTACCAGCCTCAGCGGCCCGTTGGTCAGCCTCGAAGTTATCCTTGGCCAGCTTGATGAGTGCATCCCAGTTCTCACCATCACCACCAGTCACCACGCCATAGTAACTCGGAGGTAACCCAGAGTCGCGCAGCTTCTGTAAGTCTTCCTTGGAGGGGACGTAAGAGTTCCAGCGAGTCGGGGTCATCGTGTCCTTGAACACATCGTACCCATCGTCAGCACGTGCAGCACGGAAGGCCACACCTAATGTTGAGTTCTGAATCTGAGCCTCAGCGGCGTCACCGAACCCGAAGAAGGTTGACCGAGAGTTATACTCATCGAGAGTAGTCCCGGTCTTCTCCCAGAAGTCCTTAGCGTACGGAGTGTTTGGAGCTTCCTGTGCTACACCCTCAACGTCGAACCCATGGGACTCCGGCAGCTCAGTACCTACCTTGCCAGCCTTAGCGATGCCCTTGAAGGCATCCTCTGCGGGAATCCCTTTACCCTTTGGGGTGATGCCGCCGAACGCCTCCAGTGCGCCTGAGTTCGGACTCTTGGCCACATCCAGCAGCTTGCGCATGTAGTTACGCCCTTCCTCCGAGATAGACCCGAAGTCGCCCTTATCGTAAGCCTGAAGCTGAGGTGCGCCCGCTGGGCCTTCCCCTTGGTTGTACGCTAGGGCAGCTTTCAGCTCATCCCCGTTGTACTTCTTGACGAGACTTGCAAGCAGCTTAGCGCCAGCGTCAATGGCTAACTCTGGGTTGTATCGCCCATCGTCATCACCATCGGTCACGTTAAGGCCCATAGCGCGGGCCGTGTTGCGGGTGAATTGCATGATTCCTTTAGGGCCAGTCTTAGAGACGGCCTTAGGGTTGAAGGATGATTCGTTAAACGATAACTTACGCAGGAGGTCATAGGAGACCCCATGAGAGTCTGCTGCCTTCTGGAAGATGCCATCGTAATCGCTAGGTTTAGACTTATCGTAGCTCATGTTGTCTCCTTAATGGTTATTGGTCACCACCGCCATAAATGAACTTCGGAGTGGCTTTACGTTTTGCACGGACACGCTCACCAGCGGCCTTACGGGCCTGAGTGGCTGCGGCGATAGGTGCACGCTTGGTTGCTTCCTTCAGTGCCTTCTCTTCGGCTTCCTTGGCCAGTCGCTGCTGCTGTTCCTGATAGGTGCGAGTCAGTAGCTCCTTGTCGTAGCGGATACGTACAGTGCCAGTGGTGTCCATCATGTAGATAGAGTCACCCTGCTGGTACATCGTCAGTTGCTTGTTGGTTACCCAAGGGTTAGCCGCGATGATTCCCTTACGGGCTTCTTCGAGGATGTCGCGGCCCTGCTCCCAGCTCTTAGGGTCGTCACTGACCTGTAGGATGTTCTTCGGGATAATACCAATGGTATCACCATCCACGTCATCACCTTTGAAGGTCACAGTGGATTCCTTGAGGAACTTGTCGGTCTGCTGCATCGCCATGTCGCTGTTGCCTGTACGGTACTTGACGCTGTCGTAAATCTTACGGGCCATACCATCCAGACTAGCCGGAATACGGGACAGCTCGGGAGACTCTGAGTTGTTCTTCAGGGACGCCCACGCTTTATCATCCTCGTACTGCATCTCTTTGGTGAGGCTGCGGCGGGAACGGTCAGCGTCTATGAGAATCTGCGGGTCAATGCCCTGCTTATCCATCATGTCCATCGTCAGGAACAGGTCCGCCTTGTCAGGGTACAGCGCGGCGAAGAGGTCCGGGTCGGTGTTACGCATGGTGCGCAGTTTGTTCAACGCCGTGGTATCCTCAGGCAACTTACCGTTAATCACAGCGGCAGACCATTCAGACCCAGCGTCGGTGACCATCTGGCCCACAACAGTGCGGAAAGCTCCACCATCTGAGTCTGCCCGTAGGTAGCTCAGCTTCATGCGGTCCTTCTGTTGCTCTGTGAGCTGCATCTGGTCAATCTCTGCCAGCTTACCATTGGCGTAGTTCACCATGTCACTGTGCGTGAACTCTCCGGTGTTCTCGTTGGTCGGCATGTCCTTGTAGCTGGTGGACACGTACTGACCGCTGATACGCTTGGTGAACTGCTGGTCGATGACCTGATTCTTGTTGATTGTCTTCTGACGCTTGTCCATCTCTTTGGCCGCTGCTTGGGCCTCCTGACGGAAACGGGCCTGCATCTGCTCCTCAGCCTGAATCAAGCGCTCTCGCTCTGGGGTCATCTGCTCACCGGGCTGTAGACGGTCGAGTTCAGCCTTGGCACCCTGAAGCATCTCCCAGCCCTTGCTGGTGTCGTCTTGGTTCAACGCGCTGGTAATCCCAAGGCGGAAACCTTCGGACAACTTAGCATCATTATCGAACTGAGTGGACTGGGCCTTGACCATCAGGGCGTTCCATTGCTCCTCTCCCATCAGCTCCTTATAGGTCGTGGTCTTCCCGTTAAGGGTGACCGGGCGGCCCTCAAGGCTCTGGAGGAAGTTGGTAGCACCCGGACGCTGAATGACGTCGTTAAGGGACCCGATGATTACCTGCTGCGCCTGAGCGTCGCTAGGGATACTCCCGGTCTTAATCGCGTTGTCGATGTAGCGCTGGAAGAACTCACCGGACTCTGGACGTGCCAAAACGGCTGGGTCTTTAAGGACACCGGACAGTTCCACCTTCGAGGCCAGTATGGCACCCTTCTGGGCCTGCTCACTAAGGAACGCATCATGCTTGCCATACAGTGAGATGTTACGCTCGGTGATGTTCGCGTTGAACCCTCTCTGGAACTCAGAGTCCTCAGGGTTAATCATGAACTGTTCAGCGAACTCGTTGGCACCTTCGGTCAACCGTTTGTGGCGATACTCTTCCATCTCAGTACGAGTACGGAACTCACCGTTCTGAACCTTCTGCGCCACTTCGTCGTCAATGAGGAATGCAGCGTTACGGCCAGTCTTGAACCGTAGGGCCTCCATAGCGTACGGGTCATCCTGATACAGCAGGGTCCCGTTCTTGATTGCCTCCCGGCGCTGCTCCGGGGTCAACTTACGGATAATCTCGTCGGACCGCTCCTCAGCTTTATCTCGCTGGCGCTTGTCGTATGCATCCGCTGCCTCACCCATCGCTGCCCCAAACTTCGCCAAGGACTGCACGAGGTTGGACTGACGGACACCTTCCTGTTGAATGGTTACTGGGCGATACCGCATTGACGCTGAGCCACCTCGGATGCGGGTAGACCCGGCCTGTGGTAGTTGGCCCAACGCTTGTTCTAATTTACTAGCCATTACTTACCTCCTACCTTAGTGCCTTTGGCCTGACTAATTGGGGCCTTGGTGGACTTGCTGTCGAACGCGCCAGAAGCATATGCGGATGCTGCCTGCGAACCCATCAGTGCCAGAGGGTCGAGCACCTGTTCCAGTTTGGATTTACCTTTGGTCTCAGCCTTCTGCATGGTCTTAACTTGGTCGATAGTCGACTCAGAGTTACCAAGCTGCTGAGCGAACAGTGACGCATAGTCTCGACGATAGTTATCGGTGACCGCGTTGGCATCCCGAATGAACTTGCCCTCCTCGATTCTACTGATACGTTCCATGCTGGCTCCCTCAAGGTTTCCCTCTCCGATTGCTGCACGGATTGTACCCATGGCCTGAACCTTATCTAGATTCTTGGCCGTTAAGTCCGCACTGGCCTCTTCCAGCTTCTGCTTCTGCTCAAGGCTGGCGTTAGCGTTCTGAATGTTTGACTCTTTAATCATCTGGGCAGACTGTCTGCGCATCTGGTCATTCTGAAGGCCAATCATCTTGGCTTCGTTACGCGACTGACCGATGGCTTGTACTGCCGTCATTGCGATAGGAATAGCTGCCATCCAGCACATAGTTACCTCCTAGTTATGGTGAACAGTTGGAACTTCCCACCCTGAGTGTACTCCTCGTGGAATACAGCACCGATGGACTTAAGGAACCGCTTGTGGGGACCGTTACCGACCCAAACGAAGTTCCACAGGGATGGATAAACATTTAATAACATGTCCCTGTACTCCATGATTCTCTCACGGAACTCCAGCTTGCCAGCCCTGTCGAGTCTCCACACTTGGTCGCTCGTAACGAACCAGCACTGGTCTCCACAGTGTCCACCTATAGCCAAAGGAAAACCATCGTGGTCTAACGTGACACACTCAGTAACCGCTGGGAACGATGGTTCTATACCCATGGCCTGTGCCTCAAGTACGTCATGGTAGGCCGGGATGAATAACTCTAAGTCATTACTTACAGTGTTTCTTATGTACATGCTTTAAGTCCCCTCTCAGTGTTGTCTCCCTATAGTGCTACCTAATTTGGCAACACCACAGGGAGACGTTCAATTAAATACCGTTGGCACGTCTGCTGTAGTTACCTTCCCAACCACACCCAATGATAGACACCGGGGAAGCGTTGAAGGAACGCAGTGACACCTTCTGGTACAAGGCGTTACCAGTCACCGGGAAACGGTACTGACCAGTAGTTGTGGCCTTCTGGCCCAGACGTAGACCAGTAGAGCCTACTCTGGCGTTGACCAGATAGTCGAACTCACGGCTACCGTTATCGACGCTCACAGTGAACGCCCCGGTGTTCTGATAGTTCACCCACGCTCTACGCAGCTGTAGACGACCAGAGTCCTCCGTGGACGTTGTACCGTCATTCTGCTCCTGCTTGATGAGGAACCGACTGAACACATACTGGAAGTCGTACAAGAACCCGATGACGATATCCTTACCAGCGATGTCGCCACTAATGCGGATGTCTGGGGTTGAGTCCCAAGAGTCCCCCATCGGAGCATACTCGGTGATTTTACCGTCACTCTCGCAGATTGCCACAGTGCCCTTAGAGAACGACGCCCCGTAGATGTCCTTGACGTTCACTACCGTCTGGTTGGTCTCGATGTCATACGCAGTCTCTGAGATGTGGTACGACCGCTTGGCGTCAACGTGGAACCTGTAAGGCTCGAACGGGAAGTCAGTAGACTCCTTCTTAAAGTCCACCGCAGCTATCCACACGTTGTAGGCGTTGCGCATCAGCAGGTACATCGTTGAGTTGATACAGTTTGCAGCCATCACCTCCACACCTTCCCCGAAGTCCCAGTGGGACCACGACTGCTGGCGGATGTCCTCATCCATGTAGAGGAACTTGTAGATGAACACCTTACTAGGGGCACCCTTTGTCAACACACACGCGAAGTTCTCCGTACCAGACCCGTTGATGCTGTACACACCGTTCGGGATGTAGTTCGGGACGTGGGCTGTCATGTCCTCTGCGTTCTTCACAGAACTTACATCCTGTACCGCGTAGTAACGCATGATGGACGTAAAGGAGCTGCGAGGGGACGCATAGTAGATATTCCGACCGATTCCGTAAGGACGCGCGCGGTCTGACACATCGAACTGAGTGGTCAGGTCCAGCTGTGCAGTCTTAGCGGATAACACACCGTTTGCCGACAGAACGAACTGTGCCTCATCAGACCACAGCAGAAGCTCCTCAGCGAAGCTCACAGCGTACTTAAGGACCGACACACGGTTATGACTTACTGCAACATCTAGCGGGTCATCGTCCGTATAGTTGGCCACTGACGGCGGGTAGAACTCAAAGTATTTACTGGTGCGGGAAAGCACGATGTTCTCCCCAGAGATGAACCCTAAGCGGTTCCTGAAGAAGAACACATCGGTTATCGTTGAGTTAACAAAGGATGGCTGAGGGTTAGTGTCGTCGTCACCAGCCCGGCGGTCCCTCCACTCGTGATACCCGAGGTCAAAGTTACCGTCAGCCGCACGCACCAGAGTCCAAGGCATCGTGTGATACTCAAGGCCGACCGAGATGTTCCAGCCCACGGTTTCCTTCCAGACCTTCTGAGAAGCGTCATACTTCACGTAATACTGGTCAGCAGTCTTGGACGTGTCCCCGACAATCTTCACCATGTACCCGTCAGGCGCGTTAAGTGGCAACTTAGAGAAGCTCTGGACGTAGTGGGTCACCGGGTTAATCAGCTGGTCCGCGTAACCATCCCTCGTCTGGAACTCATCGAGAGTAACACCAGCCGGGGCGATACAGTGGATATAACCAGTCCCCACGTTGAATGTCCACGTTGGGTGGGCCACACGAAGTAGGTCAGCGAGTGCAGTCGCAATGGCCTGTGCGTCAACCTTGGGCGGGTCATCCTTAGCGTTGTCGCCCGGAGGCAGCTGGTGGCTGACCCATACACCGTTAATGTTCACTTCGAGCTTACGGCCATACTGGCCACCACGGACGTTGACAATACCGTCCACGTTATCCCTGAAGGTGCCACCGTTGGTCACGTTCTGGTTCTCACGGACCTGTCGGGTGCGGTTCACAATGAACGTGTAGTCGGCCACGGTTACCATCCGCAAGTTATCCTTAGGGTTGACTACGGAGATGTACGAGCGGTCACCTCTGACTTGGTACTCATAGCCGGACAGGTCGAATACCCGAACGTCGTTACCAGTGAACACAGCGTAATACTGCTCGTATTCATCGCGGTTGATGAGGTGGATGTACGGGTCTTCCCCGAGGTACCCACGCGCTCCCAAGGACTTGATGAACACCATAGGTGGTCGCTTCTGGAGACCCTCAGTCTCGGAGGACCAACCGTTGACCTGAAGTGTGCCCTGCTCTGGGTACCGTAGGATTTCAGGCTGCTGGCTAATGCCTCCCTTGAGGTTCTTGATTGATTGTGATACGAGAGCCATTTGGTCCTCCTTAAGTTTCTGATTAACGACCGATGAGACCCTGCACGTACGCATCGCCATCGAGCATGTTGTACTGCCCGAAGTCCATCTCGTACTCGTTACATGCCATCCGGGCTTCCATCTCTTCCTGTGCCAGAGAGTTCTCTACGTCCTCCGCCCCGAAGAACCGAGAGTTGAACTGGCGGCTGGCCTTGGTGACAATCCACTGGCGGAAACACTCAGGCATCTCATCATAATCCTGAAGGGTAATCAGTGTCACTGTGATAGCGCTGGAGAAGGTGTCTGTACCCGTGGATTTGTCGTACACCCAGCCCCCACGGTTAACGTACTGGCCACCTAGGATTGACAGGTATGCTGGGCGGAACGGGATAAGCCCAGTGTCTACATCCGGGGTTAATGTGGCAGACTCGTTGATATTGAAGGCCCAACCTTTGGACTGAATCTGTCGGTTAATCCTGTTGAGGATTCGACGGGCGTTAGCAACGTCTGCGTTTCCGTCTTCATCAAGGGTTGTCACTGGGGATTCACCGATGGCTGCGAGCATCTCGTTGACAGCATCCAACTCAGCGGCAGACCCAAAGTAAGCATCTTGCATGTTCATATTGTAAACTCCTAACGAAAAAAACCCCTCAGAGACCGTGAGTGGTCCCCAAGGGGTTTGGCTAGTTTAGTTGGTTACGACCAGCTTAAAGGTCTTCATTTCAGACCCACCAAAGCTGACAGTCACCAGAGTTTCGCCTACAGCGATTCCTTTGAAGTACAGCGTGTTGGTCCGGCGGGTGTTACTGGCAATCCCTGAAGTACCATAAGTTACCTCAAGGCTTGACCAATCCGTTACTCCCTCCAGCCCATCGAGTGCCACCTTAAGTGAATCACCATCAATGGCTACAGTCTGTACCTCGTACTCAGACGGAGTCACCGTCCGAGCACTAAAGGTATTTACGCTTAGGCCGCTGTGAAAACCAGCGCACCCGCAGACTCAGGACGCAGACCACCGTGACCCATCGCGTACTTAGCGACAATCTGGTCAGCCTGATACTCGGTACGACGAGCACGCTCCAGAGCCAGGTCTTTCAGTTTAACGGTGCCGACAGCGGAACGGTGCTGGAACAGGCCCACAACGTTCTCTTTGTTGACTTTACCGCCAGTTGCCGGGAAGGCGTGCTTCTGATTGGTCGCTTCTGCGTCTTCGTCCGGGCGGTCATCACCAGCACCACCAGCGGTCAGGTGCGGAACCTCAACGACTTCGAAGCCCATCACGTTACGGATAGAGCCACGCTCAGGGTCGATCAGAGCCGCATAGTTCGCAGCGTTAGGCATCAGAGCCGCCAGAATCGCAGAGTACACGTCCGGGGTGGTGTAGAACGTACGGTCGTTAGCCGGGACGTAGTTCTTGGTCAGGGCCGCACGAGCAATGGTCAGCTGCGCGATAACCGCTTGGCCCAGCTTGACCGGGTCGGTCAGGTCAGCCTTAGCGCCAACTTCCAGCAGGGACGGTTTGCCCAGACCAGCGATGTTCTCGTTGACTGAATCAGCTAGGTTAACCAGACCAGCCAGCTCAGCCAGTACCGCACCATCAGCTGCCATCGCCAGAGATTCACCAATCTGAGAGGTGTACTCGGAGCGCACATCATAGTGGTTCATCGCGTCTTCAATGTCGTAAATCAGCACGTCAGCGGTCAGCAGGCCATCAATGTTAATGGTCTTCTCGGTGTGCTTGATGTCTTTACGTTTGTCATCCAGAGACTCGCCCGGTTGCAGGTAAGCAGCTTTGGTGCGACCAATCACAGGGAACTGTGCGGACTTACCGGAGCTGATTTGACGCTGCATGTGACGGTTAGAGGTCACAGAGGTACGAGCGAATGCGGTCAGGACTTCACCGCCGAATACTTTCAGGAATAGCGCCAGCTTGTCTGCTGCGGATTGACCTTTACCTTGGTTAGTACCGAGCTGCTGTCCACCTTGCATGTTAGCCATGTTGAATCTCCTTATGTTGTTTACGAATAGAATAGTCATTACGCTGACCAGACGGGCCTATCGTTGCCAAGCTATTGAGGTACTACTTGAAACGAGGTGATACTCATTGTGTAACTCGAAGGGCACTCTACAGCCCAGCCACGGCAGCCCGATGCCCAATCAGTGTTATCTGAACTGGTGACCGCCAAACTGTAGATTCCATCTCTCCCTATAGTGCTACCTAATTAAAACTTAGAGTCGATGACCTTCTGTTCCACTTCACGACGGTACTTAGAGTCGGTGCGGTATCGCGGGTCGGACATCGCCTTAATCATCTCAGCTTGAGACTCGAAGCCTACAGCCTTGCGGGGAGCAGGTTTCGCTGGGGTAGCGCGCTTGGCAATAGAGCGTTCAGCTTTCTTACCAAAGGTTTTATCGCGAGACTGTCCCGCTAGGTTAAGAATCGTCTTCATGGTTGCTACGTCACGAGACTCAAAAGCCTTTATGAGCGCCTCAGCACCCTCGGGGTCATTGGTCTTCATGTGACCGTAGACCTGCTGGAA